>JACCDX011674702.1_pt1 | contig 21469 bp, 12 predicted proteins | sample 7449681 | NCBI WGS metagenome assembly JACCDX01 (sample SAMN15323450, study PRJNA562643) | freshwater metagenome | isolation source: river surface water | place: USA:Blue River Watershed | collected 2017-08-18
AGGCGTGCAGCGCGCCCAGCGCGGCGAAGGCGGCGGCGGCGCGGCGCAGGGAACGGCGCGGCAAAAACGGCAGGAGCGGAGCAGGGGGAGGTGTCATGAGGCGAGGGGAAGCGGCCTCCGCGGACCGGCGGGCGATCCGTGACCCGGTGGAGAGGGCGCGGATAGGACGTCGGCGCGGGGGCGGCCGGGGTTGGGTTCGTGGGAGTCCCGGAGCCTACCAAGGTCCGGGGCCGGGCACCACTCCCCCATCCGGGGGACGCGCGCGCCTCAGCCGAGGTGCACGATGCCGAGCCGGACCGCGCTGATGGCGGCGTCGGTGCGGTCGCGGACCTTGAGCTTGGCAAACAAGGTCTTCAGGTGCGACTTGACGGTCTCCTCGGAAATATCGAGGTGGGAGCCGATCTCCTTGTTGCTGCGGCCGCGGACGAGCAGCTGCAGCACCTCGTGTTCGCGCGGCGAGAGCGACGGACGCTGGGCGCGTTCCGCGAGGCGGTCGGCGATGCGCGGCGGGACGTAGGCGTGCCCCTCGTGCGCGGCGCGGATCGTGCCGGAGATTTCCTCCGTCGACATGTCTTTCAGCAAGTAGGAGCGGGCGCCGGACTGCATGGCCCGGAAGATATCCTCGTCGGTGTCGTAGGTCGTGAGCACGATCACGCGCGCGGCGGGGTCGCGGGCCAGCAGGCCGAGCGTGGTTTCGACGCCGCCGATGCCGGGCAGCCGAAGGTCCATCAAGACGATCGACGCGAGGCCCCGCCGATAGCCGGCGAGCGCTTCCTCGCCGGAGGAAAACTGAGCGACGACGGACATGCCGGGCTGGCTGTCGATCAAGGCGGCGAGGCCCATCCGGAACGTCGGATGATCGTCGACGATCATGACGGTGATGGATGGACCGGCCGGCTTCTTCATGGGGCGACGATGGGGGGACGAGCGCGGCAATCAACCCGGGGCGGCGACGGCGACCTCGAGGCAGGTGCCGCCGGCGGGGCCGGGCTCGAGGCGGAAGGTCGCGTTCATCTGGGCGGCGCGCTCGCGCATGCCGCTCAGGCCGAAATGGCTGCCGGTGTCCGTGAGCGCCGCCGGCGCGATGCCGGTGCCGTCGTCGCAGACGCGGAGAAGGACCCGGGTCGGTTCGTAGTGCAGGGCCAGTTCGATGGTGCGGGCGCCGGAGTGACGCAGGGCGTTGGCGACGGCCTCCTGGCCGATGCGCAGGAGATTGTTTTCGATCTGCGGCGAAAGGCGGCGGACGTCGCCCTCGACGCGGGGCCGGACACGGTCGGGGGTGCCGGCGGCGAGTTGGGCGGCGACGCGCCGCAGCGCCTCGGGCAGGGTGTGCTGCTCGAGGATGTGCGAGCGCATGTTCCAGATCGATTCGCGCGCCTCGGTGAGGCACTTGCGGACGATGCCGTGGGCGGCGCCGAGATGGGACGAGGCGGATTCGGCCTGGCCGGAGCGCGCGGCGTTCTTGGCGAGCTCGAGCTGCATCGAGACCGCGTTGAGGTCCTGCGCGAGCGTGTCGTGGATGTCGCGGGCGAGGCGGTTGCGCTCGGCGAGCATGGCGGAGAACTCCACCTCGGCGAGCTTGCGGGCCTCTTCGCGCTGCGCGAGTTGGCGGCGCGCGACGAACGCGACCCGCAGGAGGACGGCGAGGGCGAGGAGCGCGAACGCGAAGAAAACGGCGACGACGCGTGGCGGCGTGAGCCAGGGCGCGGGGCGCAGCACGGCGAGATCGGACGGGGTGCGGACCCAGAGCTGGAGGTCTTCCGCCTGCCAGAGGCCGGTGGCCCGCGCGACATCGCCCTGGCCGGCGACGCAGAGGCCGGCGACGCGGAACAGGCCGCCCGGGCGCCAGCTCCCGGCTTCCGCCGGCGACGCGGGCCACAGGGTGCGCGCATGGACCTCGCGGCCCTCCCAATCCAGCACGAGCGTGGCCCCCTCGACCGTGCGCCGGACCTCGCGCAAGGTGGCGTCGATGGCCACGAGGTTGGCGTCGTGCCGGGAAATCTCCTGCGGGTTGAGCAGGAGGTGCGGCTCCGGCGGCGTGCCGGCGCCGGCGGACCGGAAAACGGCATCGCTGAGGCTGGGCGTGTAGCTGCCGTGGTCGGCGAACCCCGCGACCTGCACGAGGTCACCCGGGTGCAGCTCGTCCGCCTGCGCGGTCTCGATGCGCAGGCCGCGGTCGCCGTCGCGGATCCAGAGCGTGCGGCCGGAGCGCTGACCCGTCACGATGCCGCGCACGTGCACGCGGTGGCCCGAGAACCCGTCGCGGGAGAACCGCAGCACGTCGCCCACCCGCTGCACGGGCCGGGCGAAGGGATCGGCCGGGGGCGCGACGATGCGCTCGACCAGGGCGGGATCCGGCACCTGCACGTTGGCCCGGACGAACTGACGGTGGGCGTTGTGCACGTTGAAGACGACGGCGGAAAGCCGCACCTCGGCGTCGACGAGGTCGGCGGGATTCACGCGGCCGTTGATCTGGACGCTCATCTGGTCGTCGCCCTGGGCGAAAGTGAGCCACCAGCTTTCCCGCGCGGGTGCCGGGGCGGCGGTGCGGCCCCCCGGGGCCGGCGTGCAGGCGCGCACGATGCCCCGCAGCCCGACCCACGCGGCATCGAGACCGCCGGCGTTGATCTCGGCGACGTTGGCGTCCCGGGGCGGAGGCAAGGGGGCCGACCCGAGGCGCGCGGTCTGCGCGGCCCGCACGATCGGCGCGAAGTCGCCGGCGTCGGACACACCCGTGACCTCGATCAGATCGCCCGGCCGATAGGTGCGGTCGACGGGCCGGTTGAGGGCGACGTAGATGCCTTCGCCGCGATCGAGGAGCACCATGGCGTTGCCGGTCGCGGTCACGAGCATGAGCTGGCCGCGGAGGCGGACGGCGCGGCCCTCCGCCGCGGCGTCGACGGACAGGGCGCGCACCGCGGCGGCGGAGTTGAGCTCGCTTTCGGCGGACCGGACGGCGGGCGACAAAGCACCGAGCAGGAGCACGAACCCGAGCGGATGGCGGACGTGCAACCGGACTGGGGCGGGCCGAAGCATGGTTCCCGGGAATACGCGCCGGGTCGGAAGGCGCAAGGACGGCGTCGACGCGGGGATCGCGGATTGCGCGAACGGACCCGGGCGTAGACGATTCCGGGGTCCTGCCCCGTGCCCATGCCTCTCCCGCTTCGCCTCTTCCTCGGTATTCTCTGTCTTGGCGCTTGGGCGGCGTGCGTGCGAACCGGTCCGAAGGAGTCCGCCGCGGTGCGCGACCTCGTGATCGTGGCGGGGCAATCGAATGCCGTGGGCTTCGACGCCTATGCGCCGGACTTGCCGCCGGATCCGGCGGACGCGGCCGTGATGTTCTGGTGGCGTGTCGGCGATCCGCCGCCGGACGAGCATGATGTCACGAGCGGACGGGCCTGGAGTCGGCTGCAGCCGCAACCGAGGGGTTCGCCGCGGGAGACGCCGACGGCCGAGGCGCGCAAGCAGGCGCCTCGGCAATACGGAAATTTCAAGCACCCCGCGGGCGGCTTCGGGCCGGAGATGGGTTTTGCGCGGGAGCTGCGGGCGCGCGAAGGGCGGCCGCTGGCGATCGTCAAGGTGGCGTTCAGCGGGACGGATGTGGCGCGCGATTGGAATCCGGAGCTGACCGGCGCGGGCGGGGCGTGTTACCGCGCGCTGGTCGCGGAGACGCAGACGGCGATCGCGGCGGCGCGGGCGCAGGGTGTGACGTTGCGACTGCGGGCGCTGCTGTGGGTGCAGGGCGAGAGCGATGCCAACCGCGCCGACGCGCCGATCTATGCGGAGAACCTCGGGCGGATGTTGTCGCGGCTGCGCGCCGATCTGGCCGCACCGAACCTGCCTGCCCTGATCGCGGTGAACACCCGTTTCGGCAACGACCGCAACGCGTTCATGCCGGTCATCGTCGAGCAGCAGCGCGCGCTGGCCGCCCGGGACCGGTGGTGCCGCTACGTCGACACGGCGGGCGCGGAGACCCTGGCCCCGCCGCACACGCACTTCACGGCGAAGGGCACTCTCGAGGTCGGGCGGCGCTTCGCGGCCGCGCTGCGGGACTTCGAAGCGTCCCGGCCGTAGCGCCCGGCGCGCCGGGTCAGATCTGTTCCCACGCGCGCGTCGCGACGGGGTCGCGGCCTTCGTCGAACTCGATGTGATCGATGATGGTCTCGATCGGCTTGCCCTCAAGGCCACTGGCGCGGATGCGGTCGGGCAGGACGTGGGAGCGCTCGTCGCGCCAGCCGAGTTTCAGGAGAAACCGGTTCCAGAGGTGGCACTCCTCGTCGGTGCGCGGCGTGCCGTGGGCGTGCGCCCAAGCGAGGAGCTCGTCGTCGGTGCCGCCCGCGAGCGTGCGGGTGCGGAGGTCGGCGTAGCGGATGCCGAGAAAGCGGCAGCAGCGGCCGTCGAGCACGAGTTGCTGCGCGTCGCCGAGGTTGGCGACGTAGTCGGCCGGCAGCCGGCCGGCGGCGTGGAGCCGGATCTTGTCGAGCATGCGGCCGAAATAAACGAGGCGGCCGACCTTGGCGTAGACGCTGCGGAGTCCGGGAACGTGGGGCATGGCGTGGATTCAAGGCGCGTCGGATGAGGTCGGACAAGGGCCGAGGCCGCGCGAGGCCACGCAGCGCCCGATCGGAGCGAGGCGCACACTTGCGCCGAGGCGCTTCGTTCGGAGGCATCGTTGGCGCGGCGGGGCCGAGTGCTGCGAGCTACAAGAGACCTGGCATCCGATGACCGGAGGTAGCCCGCCGCGCGAGAGGCCTGGCCGATTGCCACTCAAGCTGCCGTCGGTCCCTGCTCTCACGAGCTGGGCTACAATGGCGATGAGCGTGGGATCGCAGGTCGCGAAGTTGTTAGGTCGGCGCACCAGCGGCCGAATCGAGCCCGACGGCGCGTTTACGGGGCGACGACGAAGTTGGCCGCGTCGTCGGTGCTGCCGGTGCCGGAGTATTTCGCGGTCCGCGGAAACGGGAAGACCGGGCGGGTTCGGACCACTTTGTTGGCGGTGTCGCGCAGTTCGGCGGTGATGCGATCCGGCGCCTGGCCTTCCTCGACCCAGCGGACGAGGGCCGCGAGGAGGGCGGCGGGATTCGGACTGGGCGCGGCGCCGCGGAAGCCGTGATTCAGGCCTGGCAGGAGAAACAGGCGGGCGAACTCCGCGGTGCGGGCCGCGCCGCCCATGCGCTCCTGCACCCGCTGGAAATATTCGATGGTGCCCTGCACCGGGATCTGCTGGTCGGCGTAGCCGTGGAGAACGATGATCTTGCCGTTGCGGTCGCGGAAACGGGTGAGGTTGGGATTGTCGGTGCCGAAGACCGCGCCGAACTGCTCGACGGCCTGGTTCCACAGCAGCTCGAACTCGGCGCGCGACAGCGTCGTCCAATCCCACTGCGGGTCGAGTTTCAGGAAGTGCCGGAACCAATCCAGCGGGATGCCGAAGGGTTTGCCGGCCAGCGGGGTGCCGGCCGTGCCGGCGTAGGTGTTGAGATCGGTGTCGCGCGTGAGACCGTAGTAGATGAAACGACCGCCGGCGCCGCGCGGGCCCTCCCAGATCTGGCGCACGATGGCGGCGTCGGCCGCGGTGAAGGTGCTGCCGCCGACCGGGGTGCCGACGAGAGCCTGCGGGTCGTAGGTGCAGGTCGTCGGGTCGTTGAGGACGCCGTCGACCACGCCGTCGGCGCCATCACAGGCCGCGATGGCCGCGGCGGTGGCGGCGTCGAGTTTGGCTTTCGGCACCCAGTGATTCGCCTCGCGCATGATCACCTGCGGCCACAGGGCGGCGGTGAGGAAGCGCGGCCAGTTGATCGCCGGGCAGCCGGAGACGATGCCGTCGTAGTCCTCGGGGAAACGCTGCGCCTCCGAGAGGCCCTGGCGGCCGCCGGTGGAATTGCCGACAAAGTAGGAGTAGCGCGGCGGTTTCCCGTAGAAGGCCTGCGTGAGTGCCTTGCCGACGACGGTCATCGCGTGGATGCCGAGGTAGGCGTTGTCGCGGATCTCCTGCCATTTCAGGCGACGGTTCGCGTCGAGCGCGAAGCCCGCGCTGCCGCCCTCGTGGCCGGTGTCGGTGGCGCCGGTGGCGAAGCCCTGCAGGACGGGACCGCGCAGGCTGTCGGGGCGGCCGCCGACGAAGCCGCCGCCGCCGTTGCCGCGGAAGCGGCCGTTCCAGTTTTTCAGGGGCAGCGCGATCCAGACGGTGACGCGGTCGTTGGCCGGCGGATGCGTGACGATCGCGGTGATCCGGCAGGCGTTCTCGGCGGTGTCGACCGTGACCGACTCGATCGTGGTGTTGGGAATGGAAACGGTGCGCAGCGCGTCGACGGAGATGACGGGCGTGGCGTCGGGGTAGATCGGCTTGAAGGCCGGCTGGGCGGCCGCGACGGAGAGGACGGCGGCGAAGAGGAAGGCCGGAAGGGAGCGAAGGGGCACCGGGGAGCGGGGTTGGGTCGTCATCCAGCCCCGTCGTTCGCTTCCCGCCAACGGTATAATGCCGGTGGGTCTACGTCCGGAACGTCCCGGCTAGGCAGGTCGCTGCTCGCCTGGGCGCGCTGTGGACCGCGAGTCCGCGCGGCGATCCGCGGGTCTCAGAAATTGTAGCCGGAGCTAAACATCCACGTGCGCGGTGATCCGAGGGCGATCTGGTTGCTGGCGCCGGCGGCGCGAAAGTAGTAGTGGTCGGCGAGATTGGTGAGGTTGAGCTGGAGGCTCAGAGAACGCTTCACGCGGTAGGAGATCCCCGCGTTCATCAGCGTGTAGCCGGGGAGATTCACGTTCTGGTTGACCCGGCCGTAGATCTCGCTGCTGCGGCGGATGTCGAAGCGGACGGCCAAACCCTGCAGCGGCCCGCGTTGAAACGCGTAGCGAACCCAGAGCTGGCCCGTGTGCCGCGGCGCGTTTTGGAGCGGCTTGCCGTCCGCGATATTGCGCTGGCCCTTCACGACGTAGGCGTCGAGGTAGCCGTAGCTGCCGATGAGGGTCAGCCCGCGGGCGAGCTCGGCGGTGAAGTTCATTTCCGCGCCCTCGGCCTTCTCGGCGCCGTTCTGGATGATGGAGCCGGCAGGCGCGGGCGGGATCGGTGCCTCGCGCACGATGTTTTCGCGTTCCACCGCGTAGGCGGCGGCGTTGACGCTGATTTTTCCTTCGAGGAACTCCGCCTTCACGCCGGCTTCGAACATTGTGCCGGTCTCCGGTTTTACCGGCGAGTTGTCGGGCCAGACCACCCGCGCGGTCCGATCGGCGATGAAGCCGCCCGCATGCACGGCGTAGAACGTGAGCGACTCGATCGGGCGGGCAACCACGCCGAAGCGCGGCGTCCAGTGCCCCGGCACGCTGACGTCCGCTTTGACGCGGGTGACGACGTTGTCGCTTTCCCCTTTGATCCGGTCAAGGCGGGCGCCGGCAATGAACTGCAGGCGCTCTCCGAAGAGAGTGACGTGGTCGTTGACGTAGAAGGCCGCGGCGCTCGGCCGGTTGCGAATGCCCGAGGTGTAGGTGGTCGCTCCGCGCGGGGCGTTGTAGACGGGCCGGTAGACATTGAAGCCGCCCGGGATCGGGGTGTTGTAGACGTCGTTCCGCACCCGGTCTCCGCTCAGTTCGTATCCCCCCAGAATGCGGTGGTTCAAGGGACCGGTCTGCACGCGGCCGACCACGTCACCCTGGACGAGCCAAAAGCGTCCGTTGATGATCTGGGCTCCGTCCTGCTTGGTGGTGACGGTGCGAACGGGGTCGATCGTGCCGGTGAGGGCGATGTTGTGTTTGTCGGCGTCGTTGACCACGACGGCGGCGGCCTGACGCACGGCCCAGAGCGGCGAGAAGCGATGGTCGAAGATGACCCGCGCGGCGCGTTTGCGCACCTCGTTGGTTGCCCATGGCTCGCCGAGAAAATGGGACGGCGGCACGCGGATCGGCCGGATATCGCCGACCGCGATGGGCACGTTGGGGTCGTTGGTCACGGACGTGCGGAGATACTCGAAATCCACATTGAGCTGGGTCGCGGGAGAAAAAATCTTGGTCACCTTGGGGGCGAGGAAGACGCGCCGGCCGTAGGTCATGCTCCGATACGTGCCGCCGCTTTCCTGGGCGTAGACCAAGCGATACAGCAGCGAGGAATCGCGTCCGAGCGGTCCCGTCGCGTCAACCTGGCCGCGATAGAAATCGTATTCCCCGACCATCGCGCGGAGGCTGTAGGCGGCCTTCGGTTTCGGGCGTTTGGAGACCTTGTTGATGGCGCCGCCGACGCCGAAGACATTGCCATAGATGAAGGAGGCGGGGCCCTTCAGGACCTCGATGCGTTCGACATCGGCCATGTCGCCCCGGGTGTTGAGGCTTTCGTCCCGGATGCCGTCCTTGAAGGGAAACGGCGAACCGTAGCCGCGGATCGTGGCCGAATCGCCGGCGTTGGGTTGGGCCTCGCCGGGCGAAACCCCGCCGACGTAGGCGAGCGCGTCCTCGAGATTGATCGCCGCGATGTCCTGCAGGAAGGCGTCGGTGAGCACCGTGAGCGACTGGGGCAAATCCTTGAGTTTGGTGCCGAGCCGGGTGCCGGCGGTGGCATTCGTGGCGCGGTAGGTCGTGTCGCGTTCGCTCGTGACCTGGAATTCCTCGAGTTGAACGACCGGGGCGGCGGTTGCCGCCGGTCCGGAGGCCGCTTGGGCCGCCAGCCGGGCGGCGGACCCGAGGACGAGAACGGGAAGGACGACGGTCAGGCGGGAAACAAAGCGGTAGGGGGTCATGGGCGGGGTGCCGCCGGCGGGCGGCAATGGGGGTGGAGCCGACGCGGGCAACGTCGCGACGGCGGACGCGGCGCGCAATCTCCGGCAGCGCGCGGGCGATTGACAAAATCGCTCACCGCCCGGGGGCGGAAGGAGTCGACCGGGCGCGGACCTTGGTGCGCCGCCACTCGTCGGGCGGGTGGCCGAAGCGCTTTTTGAAGACCCGGCAAAAATCGGAGATGCTGCGGAATCCGCAGCGCCCGGATACCTCGGCCAACGTCGCCGTGCTGCCGGAGAGCAGCGCGGCCGCGGTTTCAAGGCGCACCCGGTCGAAGATCGCCTTCGGGCTGCGGCGATAATAGCTCTGGAACAGGCGCCGCAGGTGGCTGACGGAGACCGCCTGCGCGGACGCGATTTCTTCCAGTTTGGGAGCTCCGGACAGGTGCTCGCGAAACCATGCGACCGCGCGCTCGACGCGATCGGCCACCTGGGTCTCGAGGGTGGATGCGCCGGGGGCGGGCCTTTCGTGCCGCAGCGCCAGAAGCGACAGGTCGATCAAGGCGCGCTGGAAATGCAGCGGGCTCAACCGATCGCGGCGCGCGAGGGCCGCGCCGGCCGCGGTCGCGATGCGGCGGACCTCCGCGAGCTCGGACGGAGCCAGCCGGCGGTGAAACACGCCGCGACGCTGCACCAGCTCGTCCAACGGCTCCGGAACCAATGGAAAATGGAACACCGCGCGATCCACGTTGGCCGCGGGAAAACTCCAGTGATACCGCAGGTTGGGCGGCATCACCCAGAAGTTGGACTTGGCGTCCGTGCGGCCGGGGTCGTCCGGAAAAACGGGGCGCACGCCGCGACGAAAGGTGACGATAAACTCCCAGTTCAGGCGGAAGTCCGAGTAGTCCGGCGACCGGCGAAAGTTGCGAACGCCGTAGGCAAAGTAGCGCAGCATGGTGCGGGCGAGCGCGGCGGGTTCAGCCGGAGCCGGTGGCGGAGGGACGGGGCCGGGCGCGGGCGTGTCCGGTGCGCGTCGGGGCGGTTGCGGCGTGCGGCGCGGGACGGGACGCGTGATCGCCGGCGGTCATGGCGTGGCCGATGGCGCCGGCGTCGGAGCGGCGCGGGTGAGTTTGTGGCGGTGGAGGTGGGCCTCCTGCGTGACCTTGGCTTGCTGGGCGAAGGCCTCGAACGGCTGGCCCGAAAGGTCGGCGATGATTTGGGTCAAGAGGGCGCGGCCGGTGGTCTTTGTTTTGGCGTCCTTCCGCGCGGCGAGACTTTCGCGGAGGCGCTCCAGCAGCGGCTCGCCGAAGCGCTGGTAGGCGTCGATGAGGATGTAGCGAAATCCGGATTGCGCGGTGAGCGAGAGGCGCACCTCGGCTTCGGGGCGGTCGACGGCCTCGCGTTTCTCGCCGGAATTCCAATTGAGCAGATCGAGGCCGACGCCGAGCACGCGCGGGCTCTCGCCGAGCCGTTTGTTCAGCATGTGGAGCGCGTAGATCTCGTCGGCGCCCTGGAGCTTGATGGTGACGACGTCGGACAGGAAGCGGGCGAGCACCTCGTCGAACCAGGCGCGGTCGTCGACGCGGATGCGCTGGGACTGGATGTGATCCTGGCAGTCCTTGAGGAAACCGCCGCGGAAGCGGACGTCGCGGCGCGCGACCCAGCTGAACGGGTCGTAGATGAAGTAGAGGTTGGCGATGAACGTCTCCTGCAGCCGGCGCAGGTCGGGGGCGCCGGCGCCCGTGTCCGAGAAGAAAATGGGGTAGGTGAGGCTGACCTCGCGGAACGCGCCCGAAGGCACGTTGAGCGGCAGGCCGCGCTCGATGAAGTGGAAGCCGCGCTGGGTATCGAGGTTGAGCCCCTGGATTTTCTCGGTCTGGAAGACCCCGTCGAGCCGGCTCGGGTTGGTGTAGAAAAAGACATCCCAGCGGTCGGTGATGCGCCGTTCCCAGCGGCCGCGCTCGGGGTCGAAACGGATGTCGGCGGCGTATTTTGTCGCGGGCTTTTTCGGGGCCATTTCCTGGAGCCGGTCGAGATCCCAGGCGACGAGGGCCTTGATCTTGAAGAACGGCTCGCGGAACAGGCGGCTGATGATGGCGCGCTCGCGGCGCAGCCAGACGGACTGGTCCAGGGCGAACCGGCCGAAGCCGAACGAGGCCGAGAGCCGACCCATCTCGCGCTCGAACTCGTGGCCGAGCTTCACGCGGAACTCGAGGTGCTTCACCTCGTCGAGCACGAGTTTCTTGTGGTAGCCGAGCAGCAGCTTGTTGAACGACTGGGCGAACTTGATGACCGTGACGTTGGTGCCCTCGTAGTCCTTGCCGGTGAAGCCGTCGAGGAGCGGGATCTTGCCGTTGTAGGCGGCGACGTTGAACGGTTCCAATTTGACGACGCCCTCGCCGGCGGGCTCCTGGGCGTGAAGTGACATCGGGGCGACGAGGGCGAGGCAAGAGGCCGCGACGAGAAGTTTGGCGAGAGGAGCAGTCATGCAGGGCAACGCGTCGTGGGGGGCGGGCGAAAGGGGAAGCGCCGGTGGGTTCGTCGCGGCTGGGGCCGAGTAGAATTCGGAATCGCCGGGCCAGTCCAGCCCATCGATTGCGAACGGCGCGGATCAGGACCGAGCGCGGACGAAGGTTTCCACGGAGGGCCGCGCGCCCGACGGCGCGGCGTCACGGGGAACGTCGTCAGGATACCGGACGATCGCGCCCCTTGCCCGGTCGGTCGTCGGGTGCGGATCGATCGATCTGATCGGCACGGCGCAAAGTGCGGAGGCGAAACCGGCCGGCGGCGGGCAAATCGGGCGCGGGGCGGGGGCGCCGTGCGCGGGCGACCTCCGGGGCGCGGCCGGTGCGGGGGCGGCGATGGGCGCATCCCTTGCCCGGGCGGTGAAAATCCCCCGGGGTTGCAGCGTCCGGAGCGTGCCGAAGGGACCTGTTGTGCGCGTCGGCCGGATTCAAAAACGCCCGCTGAGCCCGAAGGTGAGGGAGGTGCCCGGGACGATCGAACTTTGGAGCCGGTTCGAGAAGCCGCGGTAGAATTCCTGGCGCGCGTTGAAGACATTGCCGATGTCGAGCGAGAGCGAGACGGACGGGCGGACCTGATAGGCGATGCCGGCGTTCACGATGGTGCGCTCGGTGCGGTAGAGGTTGAGCGCGGGGTTGGCGACGTTGGCGGCCTCGAGGTGGTCGCCGGTGAAGTTGACGTTCACGCGGGCGCTGATGCCGCGATGGCGCCAATTGAGGCCGACGTTGCCGGTGCGGGGAATGAAGCCGGGGACGGCGGTGGCGGCGGCGGCGCCGGTGCGGCCCCAATCCCCGCTCGTTTCGAGGTAGGTGTAGTTGGCGAAAACGCCGAGGCCGCGCAGCGGGCCGGGAAGGAAGGTCAGCTGCTGCTGATAGCTCAGCTCCCAACCCCGGATGACGGCTTCGCCGAGGTTGCCGCGGCCTTGCAGGGTGAAGCCCTCGAACTCGCCGTTGAACCCGTTGTTCTGGCCGGCGGGGACGATGCCGAAGGGGACGTTGTTCTGGAAGAAATCCTCGATCGTCTTGTGAAACCAGCCGACGGAGACGCTGCCGACGGGCTCGAAGTAATACTCGAGGGACGCGTCGAAGTTCTCGGCGACCTGGGGCTTCAGGTCGGGGTTGTTGATGGTGACGGTCTGGTTGGTTTCGTTGATCGCCTCGCTCGGCATGAGATTGCTGAGGGGCGGGCGTCCGAAGCTGGTGGACCAGCTGGCACGGGCCTTGAGGCGCGGGGTGAAGTCGTGCGTGACGTGGACGCTCGGAAACCATTTGGTGTAACGGCCGACCGTGGCCCGGAAGGTGTTGGCGTAGTCGCGGTCCGCGGACCCCACCGGATCGGCGAGTTGTTGCGCCGCCGTGCTGCCAAAGCGTTGGCGCACCCAACCCCAGCTGTCGTCCTCGGTTCGTTCGACGCGGACGCCGCCGAGGAGACTCGTGCGCTTGATGCGACCCTGGGTCATCAGATAGGCGGCGGTCACGGTCTCGGTGACGCCGCGCGTGCCGGTGTAGCGGGACATCTCGCGGAAGTATCGGTCTTCGCGCCAGAGGGCGGAATCGGCGGGAGTCCGGTCCTGGGCGAGGGCGTTCGTATGCCACGAGGGAATGACGAGTCCGCCGCGTTCCATACCGACGGTGCGAATGGAGGGATCGACGGGCAGCTGCGAAGCGTTCGTGCCGGTAAAGGTGTAGCGGCGGTTCTTGTTGTTCTGGTCGATCACCTCCTCGCGCCACCGGACCCCGGTTTTGGCAAACCAGGCGAAGTCGGCGGGCAGCTTGTAGCGGAGATTGGCGCGATACTCGCGGATTTCGTGCGCGGTGTAGTTGTCGCTGAAGATGTAGTTCTGGGGACGATAGGTCGCGGGGTTGGCGAGGGACGGGCCGGCGGTCTGGACGAAGCTCGGGTAGAGTTCGGAACGGGAGCGGTCGAGGGTCCAGCCGATGCCGGTGGCGCGGAAGGTGAGGTCGCCGCCGTCGCCGCTGCCGCCGTTGATCCGGTCGACGCTCATCACACCGTTGTAGTCGAGTTCCACGGGGCCCCATTTGTGCTCGAACCCGAGGTCGGCGTGGCGCTGGCGATGGAAGAAATTGGACATCTGGGATTGGATATCGAACGTCGAGGCGGCGACCGGGCGGACAGAGGTGACGAAGTCGGTGTAGCCGGGGATCACGCCGCTGGTGGTGGCGTTGGGCACGGCATTTTGATTCTGCGTGAAAGCGCGCGTGTAGTAGCGCAGCCGGAAGCGCTCCATCGCGTCGTTGTAGATGAGGTTCAGCGTGACCTTGGTGGCCGGCGTGAGGCGGTAGTCGAACTTGGTGTTAACGCTCGATTGCTTGCGGTTGTTGTAATTGTCCTGCGTGCGGTAGTCCCAGACATAGGCGGGGCTGTTGACCGTATTCTGCCAATCGGTGGTGAGGCGGTAGAAACCGACGGCCTGCTCGCTGTAAAACAGGTTCACGGCGACACCGAGGTTCTCCTCGTCGCTGCGAAAGGCCGCGAATTTCTCCTGGTAGGCGACGTTGAGCAGCGGATGCGTGCGGTGCTCCTCACGGAGCGGGATCTGCGCGGTGAACGGCGGGGCCCAGCGCGCGGAAAAATTGTAGGTGACACGGCGTTTTTCCTTCATGCCGAGGGGCGAGCGGCTCCGGAGATTGAGCGTGCCGCCGAGCGAGTCGGCGCCCTTGTCGGGGGTGTGGCCTTTGATGAGCTCGAGGGAATCGAACATCGAGCCCGTGATGGTGTGCATGCGCGTCTGGCGGTTGCCGGCGCCCTGGCTGCCCATCAGGGCGCCGTCGATCGTGATGGTGTTGGAGCCGGGGCCCATCCCGCGAATGGTGAAGCCGACGATGTTGCCTTCGTCGCTGAGATCGCCCGCGACGCCGGGGAGCAGGACCGCGAGTTCGCTCGCGTTCATGTTGGGGAGGTTGCCGTAGGCGTCGATGGCGACGACGTTTTTGACGTTGGGGGCGTTGCGCTGCGCGGTGAGGGCGGCCGCGTTGCCCTCGCGCTGGCCGGTGACCCTGAACTCGGTGAGTTTGTAGATACCGGTCGTGAGGTCGAAATTGCGGAGCGTCCGCTGGCCGGCTGCGACCGCGAGCGGTTGGCTGGCGGAGTCGAGCCCGATGTAGGTGGCCGTGATCACATAGGACCCGGGCGGGACGTCGGTGAACGTGAAGCGGCCGGTGTTGTCCGTGAGCGCGACGCGGCCGAGCGTCGGGATCTCGACCTGGGCGCCTTCGAGCAAATTGCCGGTGGCCGCGTTGCTGACGTTGCCGGAAACGGAGCCTCCCGCGACGGCGCCGCGCCCGACGGCGAGAAGCAGCGGGACCGTTGCGGCGAGCAGGCGGACGGACCGGAGCAGAAGACGGGCGACGCGGGTGGGGTAGTTGCAGTGCATGGGGCGGCAGGGGTTGAGCGGACTCCGGGGGACGAACCGAGCAGCCTCGGTTTCCCGGCCAGGAGCGAAACGCGCGGCGAAGGCCGGATAAACCAGCGACGGATGACATTTGCCTCAGTCGGAGAGGGTGTTTCCCGACTGCCCGCCTGCGGCAGCCGGCGTGGCGATCGCGCCGGTCCCAAGCCGGGCCGACGTGGATCGCGCAAGGGTCCGCCGGCCGGTGAGCCGCTAGCGGCCGCGGTTAGCGGCAGATATTTGTCCGGATGCCCGGAGGCGGTCGGCCGGTCATCGGGCGGCGACCCGGCCTGCGCTCCGGGGTGAGGGCGAACGGACTCCGCAGCGGGTGCGGCGCCGGGCGCAGGCAGGTCAGGCTGACGGACGGGCCGTCAGGATTTCGGCGGGCCGGCGGGGTGCTGGGTCCGGTCGGAAAGTTCGACGGTGTAGGCGGCGTTCACGATCTTCCAGCCGGCCTCGCCGTCGATGAGCGTGAAGGTGTCCGTGCCGTTGTGCGACATCTTGCCGTCGCGGTGAAAGTCGTAGCGGGTCCAGACGACCGCGATGCGGCCCTCGATCAGAACGGTGGGCGACCACATGCGTTCGAGCAGTTGCTCCTTCGTCTTGGCGACTTGCTCGGCATCGACCTCGATGGTGCGCTGCCGCAGGAGCGGCTTGCCCTCGGGGGAGAGGCGCACCGAGGTGATTTGCGCTCCGGGCTGACAGGTCGCCGTCAGTCGTGCGCCGTCCTTCGCCTGCAGCGCGTCGAAGAAGTCCTGCACGACTTTCAGCACGGCATCGCGCGCCGGGACGGCCGGAGTAGCCGCCGTGGCCGAGGGCAGGGTGAACAGCGACGCCAGGGCGACGACGGCGAGCAGGGGTCTCATGGTGCCACGACCGTGCCGCGGCATGTCAGGCACGGGCAACCTGAAACCGGCCACGCGGAGGTGTCCGGGGCACAGGCAGGGTGCAAGCGCGGGCTTACCGGAAGGCGGGGCCGGAGGGCCGCGGTTTTCGTCGCACGATCGCGCGGCGCGGGGGCATCCCATGCCTCGCGGTCGGGTTGGACTTCACGACCGGAAGAGGGGGCCCGGCAGACCGGCGCCTATTTTGCCGTGCAGGTGAACATCCACTCGTTGCCGAAGCGGTCGATGAGACTGCCCCAATAGCCGCCCCACGGCATCTCGGTCGGCTCATACTCGACCGTGCCGCCGACCTTGAGCGCGGCGAAGAGGCGATCGGCTTCGGCACGGGTGTCGGTCTCGAGATTGAGAGTGACGTTGTTGCCCTGGATACGCTGGCCCATCGCGGGCGGGGCGTCGTTGCCCATGATCACGTGACCGCCGAGAATCGGCAGGGAAATGTTCATGACGAGCCTGGCCTGCTCGGGGGGCCAAGGCGGCTGGCCGGGGCCGGTCGGGAGGTCGCCGAAGCGTTTGATGGGGCCGAGGAATTCGGTTTGAAAAACGGACTTATAGAAGAGGAAGGCCTCTTCGGCATTGCCGGCGAAGTGAAACCAGGTGGAGACGCGGGGCATGGGGGCGGAGTGGTGAAGGAAGAGAACGACCGGTGGCCGGTGGGTGATCATCTACGAGCGAAGTCGGGTCGGCAGGACAAACGCCGTTGTGATTTTTTGGAAAAGTCTGCGCCGCGACCTCGCCGCGCCGGCATGTTCCGGGTCGACCCTGATGGGTTGTTTCCGAGGAGCGCCTTTCGTGCCGGGGCGAACTACGGCAGCTCGTAAACTTCGAGGAGAGCGGTGCCGGGAGTCGCGCGGTTGTCGATCACGCGCGCGGTGTAGGCACCGGGAGCAAGCCAGAGCACCAGGGCGGAATCATCGGACCCCGGCGCAAAGGGGAACGCGCCGACCTGCCCTGAGGCATGGGCGATCACTTTGGCTTCCGCCGAGGTGCCCCAAGCCGAATTCTCGGCGACGGAGCCGGTGGCGGACATCACGGAAAGGCGGGGCTGCGGCAAGGGCGAGGCTACCCCGAATTGCGCCAAGGTCGGTCCGGCGCCCCGAATCAGGACACGTCTAGGCGCCTGGCCGGCAACATAAAATCCCACCGCGAGCGGGCGCTCGGAGCTGCCGGCCGGGCCCAACGTGGAAAGATTGCTCAGTCGGGTAGAAAGCAGATCGGGTGCGGCGGTGGTATCGTAGATTTCCACCAAAACCGTGCCGGTGGCGCCGTCTTGGCCGGTGACGTTGGCGGAGTAGGCGCCCGGTCCGAGCACGGCGAGGAGGGCGGCGTCACGGCTACCGGCAGCGAGTGAGAAAGCACCGACGCGCGAGGCGGTGGCAGCGACGGCGCCGGGATTGACGGATGTTTCCCAATCCGCGCCGGCTGCCACCGGAGTCGATCCTCGCACGACCTCGATCCGGGCGGCGGGCAGCGCGTCTGAAAGGCCGAACCCAGCTAGGCCGGGACCGACGGCTCGAACCAGCACGGTCTGCGGTTGTTGGCCGTTGACGTAAAAGCCGGCGGACAAGGTGGAGGCGGTTCGGGTGATTTCGCTGCGCACGGAAAGGTTCACGAGGCGATCCGGAGCGGTGCGCCGGGTTTCGTTTAGACCGCTAAAGCGCACCGGAGTGGCGCCGGTGCGGGAAAGCGTGAGTTCAAAGGGGGCGGCACTCGCCTGGAAGGCGCCTTCCAGCCGGCCACCGGATTCCGTGCCAAGAGCGACGCGGCCGGCGCCATCGACGGTGCCGCGGGCGGCATCGGTGCCAATGGCTCGGGTTTGGACCGCGATGACGTTCCCGGTCGGCCCCACGATTGCAAAGCAGGTCGCCGATGTGCCTAAGGCGCCGCCGACATGCCACCCGGCGAACGGCGAGGGTGTAACGGCCGAGACTGCAACGCCCTCCCAAACGCTCGCAGCGTCGGAAAAGGTGACCGTGACCGATCCTTCGTTCGAGATCATGCCCGAGCCCGCTTCGATCGAGATCGAACCATCGGGGCCCGTGGTTTCCGCCTGAAACGTGAAGCGTCGGGATTCGTCCACGGGGAAATCGCGCGCGACATAGGACACTCGGCGGGCGCGATCGTAGCCGAGCAGCGTGCCGCGACTGTCCGGCCGGACATAGAGCGCAAAGTAGCCGCTGGTTCCCAGCGCTCCCTGGTAGAAGCCGGGGAGGGGCCGATTGGTCACGTTGAGGAACGCGCCGGCCGAAGTCACGGAGCCGGCGGCGTTGGAGATACTAACCGTATAGCGTCCAGTGGAGGCGAACTGCACGTAGTCCAATGTCAGGGTCGCGCTCGTGGCTCCGACCAACGCGACGTCGTCTTTGAACCATTGGTAGGTAAACGGCGGGGGACCGCTGACACTGACTTGAAACGTGGTCGGCGAGCCCGCCGGAGCCGACCGTCCGGCGGGCGGAACCGAGATGACCGGCGTCGTCAGGGTGCGGAAGCGATACAGGAGTCCGCGATCGTCGCTGCCGAGCAAGTGGCCGGCATCGGTGACGAGGAAGCTGCGCAAGTAGCCGGTGGCCTGGACATCGAGCGAATAGTCCACCGTGCCGTTTTTCTCCAGGCGCCGAAAGAAGACGGGGGTATCGAAGTAAGGGTTGGCTGCGATGGATTGGCCGCGGTAGGAGACGAGAATGCGGTCGTCGGCCTGCAGCGAAAAGCGGACGGCTTCGAAGGGGCGGGGCAGCGGCGTCGTGAAGGTCGAATCCCGGGCGCCGTCCGGGAGCAGGCGCAGCATCGAATAGGGATTAGAATTCAAGGCGATGACGATGCGGCCGTCGCTCTGGGCCACGGGACCCACCGGCGCCAGTCCGAAGGACGTGTTGACGAGGGTCGGGTCGAGGGTGAACGACTCGTCGAGGGTGCCGTTCGGATGCAGGCGGACCAGGCGGGGGCGGTTGGCACCGGCCCACGTGGAGAATTGGCCGGCGATCAGGATTTTTCCGCCGGGCAGTTGGCGAATATGGGAGATGCGCGCGCCGGCCGGCACCCCGGACAAGATCGGATGATTGACCGGAGTGATGCGACGACCGTCGCGGTCGAGCAAGACGAGCCCCCGGGAGACTGGAGTGCCGTTGCCCCATTGGGACGCGATGGTGGCCACGAGAATCTGGCCACCCGCCAGCGCAATCGGCGAACTCAAGGTGTCCCCGATCGGGGCAGTGCCAAGATAGTCCCGGTCGAACGTGCCGTCGGCCGCGATGCGATCGGCACCCACTTCCTGAAACAGGACGGCACTGCCGTCGGCTTGGACGACCGCGGCGGTGACGGGGTAGTAAAGTTGTCCGTTGCGCGGATAGTCGGGATCACGGGTCAAGTCGGGTTTCAGTTTGGCCACGTAGGCGGCGGGTTTTCCGTCGATATGCGTGAAGTCGCCCGCCAGGAGAATGCCACCGTCGTGCAGGTGCTCAATGATGCGAGCGTGGGCGGGGAAGCGAAAATCGGGCTTATCCAGCGGGGCGAGCGCACCGTCCGGCTGCATCAGGCGGACGGAGGCGGGATCGTTGTCGTCCATGTAGTAACCGGATGCCACAATGCGACCGTCGGAGGTCAGGCCCGCGTCGAGCAGCGAGTAGCGAAACGGAAAAATGAATGTAGGGTCCACGGAGGCGTCGGGATTGAGGCGAATCGTGGGCCCGACGGGCGATCCGCGGTAATTGCCGCCCGGGTTCACGAGGGTTTTTCCGCCGGGCAGCGCGAGCAGGACCGTCGGGATGGCGGAAAAACCGCTGCCGAGGACGAACGAACTCACCGCCGAGCCATCGCGATTGAGGCGCACGATGCGGCCGGCAGGGCTGCCGTCATACGACGTGAATTCGCCCGCCAATACGAGCCGGCCGTCCGCCTCCAGCACTCCGGAAGTCAGCCAGGTCCGGGGCGGGAAGCGCGGGACGAAATCAGGATCCAAGGTGCCGTCGGCCCGCATCCGCACGAGGCTTTGGCGCGGCACCCCGTTGACCTGATCGAAAGAGCCGAGGTAATAGACGTCGCCCTCCGGGCTGATGATCTGGCGGAGGGAGTTGGTGACAAAGCGGTCGTTCAGAAGCGTCGGGGGGACAAAGGCGCGATCGATCGTGGCATCGGGCCGGAGGCGAGCCATCCAGCCGAGCGGCCCCACTCCCTGATAGCTGGCGAGGTTGGTGCCGCGGACGTAGACGATACCGCTGCGAGTGACTCCGACCCAGTCGACCGGGCTGCTGAAGCCCGCTCCGACGGCAAAGGACGAATCCCGGGAACCGTCCGGATTCAGTCGGACGATGGATCCGGTCGGGACGCCGCCGACCATGCGAAAGCCGCCACCGAGGACAATCTTTCCGTCGGCCTGCACGGCGATCGTGCGGGGCATGCGATCGAAGAGCGGGGGCGCAAAAGTGCGATCCAGGCGACCGTCGGCGTCGAATCGGACAATCCCTGGATTGGGCACGCCTTGGGCCGAGGAAAACGGGCCGATCGCGTAATATCGCCCGTCGGGCAGCACGACCACCTCGTCGAGAAATGCGACCGATTTGCCCTCAAGGCGCAGACTGGACACGAGGTCAGGGGCGATCCCGGTGGGAAAAGCGGGCGGCGCGACCTGCAGGTAAACAATGTCCGAAGTGACCGTCGTGCCGTCGGCGGAAACAGTGACGTCGTAGTTGTCGCTGTGGCCCTGGCGGGCGACCGGGATCGTGTAGGAATCGTTGGTCGCGCCGACGAGGGCCACGCCGTTGCGTCGCCATTGGAAGCGAGGGGGCTCGCCGTTGGTCACCGCCGCAACGGAAAAGGTGGCCGACTGACCGACGGTGGTGGAAATCGGCCGGGGCTGTCGGACTAGGGTCGGCGCGCCGATCGCGCGCGGCAGGAAGAAGGCGGCCGTGGCGACGGCGAGGGGTAGCAAGCAGGTGGCCCGGCTGGCTCGGAGGGGAAACGGAAGCGGCATGGCGGCGAAACAGGAATCGGCCGGATAGAGGCGCAGCCGGGGGGAGCTGCGGCCTTACCGAAGGGGTGACCTGATCGCGGCAGAAGCGTGGCGCGAACCAGCGGAAAAAGCGGAAAGGTGGGGGCGGGGATCTGTGAGGGGGAGCCCCGGGAAAGGACCGGTGGGAACGAGCGGGCCGGCGATCGCGGGAGCCAAGACAATTCCCGCGACCGACCCGGCAGGCGCTCAGACGCTCGCGAGGATCTGGTTGAAGGTCGCGCTGGGACGGAGGGCGGCGGAGGCCTTGGCGGCATCGGGCTGGTAGTAGCCGCCGATGTCGGCGGGCTTGCCCTGGACCGCGATCATTTCCTTCACGATCTGCGCCTCGGCGGCGGCGAGTTCGGCGAAGACCGGGAGGAAGAGGCGGTGCAGCTCCATGTCCTTGGTCTGCGTCGCGAGCGCTTCGGCCCAGTAGAGGCAGAGGTAGAAATGCGAGCCACGGTTGTCGATGCCGGCGCCGACCTTGCGGGCGGGGCTCTTGTCATTCTCGAGGAACTTGCCGTTGGCGGCGTCGAGGGTCTCGGCGAGGATGGCGGCCTTGGCGTGTTTCTGGGTGATGCCGAGGTGCTCGAAGCTGGCGGCGAGGGCGAAGAACTCGCCGAGGCTGTCCCAGCGGAGGAAGTTCTCCTCGGTGAATTGCTGGACGTGCTTGGGCGCGGAGCCGCCGGCGCCGGTCTCGAAGAGGCCGCCGCCGTTCATCAGCGGGACGATGGAGAGCATCTTGGCGCTGGTGCCGACTTCGAGGATGGGGAAGAGGTCGGTGAGGTAGTCGCGGAGGACGTTGCCGGTGACGCTGATCGTGTCCTGACCGGCGCGGAGGCGCGCGACGGTGGCGCGGCAGGCGTCGGCGGGGGCGAGGATCTTGAGGTCGAGGCCGGTGGTGTCGTGCTGCGGCAGATACTTGTTCACCTTGGCGATGAGCTGCGCGTCGTAG
>JACCDX011596394.1_pt1 | contig 21451 bp, 23 predicted proteins | sample 7449681 | NCBI WGS metagenome assembly JACCDX01 (sample SAMN15323450, study PRJNA562643) | freshwater metagenome | isolation source: river surface water | place: USA:Blue River Watershed | collected 2017-08-18
TATTTATTGCCTCGGCATCTCCACGTGCAGCGCTGATGCGTACCATCGATCAATTGAATGCCAAGTTGGGGCGTGATGTGGTGAGGCTGGCCAGCGAGGGCATGGGATATCGTTGGAAAATGCGGCAGGAGAATAAGAGTCCGCATTACACGACGCGCTGGGAAGATGTATTAAAAGTTTGAGTTTGGCTGTTGCCTCATTCTTGCCAAACTTGCCAAGTTCTGCCCTCGTCATCAGACACAAAGCTGGCTTGTGATGGCGCTAGCTGTAAGTGCAAATCTTGCGGCGATAAGATCAACCTAACTTGTTGCGGTGGGGCAGGATGCTGGCCATCCTTTACCGGTGATGAGAAACGTTTTGGTGGTGAGCTGACCCATGCTTGTGCATCTAGTCGCGCATAAAATGCCGCCGCCTGTTGGCGTGAGCTCCAAGCAATATGCCAACCCCAATCTCCTCCTGGAATGGCATGTAAGGAGACGAAATCGCAACCCTCATGCGCCGTCGCGCCTTGCAAACTTAATCGGGTAATTACTTGATTTTCGTTGGGCTGGCTAATCGCCAAATCGATGCGCCCATCCGGCCAAGCTTGCGCAAAGATTTTGATTGCAGGCAATTTGCCTTGCGGGTCACTGAATTGCCAAACCGGGCAACTGCGCTCAACGCTGCCAGAGCTATCGCCATATTGCGCCATCGCGGGAGATTCAGCACTAGCGCTGAGGCCATACCAAGGCAAACAGACTAGGCAAATGACAAGCTGAGCAATACGACACATAGGCTATCCTATGGTTTGGGTTGGCTCACAAAGCCTAGTTTGCTGATACCAGCCTGATGCGCATCGGACATCAACTCAGCCAGCAATTGATAACGAGTGTCTTTGTCCGCACGCAAGTGAAGCTCGGGTTGGGGTTTGCTTTGTGCGGCTTGGCGTAACTTTTCTAATACTGCCGATTGCGCGATGGCTTGATCATTCCAATAGATATTACCGGCAGCATCTACCGAAAGATTGATGACACTAGGATTCTCTTGCAATAACTGACTGCTAGCTTTGGGCAAATCAATGCGCACCGCATGTGTTAATAGTGGAGCGGTAATAATAAAAATCACCAACAACACCAGCATGACATCCACTAAAGGGGTGGTATTGATTTCTGCCATGGAGGTTTGATGCGAGCCAGATACTGGCGCAGTGATTTGGCTAGAGGATTTTTTTAGATGAATCATCGCTATCCTTATCTTGCAGGCCTATGTCTTCAGGACTTAGCTTTTGGCGCATTTGTTGAATGGAAATCCGGCAAACGTAATCAAGCGGATGGTCGTTGTTGATGTAACTTGGTACTTTGCGCAAAGCTATTATCTTGGCTGATATTTAAGCTACTGCCGCTACAAATCAGGGTATGAATTTCCTCGCCCATGCGCTGTAAGGCGTGCGTGCTATTTTGATTGGCTTTGAGGAAAGCGTTATAAGCCAGTACCGCAGGAATCGCCACCGCCAAACCGATGGCAGTCATAATCAGCGCCTCACCCACCGGACCTGCGACTTTATCTAGGGTAGCTTGTCCGCTTAGACTAATGCTTTCCAGCGCATGATAAATGCCCCACACCGTTCCAAATAGTCCGACAAAAGGTGCAATGCTGCCCACCGAGGCTAATACACTTAAACCGCGCTGTTCGTTTTGGCTGTGATCAGCAATCGTGCGATTGATAATCTTGGCGATAAAGTCCGCTTGATGGTCCTCATCCCAGTTCTGTTTTTCGCTATGTTCGGCTGCCAAAATAGCTTTCTTCACCATGCCGACCATGGCGCCACTGGCTTCAATATTTAGCACTTGCGCCAGTGTGGTGCAATTTGCATAAGCCTGTGTGAAATGTTTACTGGCTTGCCGTTCACGTAGCAGACTGATGCTACGCTCTAGCATCACAAACCAACTGAGTAAGGACATCAGCAACAAAATCACGGCAACGGCGATGGAAACTGGGCCGCCCGCTAAAATAAAGCTTAGCTCGGAATGCATATCACTCTTTCTTAAAATTTAGGAGTCTAGACTAAAGCGTATGGGAACCAGTACGCTTCCGCTCACTGGGCGATTATTGCTAGTGGCAGGGATAAATTTCCATGACTTAACCGCTTGTAGAGCAGACTTATCCAATAATTCATAGCCACTGCTTTGATCCAATTGAATGCGCTCAGGGAGACCGTCCGAATTGACTAATACCTTGAGAATGACACGACCTTGTTCGCCGCGTCTGCGGGCTAGGTTGGGGTAGTCAGGTGCTGGGTTGTGTAAATAGTCCGCATTGAATTTCGGTGCCACCAATAGCGGTTCAGCGTCAGCTTTTTCCGGCGCAGGGTTATTGCTAGGGTTTGCCGTGGCAAGCGTAATAGGTGCTTTGGCAGGAGCTTCTGTGGTTTCATGCGCGGTGACAACTGGACTTGGGCTAGGTGCGACAGTGGCGGCGGGCTTATCCAAAACGGGGGTGGCAGGGACTGCATGCTTGGTGGGCGTGGGTTTTTGTACACTGACCGGCTCAGGCTTATTCGCTGCTGGCGCGACTTGAGTAGGCGCAGGACTTGGCGTTTGAATCAGTGCAACACTAATGGTTTGTGCCGCTTGGCTAAATGTCTGATCAGTCGATTGCATGGCGTTGAATGTACTGAGCGCGACGATATGAGCAATCAATACGATGCCCCAAATCAATAGGCTGGTCGCGCTGTCTTGGTCCTCTGCTGCAGGCTTTAAGGCGCCAGCAGATGCGTGTACAGGCTGTGCCAATAGCCCTGTGGGCTTAGGCACTAAACGTAAATGCTCAGCGCGTGTTGTTAAAACTCGATGTGGCATATCAAACAACAATCTTGATCAATAGATAAATGGTTAGCAAAAATAATTGACTACAATCGTAATGATAATGATTCTCATTTAAATTGTAAAGCATTTATTGTTTTCAAATTTATTTGCTAAAATGCAGACTATGTTTACCTCTCAACTGTCTTTCCAACAACATCGATTGGCGGCTTGGCTCAGTGCATTCGCGCTGATGCTGATGACTTTTGCGCCATTGATTTCACAAGCCTTGGAGCTCCCCAATAGCGCCAACGAGCAAGTGGTGTGTACGCAGTTTGGGGTAAAACATATTCCGGCTTCACAGCCCAGCCATCATGCACCGATGATTGTTCTGGATCACTGCGCATATTGTTCCTTAAGTAGTGATCAAGCATGGATGGGACAAGATAATGCAATCCTGAACCCTTATTTATTGCTGCAAGCAGCGCATTACTTACCAGCTTATCGTGCACCATTAGTGCTGGCTTTCTATCAAACCTCCCACCCACCACACGCTCCCCCCACTTTATCTACATAGCCTAAGCTTTGTCGTCGTCGAGAATCTATGCGACTAAGCAACAGGTATCTTGTGAGCTAGAAATTCAATAGCGGCACGCTAAATGCGTTTTTTAGAGCGCCTGGCGTGTCAACAGATTGTTGTGGAGGAAAGTCAATTGATACAAATTGCAATGAAACAAGTGCTGGAATCGCGCCAGCAACAATGGGGTAGGGTGATTAGCATGACCGAGGTGTCGCATGCTACAGGGGTAAGTCGTATGACTTTATACCGTCTGTTACACCATACCCATTACAACCTCACCATAGACACACTAGATCGTTTGTGTGAGTTCTTCCAATGCGATGTGAATGAAATGTTGCGTTTTATTCCACGCACCTCAGCGGAGCTAGTATCGTGAAATATCAAATCAAATATATTCCTTATTTAATCGCAGTACTTTGCAGCTCTATGGCTTACGCCGAGCACTATTCGCCGCAAGTTGAGGTGCTTGATAGCAAAGATATTCCCTTGCCTTCGATTGCCAATCCAGTCATGGAGGCGCGTGATTTGATTCGGTTGCGCGCGCAGACGAGCGACACGGCGCGTTTGTTAGAGGATTTCGCGGGCGTCAGCTTATATGGCGCTGGTGGGGTTTCTAGTCTACCCAGCATTCATGGTATGGCTGATGACAGAATTCGTATCCGCGTGGATGGCATGGACCTCATCTCCGGCTGTGCCAATCATATGAATAGTCCATTGTCCTATATCGATCCGTCGAATGTGGCTTCGATAAAGGTCTTTTCTGGGATCACCCCAGTCAGCGTAGGGGGTGACAGTATTGCTGGTGCCATCGTGGTGGAATCCGCTGCGCCTGAATTTGCCAGCTCAGCAGATAAATATTTATTAAAAGGCCAGTTAGGCACCTTTTATCGTAGCAATAATGATGCGCGCGGGGTCAATATCAATGCGCTGTTTGCCACGGATACTTTTTCTGCGCGCTATACCGCCTCTACGGTTGAAGCGAATAACTATCATGCCGGTGGCAGCTTTCACAGTGCAGGCCCGGCTTGGCAAAATAATGCGTTAGGAATACAAGGCAACCGACTCAAAAGTGATGAGGTAGGCTCTACACGTTTTAAATCCAGCAATCAGAATCTGAGCTTGGCATTCAAGAGTGACCAACATTTGTTCGAGATAAAACTGGCAGTGCAACAAATTCCCTATCAAGGTTTTGCCAATCAACGTATGGATATGACCTTCAATCGAAGCGAGCGTGGTCAGCTGAAATATACCGGTATGTTTGATTGGGGTAAGTTGCAATTGGCCGCCTATCATGACGAAACACAACACAGCATGAATTTTGGCGAAGATAAATTACTCAATTACGGCATGATGCCCGGCATGCCTATCATGGGCATGCCGATGGAAACGCGCTCACGCAATAGCGGACTATCCGCCAAGGCAGACTATATTTTGAGCAGCAAAGATTTGCTCAAATTTGGCGTGGAATATCAACGCTACCGGCTAAACGACTACTGGCCGCCAGTCGCCAATAGCATGATGATGGGACCTAATACCTTCTTGAATATTAATAACGGCAAGCGCGATCGCGCCGATGTATTTACCGAGTGGGAGCATGAATGGGATAAGCAATGGCTTACTCAAGCTGGCGTAAGACTGAGTCGCGTCAGCAGTAACGCCGATGATGTGGAAGGCTACGGCATGATGGATATGATGCCGGCGGCAAATTTCAACGCTAAATCGCATAAGCAAGTCGACCATAATTGGGACACCTCACTGCTGGCCAGGTATATCAGCGATGAAACACGTTTCTACGAGTTTGGTTATGCCATGAAAAATCGCTCACCCAGTCTGTACGAGCGTTATACATGGAGCAATAACAGCAGTATGAATATGAATATGGTGAATTGGGTTGGCGATGGCAATGGCTATGTGGGCAATCAAAGTCTGGATCGCGAGACTGCACATACCCTGAGTGCGACCGCTGACGTTCACAGCCCCGATTTGAATAATCGTATTCGGGTCACGCCTTATTACACCTATATTGATGACTATATTGCTGCTGTGCCTTGCGCCAATGTGTATGGTAGTTGTGCCAGTCGCAGTGATGGCTTCACCAATCTCTCACTGGATAATCAAAAGGCCAGCATCTACGGCTTAGATGTGTCTGGTATCACTGAGTTGGGTGCGCTGGAGGGTGTAGGGCAATTTAAAATGCGCACACAAATGAGTTATACCCGTGGCAAAAATATCAGCACCGGAGATGATTTGTACAACATCATGCCGCTTAACGCGAAATTTGGTTTGGATCATCGTTTTGGACAATGGAGTAATCTATTGGAGTTAAGAATGGTGGCGGCCAAAGACCGCGTCGACGATGTGCGCAGAGAAATGCAAACCAGCGGTTATAGCATTATGAATTACTACAGTAGCTATGACTGGGAGAAGGTGCGATTGGATGTAGGCTTGGAAAATATCTTCGATAGAAAATATGCCAACCCCTTAGGAGGTGCTTATTTAGGACAAGGTGCCACTATGGCTTCAGATGCTTCTGGACCAGCTTATGGCACTGTGGTGCCTGGTATGGGCCGCTCCCTGAATATCGGCCTCGTGCTTAAATTCTAATGCCACTTAGTTAGTATCTTTGCTTAATTCAATAGGGCGCCAAGCGCCCTATTTTTTTGCTATTAGCTATATTTTGCTATTAAAAAATTGACTACTATAGTGGTTAATTACTGTTGACTATAAATAACGCGTTAAATACAATTTTAAAAATATCTTCAGCTACACAATAACAACACAGGATATAGACATGAAAAAAATAATCTGCGCCCTGATGCTGGCCTTGTTAAGTGAGCATGCACTCGCTTTGCAACATCAACATTTACAGCAACTAGTGCTGACCGATGCGCGTATTCAAGCGCAGAGTAAACAAATCGCGCACTTACTCAATCTGCAAAAGCAACAAGCCGGTAGTTCACAAGATTGGCGATTGTTACGCGGCATGTGGGTTCATGAATTCGATATTCTGGATAGTCTGCGTTTAGGAATTAATAGTGCCAAACTCTATCTGTCGATTCCGGCCAGTCAACGCTCAGCGTTATATGCTTTGGTAGCCCACCATAATCTATATATCGCGACCCGCATGTGTAGCGAACATGTCAGTGAAATTAATCAGTATAGCCAGAACATTCATTCCGCCACCCTTAAGCAGGCAGTGCAATTGCAATTTGAGCACGCCAAACAAGGCTGTCAGGTCTTGCGACAAGTGCGGGAGGAGTTATATCAAGCCAGTCAATGACTGGGTGCGTTGGCAAAGCCATGCGATGTGGATTAGTGCAACAGTTGAGGAAATAGGCCTGTGATGCCTTTGGCAATAAACTCCACTGCCATCGATGCCAAAATCAAACCCATCAGTCTGGTAACGATACTGATGCCGATGACGCCTAATAGATGGGCGATATAGCCCGACAGTCTGAGTACCAACCAAGCACTGGCGACAACCAGGCTGATCGGGATAATCAGGCTCAGATGCGCTAGTAACTGATGATGCTGTTCGGCGGCAATAATGACGCTGCTAATAGCCCCAGGTCCAGCCAGCAGGGGTACGCTAAGTGGCACCACGGCGACTAAATCTTTGTCCTCTAATTGGCTGTCTGTGCGGCTATGGGGTTTGCGTTGTTTGCCCTGCAACATATGGATGGCAATCAGCATAATTAATATGCCGCCAGCCACTTGAAAGGAGGGAATCGAGATGGCAAAAAAATGCAAAATTTGCTCGCCCATCAGCGCTGCCACAGTCAGCACGCAAAACACAGTGATGGCCACTAAATTGCTAATACGTTTACGTTCGGCATCTGTCCAGCCGTTGGTGGCGCTGAGAAAAATCGGTACCGAGCCAATAGGATTGACGATGGCAAATAGGGCGATTCCAGTTTTAAGTAAGTAAGCAAAATCCATAGGGGAGAGTTCGCAATCTAATCCATTCTTAAGCAACACAGAATACATGGCTAGGACGTTAAACGCCATGTCTGAGTTCATGGGCTTTGCGCCAGTATGACAATATTCATCAAAGCAAGTACGCAAGGCATCATGAATTAAAGTAAAATATAATCCGCAAAGATATACAAAATAAAAACAAATTAAATCTAAGCAAGCTTAAATCTTAAGCATGATTGAATCCATTATTAAAACCCAGCATAGCGCAAACAATACAAACAAAGGATGACCTATGAATCAACTCGTGGCCGATCAAGACCATGCTGAATCCGTATTGCAGTCGGATTACTTTCAGCAGGCATTACAACAACATCAATCTGGCAATGTGACGGATGCCATACAACACTATCAGGTGTTATTAAAAAAGCATCCGCAAGAAGCACAAATTATTTATTTATTGGGGACTGCCTATTGTCAGTCCGGGCAATTACCACAAGCCATTGAGACCTTGCAACAAGCCATTCAGCTAAACCCCAGCAATGCCTTTGCCTACAATAATTTGGGAAACGCATTGCAAGAGCAAAAACGTAAGCAAGAAGCCTTGGAGTGTTATCAACAAGCCATCAAAATCAAGCCAGACTATGTCAGTGCTTTTTACAATCAAGGTAATTTGCTGAATGAGCTGGGGCAGCCCCAAGCGGCGCTAAAAAGTTATGCAGAAGCCTTACGTTTACAACCCAATTATGTTGATGCTCTGCGCGAATATGGCAATTTATTGCGCGACTCCAATCAAGTAGAAGAGGCTTTAGAAATCTATGCCCAAGCGTTGCATTACGAGTATCAAAATGCGGATGTGCATTTTCATCGGGCCATTGCTTTAAAAAAACTTGGGCGCATACATCAAGCCTTGGAGAGTTATCTTGAAGCGGCACGCTGCAATCCTCATCATGCCAGCGCGCTATATAACTGTGGCAATTTATATTTAGATTTAGCGCGTTACCCACAAGCCATAGAGCGCTATACCCTAGCCCTAGAGGCCAAACCTGAGTATCCAGAGGCCTATCTAAATCGTGGCAATGCACAAAAGGCAATAGGTCAGATGCAGGCCTCATTGCAGGACTATAGTGCAGCGATACAGTTGCGTCCTGGGTATGCAGACGCTTATAGCAATCGGGGTAATTTACATAAGGACAATGGTCGCATTCAATTGGCTTTAGCCGATTATGAGCAGGCCTTAGCACTACGACCGGACTATGCGGAGGTGCAATGGAATAAGGCGCTATTGTTAATCGTGCAGGGGCAGTATGAGCAGGGTTGGGCCTTGTATGAATGGCGCTTGCGTATGCAAAGTTACCAAATCAATTGTCTGCAATTCCCGCTGCCCGAGTGGCGTGATTTAAGCCAAATCAAAGACCAAGTGGTATTGGTATATACCGAGCAAGGTTTCGGTGATGCCATACAATTTTGTCGCTATTTGCCCATCGTGCGACAACACTGCAAGCAGTTGATTGTGCTGGTTCACCGCTCTCTGCTTGGAGTATTGCAAACGCTGCAATGCGATATGACTTTGGTGGCTAAAGGTGAGCAATTGCCAGCTTTCGATAGCTACTGTCCGTTGATGAGTTTGCCCTTTGTATGTCACACCAATCTAAACAATATCCCAAGTGACATTCCCTATTTAACTGCGACTGCCGTCAAGCAACAGCAATGGCAAGAACGTATTAACTCCTCAGCCAACTCTGCCAGTGTCAGCCCCCTGAAAGTTGGACTGGCTTGGGCAGGCTCCGCCAAGCATGACAACGACAGCAATCGCAGTATTGCGCTGCAGTTATTACATGATTTGCTGCAAGTGCCTGTGTCTTGGCATAGCCTACAAAAAGAGTATCGCGTGCACGACCACAGCAGCATCCGCAAAGCGAGCCAATTACATCAGCATCAACAACAACTGCAAGACTTCTCAGACACCGCAGCTTTAATTAGCCAAATGGATTTGGTGATTAGTGTGGATACCAGCGTGGCGCATTTGGCCGGTGCGATGGGTAAACCAGTATGGATTTTATTGCCCTTTGCGCCCGACTATCGCTGGCTGTTAGAGCGCAGTGATTGTCCTTGGTACCCCACGGCAAGATTATTCCGTCAGTCAGTATTAGGCGATTGGACAAGCCCCATACAACAAATTGTACAGGCCTTGCATGCGCTACTCGACAGCCATGCAGCGGGCGCTGTGCAGACCGATACGCTACGCCCAGCCAAAGCTAAAGCCAGCAAAACTAAGCAAAAAAGGGGAGCATGATGAATCAGCAAGCGACCATCCATCAGCAAGATGCATTGCAAGCTGATTTTCAGCAAGCCTTTACCTGGCACGAGCAAGGTATGCGTGAGCAAGCACGACAAGCGTATCTGGATATATTGGCAACACAGCCAAGGCATTTTTCCACCTTGCATATGCTGGGGGTGCTAGAGGCGCAAGATGGCAAAGCGGAGGTGGCATTGCAATATTTGATGCAGGCTTTGCAAGTTTTCGAAGGGTCAGCAGCGGCATGGACTAATTGCGGCAATTCGCTAAATGAATTGCGTCGCTGGCAAGAGGCGCAGCCATATTTTGAGCGCGCTATTCAACTCGATGCAGAGTTTACCAATGCCTATTATTGTTTTGCCATTAGCCAATTTCATTTGAATCAACATGCACAAGCGCAACAAAATTTGCAGCAAGTATTAGCCCAACAACCACATCATTTAGACGCACTCCGCCTACTGTTGCAGACTTGTATACAGCAAGCGGACTGGCAGGCTGCTTGGGACGGCTGCCAGCGGCTACTGCAAGTCTTACCAGACGACCCCGATCTGCATCTCAATAGTGCGCGGGTGCTACAAGAGCTGAAACGCTTTGATGAGGCGCTTGATTACATTCAAAGTTGTCTTGCGCTGACCACTCAGCATGGTCCGGTATATGCTATGCAAGGTTTGATTTTGATGGCCATGAATCAGCCACAACAAGCGATTCCTAGTTTGCAACTGGCGATTCAGCACAATCCACAAGATCTTGAAAGCATGTCGAATTTGGGTTTGTGTTGGCAGGAATTACAACAAATGGATAAGGCACTAGATAGTTTTGAGCGCGCGCTAGCTTTGTCGCCGCAACATGTCGATTTGCACTGGAATCAAGCGCTGGCTTTTTTGCTACTTGGCGACTTTGCGCAAGGCTGGCAAAAATTTGAATGGCGCTTAAAGTTGGCGCGCAACCCACAACCCGAGTTCACCCAAACCAGTTGGCGCGGCGAGCAGGATTTGGCTGGCAAAACCATTTTGATTTATGCCGAGCAAGGCTTGGGCGACACTTTGCAATTCTGTCGTTACGTCCCCATGGTGGCCGCCTTGGGTGCCAAGGTCATTTTCGCGGTACCCAAACTATTGATGCGACTGATGGCGCAAGTTCCAGGGGTGATGCTTTTGGCCTCAGAGGGGCAGACGGTATTGTCATTTGATTATCACTGCCCCTTGATGTCATTACCTCTAGCCTTCAACACCACACTGGATAATATTCCGCAAGCGCCGTCTTATTTGGTTAGCTATCAAGCTGAACGTCAACGCTGGCTAGAACGCTTGGGAGCAAAGCGAAGATTGCGCATAGGTTTGGTATGGAGTGGGCGTCCCGAGCATGGCAATGATGTCAATCGCAGTATTCCCTTACAGGAATTGCTACCTTATTTGCCTAGCGGAGCGGACTATATCAGCCTACAAAAAGAGGTACGTGAGCGAGATCAGGCGGCCTTGCAAGCCGCGCAACAGTCGCATCAGTTAATGGATGTGAGGGAGCACATCCTAGATTTTGTGGATACCGCGGCCTTGTGCGACAGCATAGATTTATTGGTCAGTGTGGATACTTCGGTAGCGCATTTAGCGGCCGCCATGGGGCGACCAACCTATTTGTTATTGCCCTTTACTCCTGATTATCGTTGGCTGTTGGCGCGCAAGGATAGCCCTTGGTATCCCAGCGTTAGATTGTATCGTCAACATCAACACGGTGATTGGCAGAAAATCCTGCAACAACTGCAACAGGACTTGCAACAACTGATACACACCCACCCCCCATCGTCAGCTAAGGCAAGTCCCTAACGCAAATAGTCACGGCCAACAATAAACCCAAATAGCCGGCAAATATTGATCCCTAATAATTCCAACAGGAGAAACATATGTCACTAGTTCCCTCTCAAGCAGGTGCAAGCAATCTTGTGTCGCACCCCAATGGCTTGCCCAATATGCAAATTGATGTGCGTGATTTGCTGCAACAAGGACTCAGTTTTCATCAGCAAGGTGACCTGAGCCAAGCGCAAAATATTTATCTGCAAGTACTCAAGCTGCAGCCCCAGCATTTCGACGCGCTACATTTATTGGGCGTGATTGCCGCCCAACAAAACGATCATCAGCAAGCAGAAAATATGATGGCGCAAGCGCTCAATCTGGATGCCAGTCACGATTTTGTTTGGGCCAACCGTGGTAATGCCTTACGCGAATTAAAACGCTGGAGCGAGGCAAGAGATTGTTTTATGCAAGCGGTCACTTTGAACCCTAGCAATGCAGAAGCTTGGAACTATCTAGGGGATTCCTATCGCGCTTTAAATCAAGCGGATCAAGCGCTAGAAAGCTACCAGCAAGCCTGTTTATTGAATCATCAAGACGAGCGCGCATTGCTCAATTTGGCGCAAATGTTACGCATCGTTAAACGCGAGCCTGATGCATTAGAAGCTTATTCGCAGGCGATTGCCGCCAAACCGCAAAACGCAGAAACCTACCGCGAGCGCGGCAATCTACAACTGGATCGTGGCATGCATCATCAAGCCATTCTGGATTATGACTGCGCGCTCAGATTGCAAGCACAAGATGCGCAGAGCCTATTTAATCGCGGGGTGGCGTTTGCCGGAGTAAAGCGTTTTCAACAAGCCTTAGAATCCTATGACGCGGCGATGCAAATTGATCAGCAAAATGCCTATTTGCATTTCAATCGTGGGGTCGCGCTAGAGCAACTGGGACGTTTTGAGGAGGCCTTACAAAGTTACGAAGAAGCCATCGCGCGTAAAGTGGATTTTATGGAGGCGCATTTAAATCGAGGTAATACCTTAAAAGCGATAGGACGTTTAGAGGAGTCGGTATTTGCTTTTGGCAAAATGATTGCGATGAATCCGAATTACGCAGAGGCCTATAACAATCGCGCCAATGGCCTGAAAAAATTGGGACGCTTAGATGAGGCTATGCTGGATTATGACCAAGCCATCAAAATTAAAGCGGACTATCACGAGGCCTACAATAACCGCGGCAATATGCTGAAAGATATAGGATTTTATGAGCCCGCCATGCGCGATTACGATCAAGCCTTAGCGCTAAAACCAGACTATATAAGTTGTCGTTGGAACAAGTCATTGCTACTTATCCTGCAAGGAAATTATTTGGAGGGTTGGCAGTTGTATGAGTGGCGCATTCAAGAGCCTAGCTTGCGTGATAAACATTACCAATTTGCCTTCCCCGGCTGGCGTGGAGAGTTCTCCTTGGCGGGCAAGACGATACTGATTTATGCGGAACAAGGTTATGGCGATGTGGTGCAATTCTGTCGCTATTTGCCTATGCTGCAAGCGCAGGGAGCCAATATCATCTTTGAGGTATTCCAACCGTTGAAATCCCTGATGCAAACCATGCATTGCAGCATGACCGTCATCAGTAAAGGTGAGCCTTTACCTAGCTTTGATACCTATTGCCCAGTCATGAGTTTGCCGCATGCATTAAAAACCACATTGCATAGTATCCCAGCGCAAATTCCCTATTTATATGCAGATGCTGACAAGCTAGCAGCATGGCAGCAGATGTTGCCGGCGAGCAAAAAAATGCGGGTGGGCTTGGTGTGGTCGGGCTCTACCAAACATGAAAATGATGTACATCGCAGTCTGCCTTTACATGCTTTTGCAGATTTATTGGCACTGGATGTGGAGTGGCACAGCTTGCATAAAGAATATAGATTGCAAGACCAAGTTACCTTGGAGCAATATCCTGACTTGCAGCAACATCAGGATAGTTTGCAAGACTTTGCCGATACTGCTGCGCTGGTGCAGTGTATGGACTTGGTCATTACGGTGGACACCAGTGTGGCGCATGTGGCGGGAGCATTAGGCAAACCAGTTTGGATATTAATCCCCTTTGCACCGGATTATCGCTGGTTGCTGGAGCGCACAGATAGCCCTTGGTATGCAACGGCGCGACTGTTTAGGCAAGAAAAATTGGGTGACTGGCAGGGCGCGTTAGCGCAATTGTTGCAGGCACTTAAGCAGGCTATGCAAGATGCATCAAACTAAGCCCAAAAATCTTTTGTCATAGTATTCACCAGCAGATAAAATTCGCTGATAACCCCTCAATTAAGGATATGTATATGTGGAAAAAATTCATACTCATGACGGTGACTGTGCTGTTGTTCAGTCAGACCTTGTGGGCAGACAGCAAAAATGTCCCATGGGTCAATGGTGAGGTAAAACGCGTGGTGAAAGCCAGCAACACCATCGTCGTCAAACATGAAGAAATCGCTCACATCGGCATGTCGGCCATGACCATGCCATTCAAGGTGAAAGAAACTAGCCTGTTAGATAATTTGAAAGCGGGCGATAAAATTAAATTTACCGTGGTGGAAGAAAATCAGGATTTGGTCATTACCCAAATCAAGCCACAATAACCCCCATTTTGGTGTAAGCCTTAAGCTTGTTTGGCGTGGTACATTAAATCGGCCATTTCGATTACATCTAGGGCTTGTTGATTGGTCGCCTGCAAAATAATCGGAGGCGCCACTCCTGCTTCACAAGCCTGCTGCCAGCGCGCAGCGCACAAGCACCAGCGATCGCCAGCGCGCAGACCGGGAAAATCAAACTCTGGTCTAGGGGTAATCAAATCGTTACCATGCAGTCGAGAGAAATCCAGAAACGCATCAGTCACTTCTGCACATACTGTGTGTTGCCCGCGGTCTCCCTCGAATACATCACAACAGCCATTACGGGTATAACCTGTCATGGGACTCAGGCTACACACTTCGAGTGCTTCACCGAGTACATTTTTTTGTGGCGTTGATTCATCTGGCATGGATTTATCCTAAAAGATGGGTGCTAAAAAATTCTTTGTTATAAGCATTTTAGAGGCCACTCGCAAAATAAGTTCAGCACAAAATTTCCTGCAATCACTAGCCTCACCCCTTATCATCAAGGTTGCAGCAGGTATAATCTTAGACTGAATTAACGCATCATTAGGTTTAACGCAGAATTTAAGTCTCTCAAAAGGAAAAACAGCATGACGCATTTCATAGAAAAATCCTTAGAACTTCTAATGTTCCGTAGCCGCTGGTTATTGGCCCCCATGTACTTGGGCTTGGTGGGGGGCTTGGCGCTAATGTTGGTGAAATTTGGGCAGGAATTTTTTCATCTATTAAGCCATATTCTGTCTTCTCCCGAGAAAGAAGTGGTGCTGGCTATTCTGAGCTTGGTCGACATTACCTTGGTGGCGAATTTATTAATCATGGTGATTTTCAGTGGCTATGAAAACTTTGTGTCTAAGATTGATGTAGAAAATCACGAAGACAGACCGGAGTGGATGGGGACGGTAGGATATTCTGGACTGAAACTAAAACTGATCGGTTCCATCGTGGCGATTTCTGCGATTGATTTATTAAAAGCCTTTATGCACCAGTCCTCTCCTGGTATTGAGCATTTGGGAAGTGAGCCTATGGCGTGGATGGTGGGCATCCATTTCATACTGATTGTCACCGGTGTGCTGTTCGCCTATATGGACAAAGTCGCCGAATCCACCCATCACTAATACAACATTGAATTCCACTTATGTTGCGGCACAACAAGCACTCGCCAGTCTAGACAAAGACTGGCGTGGCTTATTGGCACAAGTGGGGGATTGCACACTCAATCCCCAGCCGCAATCGCCTTATGAATCTTTGATTCGTGCGGTAGCCTCGCAACAACTGCATAGCAAAGCCGCGCAAGCTATATTGTCGCGCTTGTTGGTCTTGTTCAATAATCAATTTCCCAGTCCACAACAGCTAGTGCAGAGTGACTTTGCTGCACTACGCAATTGCGGTTTTTCTGCTAGTAAAGTCAGCACATTACAAGGCATCGCCGAGGCCGCGCTCTGTGGTCAGGTGCCAGATTTATCCGCAGCGATGCAGATGACCGACGCACAGTTGATTGAAGCATTAACCTCGCTGAGAGGCATAGGTCAGTGGACAGTGGAAATGATGTTGATATTCAACTTAGGTCGACTAGACGTATTACCGGTGGATGATTTTGCAGTGCGCGAGGGTTATAAGCGCCTCAAAAATATTAGCCACATTAGCCCTAAGCAATTGCGCGAGATTGGCGCGGCATGGGCACCATATCGTAGTGTTGCCGCATGGTATTTGTGGCGCGTGCCTAAGTCATGAGGCTATGTTTGGGATTTCAACAGAGAGATTGGCGCGCCCGGCGGGAGTCGAACCCACGACCTTTGGCTTCGGAAACCAACACTCTATCCAACTGAGCTACGGGCGCATCGCGGCAGATTATAACAAATAGGCTGTATTCCCCTCGCTTAATTCTTTGGTTTCACTCAGGCTACACAGTATAATATTGGCTTTTTGAAGCGTATTAGAGAGCAATGATATGAGTGAGCAACACGATTTTCCTAAGACCACCATCAAGCAAGTAGTGTTAGCAATATTGGGAGGCTTATTTGCCCCACTTTTGGTCATCATTATGATCGTGATGATGGTGATGGGCATACAAGCGAACCATCTTCCCGAAGACCCGCAAAAACCTAATCCCTCAGTAGAAGCCAATATCGCTCCGGTAGCCGCTGTTGAAGTGGCGGCAGCAGAAACTGGACCACATGTAGATAAGTCCGGTGAGCAAGTAGTGACCGCCGTGTGTTCAGCTTGCCATGCCACCGGTGCTTTGGGCGCGCCAAAAATTGGTGATAGTGGAGCTTGGGCACCGCGTATTTCTCAGGGCTATGAAACCCTGATTCAACATGCCATTAAGGGCATACGCTCTATGCCAGCGCGTGGTGGCAATCCAGATTTAACCGATGGCGAAATTGCCAATGCGGTGGCGTATATGGCGAATAAGAGCGGAGCAAGCTTTAAAGCCAAATAATTATTAGCTTGATGCAAAATCACAGGGCGATAATGCAGTATATCTGGCGTTATCGCCCTTTTTTATGTGAAAGAGATTGAATTGGCGACCTATGTAGTAGGGGATGTACAAGGCTGTTTTTTGTCTTTTCAGCAGTTGCTGAAACAGCTGAGCTTTGGCCCATCCGACCAACTCTGGTTGGTGGGAGATTTAATCAATCGCGGCACCGGCTCTTTGGCAGTAATGCGCTGGTTAATGCAACATCAAGATCAAGTCACTGTGGTGTTGGGCAATCATGACTTGCATACACTGGTGGTGGCGGAGGGCTTTGTTGCCCCGCATCGAAGCGATACTTTAGAAGAGTTACTGGCTGCAGCTGATGCGGATGACATTCTTGATTGGTTGAGACATCAGCGTATGGCCTATCAGCATGCGGATTTTTTAATGGTGCACGCCGGCTTATTGCCGCAATGGGATGCTCAGCAAACCATTGCGCTTGCCCATGAAGTTGAGCAGGCATTGCGCGGTGAACACTATCGCGAATTTCTGCGCCATATGTATGGCAACCAACCCAATCGCTGGGACGAGAGTTTGCAATCATGGGACAGATTGCGAGTGATCACCAATGCCATGACGCGAATCAGAATTTGCGATGCGCAAGGGCATATGGAGTTTGCTTTCAAGGGCGAGTTAACCCATATCCCTGCCGGCTATATGCCATGGTATGAAGTGCCAAATCGCGCCAGTTTGCAACACACCATTTTATTTGGACACTGGTCCGCGCTAGGTTTTCAGCAATCTAACAACACCATCGCCTTGGATACAGGCTGTCTATGGGGAGGCGTCTTGAGTGCCTATCGCTTAGAAGATGGGCGGCTATTCCAAGTGCCTTGCCATCCAGATGACAGACCAGCCGGGCTGGTTTCTTTTTAATCCACTCTAATTTTTTAGCGTCTGTCGCGAGCTTAAATGTGCTGCAATGGCATGTTGTACCGCCACGGTGAGCCCTCTGCGATCATGCCCCTGACTGCTAATAGGGTTCAGCACATGCAGTTCAGCTTGGCTATGCGGTACGCATAAAATACTTTTGATAGATTGCAGCAAGCTCATTTCAGCTAAAAACGCCATGCGCATCTCCGGCTTGCCTTGCGCATCCCGGTAACGAATACAAATAGGAATGACCTGACATTCACTATTGATTGCGGCTTGCAATAGACTGCCGTGAAATGGCAATAAGCCTTGGCCATCCGAAGTTGTGCCCTCGGGGAAACAAGCGACCCTAGCTCCATCGCCCAGACTTTTGGTGGCCAGCTTCACCATTTGTGCTGCGCCTTGATTGGAATTGCGCTGTAAAAATAGCGTGCCATTGTTAGCGGCCAACCAGCCCAAGATAGGCCATTGGCGGATCTCGGATTTGGCAATAAAACGAGCTGGGCAGAGCGCATGTATCAGATGAATGTCCAGCCAAGAGACGTGATTGCTAACCAGCAAATGTCCTGAATTTACGGGTTTAGGCAAATCCCCTATGACCCGAAAATCAATATTCAATATGCCTAGCAACTGTTGTGACCAATGCATCAGCCACTGGTCACGTTGCTGACTTGTAAGAAAGGGAAACAAACAGGCCGTGACGGCGATGGCTTGCAAGATGTGCAAAAAAATACGCGTGCTACGGAGCACGCGTATATAGATGGAAGTCGTAGACTTGGCCTGCAAGTTCAGCCCAGTATCGAGTTAATGGCTGACGCGGGTGACACCAGCAGATTCAATCAAGCGCACTTTTTCACCGGGCGAGAATTTCTCCGTCGCTTCTTGCACGATGGTCACCAAGCTGCCGTTATCAAGTTTGATGGTGAGTTCTACCCCGTCACTGCGGGTGCCAAATTCTTCTGCGGCTGCGCCAGCAATGCCACCCACTACCGCGCCGATAATGGCACCGATCGCGGCCTCTTTGCCATCCCCAACGCTGGAGCCTGCAATGCCGCCTACGGCAGCACCTGCGCCAGTTCCTATGCCGCTTTGTGTCCCTTCAATTTTGACGGCGCGTACACTTTCGATCACCCCCATGCGTACAGTTTGTACTTTCCTAGTTTCTTCTCGACTATACACATCACCTGAGCGAGAGCTAGCGCAGGCCACCAAACCTAATGCTAAGCTGGCTAATACAATTGATTTCGAAATAGTATGCATGGTTAATCTCCTTAGAATTATTGCAACTGTAATCCCGGTTCATTTTCTAGCACTTCGTCGACCAAGACTTGAGTATAAATTTTTTCGATGTCATCACGACTGGGGTGATGGTTTTGCCCACCACGGCTAGCGATTTTAATCGCCCCCATGACAGAGGCTAAACGTCCGCAAGTCTGCCAATCCCAACCACGAATAATGCCAAATAATAGTCCCGCGCGATAGGCATCGCCGCAGCCAGTGGGGTCGACAATCGCGTCCGGTTTGACCGCAGCAATGTTTAATTGTTTTCCCTCGGCATAAATCACAGAGCCTTGTGCCCCTTTGGTGACGACAAGCGCTTTTACCTTGCTGGCAATTCGCTCCAGACTGAGTTGGGTTTTTTCTATCAGCATTTGCGCTTCATAATCATTCACCGCAACATAGCTGGCCATCTCGATAAATGACAATAGCTCCTCGCCATCAAACATAGGCAAGCCTTGACCCGGATCAAATAAGAAAGGAATGCCTGCATCGAAACATTCTTGTGCATGTTGAAACATCCCAGCACGACCGTCAGGCGCAATAATCGCCAGACCGATATTTTTGGTTTGCTGCACACTGTTTAAATGCGAGTGATTCATCGCACCGGGATGAAATGCGGTGATTTGATTGTCATCCATATCCGTGGTGATATAGGCCTGCGCGGTATAGTTGCCGGGGATGGCGGTGATATGGGTTTGATGTATGCCATGTTTGTCCAGCCATGCTTGATAGGGCGCGAAATCCTCGCCCACCGTGGCCATAATCACTGGGTCGTCCTGCAGTAAGCGCAAGTTATAGGCAATATTGCCAGCGGTACCACCGAATTCACGGCGCAATTCAGGCACCAAAAAAGCCACATTCAGCATATGAATTTTTTCTGGAAGAATGTGCTGTTTGAATTGATCAGGAAACACCATGATGGTGTCAAAAGCCATAGAACCGCAGATAAGAATTTGTTGCATATTAGGGTGTTCGCTTATTTTAAGGTTGCATTATCATCATAGCGCACAGCGCATGCAAGCTGAGTATGATTTGCGCGTTGCACAAAATACGCTAGCGGAAAGAATCGGGCCGCGCATCCGAGTCTTTCCCAACAGCGCGGCTGGATTCTTGCATACGAAAATTAAAACGGTTTTAACTCAACCAAAATCACAATGGCAATCAAGGCCAATACCGGCATTTCATTAAACCAGCGATAGTAAACATGCGAGTGACGATTGCGGTCATGCTTGAAGTCATTCAGCAATTTGCCGCAATAAATATGATAGATCACCAACAGTGCAACCAAGCTCACTTTGGCATGTATCCAGCCACCGCTAAAGCCATAGCCCAACCACAGCCAAGTACCCAATGCGATGGTTAAAATTGCGCCGGGCGTCATGATTCCGTAAAACAATTTACGCTCCATGACTTTGAATCGCTCTTGGCTAATCTTATCTTCGGCCATGGCGTGATAGACAAATAATCTAGGCAGATAAAATAGTCCAGCAAACCAAGTGACCATAAAAATAATGTGCCAAATTTTGATCCATTCCATGTGATTTTCCTGTCTTAAAGTGATGCGGATTTGAGTTGTTGTTGCAGTGATTCGTGCAATTTAGCGAAATTAAAATCGCCTATGGTTTTGTTAATAATATGACCTTGTGGGTCTAACACAAAAGCGGTTGGGGTTACCGTGATATTGCCAAACGCTTGGCTAAGCTCGCCGTCAGCGTCATAGGCGACGATAAACGGTAATTGCTTTTGTTGAACAAAATTCTGGATTTGTTTCAGGTCATCGTACTGCATGGCAATCGCGACCACTTCAAAGCCTTGTTGATGATACTGCTGCCATGTTTCAACCAGCTTGGGCATTTCCGCCACACAGCCAGGACAAGTGGTTGCCCAAAAATTCACCATCACCGTTTTGCCGCGCAAGTCTTTCAGCGTGATGGTTTGCTGTTGCAAAGATTGGAATTGAATATCCGGGGCGCTAGGCTTTTGCTGTAATTGCCAGACGATGAGTACCAGCAGCAACACAATCGCGATGGGCAGTATTCGTTTTTTAATAGTTAAAAAAGACATCAATATTTCCAAACGGGTATTTTAAAAATAGCAAAAATTGATTAAATCAATATGGCAGCGCATTGTGCAATGTTTTTTTGCTACTGTCATTACAGAACTCTATTCAGTGGGCACTGACTAATAACCACAAAGCGTTTGCAGTGTAATCGCCAGGGGCTGCGTGCTATAATGCGCCCCTTCATATCAAATCGTTTCATAGAGTTACTCAACACACATGGCCACACGATTACGGGAAATTCCCTATAACTATACTTCTTTCTCTGACCGCGAAATTGTCATCAGGTTTCTTGGTGAGGATATGTGGAATATCCTCAATCAATTACGCGATGAGCGCAAAACAGGCCGCTCAGCACGTATGCTATTCGAGGTGCTGGGCGATTTATGGGTGGTGTCACGCAACCCTTACCTGCAAGACGATTTGCTGGATAACAAAAAACGTCTACGCTCTTTGATTCAGGCGCTACATCACCGTATCAATGCGATTCAAGAACGCGCGCAAAATAACCCGCTGGTCTCCAAGCTGATTGCCGCCTCTAGAGAGGCGGTCAGCACCTTTGAGGACGATTTCAAACAAACCGAATCTTTGCGCAAGAAAGCGCTGGCGAAGTTAGGCAAGATTACCCGTAAAGACAATATTCAGTTTGATGGCTTGGCACGTGTCTCGCATGTCACAGACGCGACCGACTGGCGCGTGGAATATCCTTTTGTGGTGGTTTGCCCAGATACCGAAGAAGAAGTTGCGCCTATCGTAA
>JACCDX010912825.1_pt1 | contig 21446 bp, 17 predicted proteins | sample 7449681 | NCBI WGS metagenome assembly JACCDX01 (sample SAMN15323450, study PRJNA562643) | freshwater metagenome | isolation source: river surface water | place: USA:Blue River Watershed | collected 2017-08-18
GACACGCAGCGCATCTCGCTCGGCATGAAGCAGCTGGAAAGCGATCCGTGGGAAGCTGATGCTGCTAAGTATCCGGTGGGTGCAAAGCTTTCGGGCCGCGTCACCAGCATCACCGAATATGGTGCCTTTGTTGAACTCGAAGCTGGCATTGAAGGCCTTGTCCACGTCTCGGAAATGAGCTGGACGAAGAAGAACGTCCACCCCGGCAAGATCGTGTCGACCAGCCAGGAAGTCGATGTTGTCGTTCTCGAAGTCGACGAAGAAAAGCGTCGCATTTCGCTGGGCCTCAAGCAGGCTGCCTCGAATCCGTGGGAAGCGTTCAGCGCTGCCCACCCGGCGGGCACCATCGTCGAAGGCGAAGTCAAGAACGCGACCGAATTCGGCCTGTTCATTGGCCTCGATGGCGATGTGGACGGCATGGTCCACATGTCCGACATTGCGTGGGGCGTTTCGGGCGAAGAAGCCTTGGCGCTGCATAACAAGGGTGACACCGTGAAGGCGGTCGTTCTCGACGTTGATGTTGAGAAGGAACGGATCTCGCTCGGCATCAAGCAGGTCGAAAAGGGCGGCGCTTCGGTCGCCACCGGCGGCAGCGCGGGCAGCATCGCCAAGAACACGGTCACGACCGTTACCGTCATCGCCATCAAGGATGGCGGGCTCGACGTTCAGGCTGGCGAAGATGGTCCGATTGGCTTCATCAAGCGCGCCGACCTTGGCCGCGACCGCGACGAACAGCGTCCGGACCGCTTCCAAGTTGGTCAGAAGTTCGACGCGATGGTGATCGGCTTCGACCGTTCGAAGAACCCGAACTTCTCGGTGAAGGCGATGCAGATCGCCGAAGAAAAGCAGGCTGTGGCTCAATATGGCTCGTCCGATTCGGGCGCGTCGCTGGGCGACATCCTTGGCGAAGCGTTGAAGGCACGCGACACCAAGAAATAAGCCTCTTCAAAACAAAGGCTTTCGGCCCGTCGCGCCCTGTGCGCGGCGGGCCTTTTTCATGCCTCTTGTAAAATAATGATAAAAATCAGATGCTTAGGGAAATTTGCACAATAGCCGTTTTGCAAAATAGATAAGGGCTTGCATATGCTGCCGAAATGGCATTATTCAACCGCCAATATGGCGCTATTGCCCTTGCTTTTGCCAGAAAGGCGAAACGGCGTTGGGGCAGGTGCTGGTCATGCTGTCTCATGGCCGCGCCAAGGCGTCGGTGCCTGAGTGGGGAGTCGTTATGATCAGGTCTGAATTGGTTGCCTTGTTGGCGCAGGAAAATCCTGAGCTTTCGCTTCGGGAGGTCGACAGCATTGTGACCATCTTCTTCGATGAGATTATTAAGCAATTAGCGGCTGGGGGGCGAATTGAACTGCGCGGCTTTGGCGCTTTCTCAACCCGGGGGCGCGATGCGCGGGTTGGGCGCAATCCGCGTACGGGCCAATCCGTGGAGATCCCGTCAAAGAAGGTCCCCTATTTTAAGCCCGGCAAGGAAATGCGTGCGCGCCTCAACATGGACTGAACGGGATTTGCCCGATTGCGCTTGACGAAGCGGCTCGTCTTGACGATGCCGCCCTCATGCGGACGTGGCGAAACCGGTAGACGCAGCAGACTTAAAATCTGCTTTCCCCTGGAAGTGCGGGTTCGAGTCCCGCCGTCCGCACCAGAAGGGTGACGTGAAGCACCTTGCGCGCTAAGGTTCTGACGATGCTCTGGCGCTCCCTCTTGTTTCTTGCGGCCATTCCCGCGCTTACCAGCTGTGCCGACGACACGCCATCAGCCATTACGGTGAGCGTGATCGGGGGGCCTGCCAAAGCCGGAGACCCAAATCGCCGCAAGCTCGATGCACCTGCGCAGGTGATGACTGGTGCTCTGCTCCAGGGCCTTGTCCAATTCGACGCCAAGGGAGAGATTGAGCCTGCTCTTGCTGAACGCTGGCTCGTTACCGATGATGGGCTAAGCTATATTTTCCGCATTCGCCGAGCGACATGGTCCGATGGCAGCCCTGTGACCGCCGCCCAAGTTGCTGCAAGTCTAAGGGCAAGCCTTAGCACCGCCAATCGCAACCCCATCCGCCCGCTTTTTGGGCAGGTGCGTGAAATTCTGCCGATGACCGAAAGCGTGGTCGAACTGCGCTTGAAAGAGCCGCAAGATGAGCTGCTGGCGCTGCTGGCAGACCCTCATATGGCAATCAGCCATCGGGGGCGCGGCACCGGCCCCTACCGCCTCCACCGGTCCTATCCCGTCGCCAAAATCTTGCGCCCTGTGGTGCCGCCGCTTGCGCCTGAGGTGGGGGAAGAAACGCTAAAACGAAATGAACGCCGGGTGCGGGGCGAAAGCAGCGACATGGCTGTCGCGCGGTTTGCGATGGGCAATGCAGCGCTGGTTCTTGGCGGCGATTTTGCGAATGCCCCGCTTGCTCAGGCGGCGGGCACGCAAGAGCGAGCGCTGCGCATAGACCCGGTGCGCGGGATTTTCGGCCTTGTTCCGGTGCGCCGAACTGGCCCGGCAGGCAATGCAGAGGTGCGGCAGGCTTTGGCGATGGCAGTCGACCGCGCTGATCTTATCCGTCGCTTTGGGATGCCCGGCTGGGCAGCCGCCGAAACCCTGATGCCCGGGCCAATTGATACTTTTATCGAAGCCAAACCAGACTGGACGGCCCTCTCGCTCAGCGAACGTCAGGCGCGGGCGCGGGCGCTGATTGCGCGGCAGGACCAACCGGTCCAGATTACGATCGACCTTCCCGCTGGGCCCGGCAGCAGGCTTCTTTTTGCGCGCTTGGCCGCAGATTGGCAGCGTATTGGGGTAGAGACACAGCGGGCAAGCCCCAGCCGACAAGCCGATTTCGCGCTGATCGATCAGGTGGCCCCCACGGCCAACGCCGCTTGGTATCTTTTGCCTTTTGCCTGCACTGATCGGGGCCCCTGCAGCGCCGAAGCCCGCAATGCCTTATCGGTGGCCCGCCGGGCGACCCGGGAAGAACGCGCCCGCCTTTTTGCAGAAGCAGATCAGGCGATTGCGGATGCGCAGCTCTTCATTCCGCTCGCTCGGCCCTTGCGCTGGTCGTTGGTCGCACCGCAGCTTATCGGGTTTAGCGAGAATATGACCGGCCATCACCCCTTAAACCGCTTGGGCCGATCTACGAATTAAAGTCGGGCCAAAGAGTGAGAAGGCCTTACTCAGGACACGAGCGCCAGCCTTGGCCCATCGGCCGCGGAGAGGATGACCTCGTCCACCCCTGCGATGGTCTCGATCCGCGCCGCGATATCAGCATCGAGCGCAAAGCTGCGGCCCAGACGCACCGTCGCCCGCCGACCATCGTCCAGCATGGCTTCCAAAAGAACTTCGCCCCGCCCTGTGCCTTCGCTGCCCAATAGGGCCGCCAGTGCCGTGACCGCCGCCTCGCTCGAGGTCCGCACCACCGCCCGCAAGCGGCTGGCCGCCGCAAGCCCCTCAAGCGGGCGCAGCCCCTTCACCGTGATACGCGGCGTTTCCTCACCCGGCTGGCGATCCAGCTCCACGGTCAGCAACGTGCAGCTATTGGTCTTGGCGGCTTCTTCAAGATCTTTGGCAACAAGCTCGTCAAAGCAGCTGGCAATAAACTGGCCGGTCGCATCCGACATCGCACAATTGGCATAGCGCCGCCCGCGCGCCGAAGTGCGCCAGCGGACATCCTCGATCAACACAGCCATCATTGCGCCTGTCCGAGCACCGTCGGCAGGTGCAGGCTGGGCACATAATGCGGCATAGGTGCGCGCGCCCTGCGCGGTTGCGACATGGCGATAGCGATCGACCGGATGGGCGGAGAAGTAAAAGCCAAAGGCTTCCCGCTCTTGCGCCATCCGGTCTGCGAGTGACCAATGGGCGTTCGTGGGGAGCTTGATATTCTCCACCTTATGCTCGTCCCCGCCGAACAGGCCGCCCTGCCCGCTGGCCCGCGCGGCTTCAGCCGAGGCGGCGACCGCCAAGATCGTTTCGGCCATGGCGTGCACGCCTGCCCGATTGGGCTCCAGCGCATCAAAGGCACCGGCCGCGGCCAGACTTTCAATCTGGCGACGGTTAACCAGACGCGGGCTGATCCGGTCGGCAAAATCATCAAGCGAGATGAACGCGCCCTTGGTGGTGCGCTCCACCACCACCTGCTCCATCGCGCCTTCCCCCACGCCTTTGAGCGCGCCCAAGGCGTAGCGAACGGCAAGTGCTTCTTCTTCCACCGGCTCGACTTCAAAATCCGCGCCGCTCTTGTTAATGCACGGCGCGAGCGCGGGCACGCCCAAGCGGCGCATATCATCCATGAAGATCGAAAGCTTATCTGTATTCGAGATATCAAAGCTCATCGACGCGGCAAAAAAATCCGCCGGGTAATGCGCTTTCAGCCACGCGGTATGATAGGCAAGCAACGCATAGGCTGCCGCGTGCGACTTGTTAAAGCCGTAGCCCGCAAATTTGTCGATCAAGTCGAATAGCTCGTTCGCCTTGGTCGCATCAATCTGGTTATGCTCGGCGCAACCCTTTACAAAGGTTTCGCGCTGCGCGTCCATTTCGGCTTTGATCTTCTTGCCCATGGCACGGCGGAGCATGTCGGCACCGCCGAGCGTATAGCCGGCAAGAATCTGCGCGGCCTGCATGACCTGTTCCTGATAGACAAAAATGCCATAGGTTTCTGCCAGAATGCCTTCGAGCAGCGGGTGCGGATATTCGATCGGCACGCGCCCGTTCTTCCGGTCGCCAAAAAGCGGGATGTTATCCATCGGCCCGGGTCGGTAGAGCGAAACGAGAGCGATGATATCGCCAAAATTGGACGGGCGGACAGCAGCCAGCGTGCGGCGCATCCCTTCCGATTCCAGCTGGAACACGCCAACAGTGTCGCCCCGTTGGAGAAGCGCGTAAACGCCTTCATCGTCCCAGCCGAGCGTCTCCAAATCTGGCTTGCCGCCCGTGCGCCGCTCTATCAGTTCCAGCGCGCGCTGGATGACGGACAGGGTCTTGAGACCCAAAAAGTCGAACTTCACCAACCCTGCGCCTTCGACATATTTCATGTCGAACTGGGTGACAGGCATGTCAGAGCGCGGATCGCGGTAGAGCGGCACCAATTGGTCGAGCGGACGATCCCCAATCACAACGCCCGCGGCATGGGTGGAGCTGTGGCGGGGCAGCCCCTCGAGCTTCATCGCGAGATCCAACAGCTGCCGCACCTGAGGGTCGCTCTTATACTCGGCCGCCAGTTCCGACACGCCGTTCAAGGCGCGGTCCAATGTCCAAGGGTCGGTCGGGTGGTTGGGCACTAGCTTTGCCAGCCGGTCCACCTGCCCATAGCTCATCTGGAGCACGCGCCCTGTATCTTTAAGCACGGCGCGCGCCTTCATCGTCCCGAAGGTGATGATCTGCGCGACATGGTCGCCGCCATATTTCTGTTGGACATAGCGGATGACTTCGCCGCGCCGAGTTTCGCAGAAATCGATGTCGAAGTCCGGCATGGAGACGCGTTCCGGGTTCAGGAAGCGTTCGAACAGCAGCCCCAATTTGATCGGATCAAGATCTGTAATCGTGAGCGCCCAGGCAACAACCGAGCCCGCGCCTGAGCCACGGCCCGGCCCCACGGCAATCCCCTGTTCTTTTGCCCATTTGATGAAATCGGCAACGATCAAGAAATAAGCGGGAAAGCCCATTTGGATGATGACGTTAAGCTCAAAATCCAGCCGGTCAAAATAGGTTTGGCGGTCGGCATCGGGGATTAGTTCCAGCCGCTTTTCGAGGCCCGCTTTGGCGTCAGCGCGCAACTGATCAGCCTCGCCTTCCTTGTCGCCGACCGTTGGGAGAATAGGATCCCGCTTCGGCGCCATCACCGCACAGCGTTGCGCAACGACAAGCGTATTGGCGAGAGCCTCGGGCAGGTCTTCAAACAGCCGCTGCATTTCCCGGACGGGCTTCATCCACGCATCGGGGGAGCTTCGGACGCGGTCGCCGCTCTCGATATAGGCGCTTGCCGAGATGCACAGCATCGCATCATGCGCTGGGTGGAAATCCGGTTCGGCAAAGCTTGCGGGGTTGGTCGCCACAATCGGGAGGTCGAGCGCATAAGCAAGGTCAAGCAGTGCGGCTTCCGACGCCCCTTCCACCGGGTCTAAGCGGCGCGAGATTTCGATATAGAGCCGACCCGGAAAGACCGTGGTCAGCGCCCGGGCATAGTCTTCAGCGGCTGCCGGTTGGTCTTCGGCCAAGAGCCGGCACAACGCCCCTTCCCCGCCTGCCGTCAGCGCGATCAGACTGTTGCTGTGCTGCGCCAGCTTTTCCCAGCGCACATGGGGCGGCTCTTCAACTGGCCGATCAAGATGGGCTGCCGAAACGAGCGCGCATAAATTGTGATAGCCTGCTTCATCCTGCGCATAGAGCGCGAGCCAATCATAAACGGGCGTCGTCCCCTCGGGCCGTCCGGGCCGCAAGACGGAAAGCATCGTGCCGATGATCGGCTGAACGCCTGCCCCTTTGCATGCTTCGGAAATAAGGGGGGCTGCATAAAGACCATTGCGATCACATACGGCGACAGCAGGAAAGCCCAAAGCCTTTGCGCGCTTCGCAATGTCCTTCGGCATGATCGCGCCTTCCAGCATGGTGAAGGCGGAAAAAACACGCAAAGGGACGAAGGGCGAGAACGGCATGGGCGAACCTTAGGCAGGCCCCTCCAGGATGTTAACCGATTCGGCCGACAGAGTTGGGGATAAAATGGGCAGGGGTGTTCCGCCCTCCCTACAGCAGCTTTTCGATATCCTTTTCAAGGCTCTCCGGCTTGTCCGTCGGCGCATAGCGACCAACGACATTGCCCTGTTTGTCGACCAGAAATTTGGTGAAGTTCCACTTGATCCCCTTGGTGCCAAGCAGGCCGGGCTTTTCCCCCTTCAAATGGGTGAAAAGCGGTTCCGCGGCATCACCATTGACCTCAACCTTCGCCATCAACGGAAAGGTCACGTCATAATTTAACGAGCAGAAATTCTTGATCTCTTCGGCGTCACCCGGTTCCTGCGCACCGAATTGGTTGCACGGAAAGCCGATGACGGTCAGCCCCTTGGGGCCATATTTGCGATGCAGCGCCTCCAGCCCCTTATATTGCGGCGTAAACCCGCATTTCGATGCCGTATTGACGATCAGGATCGGCCCGCCTTTGAAGTCCGCGAGCTTTTGTTCGCTGCCATCGGGCTTCTTCACGTTGAAATCATGGACGCTCATATCGCTCTCCTTTGTTCTTTGGACGCGAGGCTAGCACATACAAAAAGGGCCGGGCTAGGCCCGACCCTTTAGGGAATACCAAAGCACAGGGAGCGGCCGTCTTAGGCCGCGTCGCCCGCCATTTCCTTGGCCTTTTTCGAATAGACGCGGACGGGTTCTTTGGTGCCAGCCACCACGTCCTTGTCGATCATCACCTGATCGACATCGTCCATTGAGGGCAGATCGAACATCGTATCGAGCAAAATGCCTTCGAGGATGGAACGCAGGCCGCGCGCGCCCGTCTTGCGCTCAATGGCGCGCTTGGCGACTGAAGTGAGCGCATCATCGGTGAAGTCCAGTTCCACCTGTTCCATCTCGAACAGCTTCTTATACTGTTTCACCAGCGCGTTCTTCGGCTCGACCAAAATCTTGACGAGCGCCTCCACATCGAGATCTTCCAGCGTCGCAATCACCGGCAGACGGCCCACAAATTCCGGGATCAGGCCGTATTTCAGCAAATCTTCCGGCTCGCCCTGCTTCAAGATATCGCCTGTGCGGCGTTCATCCGGGGCAGAGACATGCGCGCCAAAGCCGATCGACTTGCCCTGCAAACGATCCGCGATGATCTTTTCCAGACCGGCAAAAGCCCCGCCGCAGATGAAGAGGATGTTGGTCGTATCAACCTGCAGAAATTCCTGCTGCGGGTGCTTGCGACCGCCCTGGGGCGGAACGCTGGCAACCGTGCCTTCCATCATCTTCAAAAGCGCTTGCTGCACGCCTTCGCCCGACACGTCGCGGGTGATGGAGGGGTTTTCCGCCTTGCGGCTGATCTTGTCGATTTCGTCGATATAGACGATCCCGCGCTGTGCGCGTTCAACATTATAATCGGACGCCTGAAGCAGCTTCAGGATGATGTTTTCTACATCTTCGCCCACATAGCCCGCTTCGGTAAGTGTCGTGGCATCGGCCATGGTGAAGGGCACATCAAGGATGCGCGCCAGCGTCTGCGCAAGCAGGGTCTTGCCGCAGCCCGTTGGCCCGACAAGCAGGATGTTAGACTTGGCAAGTTCAACGTCAGCGCCCTTCGCGCCGTGGTTCAGCCGCTTATAATGGTTATGCACCGCGACCGAGAGGACCCGCTTCGCCTTGGGCTGGCCGATGACATAATCATCAAGCACTTTGCAGATTTCCGCTGGGGTCGGCACGCCGCCATCTTTTTTGGAGACAAGCGCCGATTTGGTCTCTTCGCGGATGATGTCGTTGCACAAATCAACGCATTCATCGCAGATGAAAACGGTCGGGCCCGCAATCAACTTGCGGACCTCATGCTGCGACTTACCGCAGAAGGAGCAATAAAGCGTGCTCTTGGTATCGCTGCCGCTCAACTTGGTCATCAAAACCTTCCCGCCACGTTTGCGGCCATGTTACAATCAGATTTCATAGCGGCAATGGCTTAATTTCAGCTGACTATCCAATCAGCTGGTTCAGCCCTGCGCGTCTTCTGTGGGTTCAGGGCGCTTATCAAAAACAGCGTCAATCAGGCCAAAATCCTTGGCTTCATTGGCCGTCATGAAGTTGTCGCGCTCCATCGCCTTTTCGATCGTCTCGATATCCTTGCCAGTATAGCGGGAATAAAGTTCATTCATGCTCGCCCGAATCCGAAGGATTTCCTGCGCTTGAATGGCGATGTCTGTCGCTTGACCTTGCGCACCGCCCGAGGGCTGGTGGATCATGATTCGCGAGTTGGTGAGCGCCACGCGCATCCCCGGCTCGCCCGCCGAAAGCAGGAAAGAGCCCATCGAGGCGGCTTGCCCCACACAGACCGTACCCACCTTGGGACGAATATATTTCATCGTATCGTGGATCGCCATGCCGGCCGTCACCACCCCGCCCGGCGAGTTGATGTACATCCAGATGTCTTTCTTCGGATTTTCCGACTCGAGAAACAACAGCTGGGCGACGATGACCGACGCCATATTGTCCTCAACGCCGCCCGTCACAAAGACGATACGTTCCCGCAACAGGCGCGAATAAATGTCGAAACTGCGTTCCCCGCGATTCGATTGCTCGATAACGATGGGGATCAGCGCGTCTTGCGGATGCATGGACAGTCCTTTGCTTTATTTGTTGCGTCTTATGTCGGCCTCATGGGGGAAAGTTCAACCCCCCGATCTGGCTTAGGGGTTTTTACGGATGGCATAAAGCCGAGAAGCAGGCCCGGTATAGACAGGCGTCAGCCAGTTGAGCGCGGCGGGCGGCACCTCTGCCTCCCAAATCCAGACATAGTCAAACCGATCTCGCGGTAGATAGCGCAAGAAGGTCCGAACCCGCAGGCCCGGACAGCCAAAGGCTGGGTTGAACAGTTCCGCAGACTTGGAGTCGTTATAGCCGATGCCATCATTATAAATTGGCCGCATCAGATGCTGGCCCGGAATATCCCATTCGGTATTCACAAAGGCATGCCGCCGCGGGATGGCGAGGCTGGGTGCATGGCCGCGGCCCGCCAGCGACCAGACGCCGCATTCGCTGCTATGGCCAAGCACGGCGATGCGGGCACCCATCGGCACCTTGTCGAGCGCCGCCAGATCAACCGTCAGCTCGTTGCCGCGTTGGATCCAGCCGATGGTCGTCTCCCCAACCCGGACGCAGAATAACGCAACGCCCGCCACGGCAAGGCGCACAGCCCAAGGTTTAGGCACCTCGCGAACCGCCAAGAAAGCGATCATGAGCAGCGGCGCATACAGCCGCACGTCAGCGAAGTAGGAACTGAGAACGATGGTCGGCAGCGCGAGGGCGCAGATCAGCAACGCAGCTGCCGCATTGAGCAGTGCGCGGTCCCGATCGAAACGACGGCCAATCAGCAGCCAAAGGAGGACAGCGATCAGCACACCAATGCTGAGTTTGTCGAACCATTCCCATTCCGCCCGGAGGATATTGGCGACGCCTTTCAGCTTCACCATCGGGCGCCAGCCGTCCATCAGCGGGCCACCGCCTTTTGTCGCCCGCCAGATCAGCATCGGCAGCATCGGGGCGGCCCATGGCATCATGCTGAAGACAAACCGGCTCAGGCTTTTGCGCCGCTCAAACTCCAGCGCCGCAATCAACAGACCCAGCACCCCCCACGCCGATGTATGGCACAGCCAGACAAGGATCGAGGCCAGTAAGGCATAGCTTAGCCGCAGCCACAGCGCCCGGCCGTTCAGCCGGATCCAGCCCGCCGCGACATGAAATACAAGCGCGATGCCCAGCCAATAATTCACAAAGCCGTGAAAAAAGGTGAAGGACCAAACGAATAGGATAGCAAGATACGCCGTTGCCGGCACCCGGCCATGGCGCGCGCGCGCGAAATGCCAAATGCCTGTCACCATCAACGGCGGGATGAGGCCGGTGAGCAAAAAGGCTGCCCGCTCCGTGCCCAAAATGGGGCCGAAAGCCGCCATTAGCAGGTCCATGCCAAGATTGCCCAGCAGGTGCCAATCAAAGGCATAATAACGCGACAGAAAGGGATCTTCCTGATGCGTCATCACATGATAGCGGCCAATATGCGTGAATAGGTCTGGCAGAATGGGCAGCGGTGCCATCAAAAAAGGCACGGCTGAAACCAAGGCCAGCATCAGCCAGATCGCCCGCTCCGTCGCAGGCTTGAGAGCCGGGTTGGTCATCGCAAGCGGCCTAAGCGGTCACAGAAAGATAAGCGAGCCGCCGCATTTCCCGCCGACCGCGCACCACGGTGTCGAGGATGAGCCCGGTAAACGCACAGAGAAAGGCAAGGATCATCATCCCTGTCGCCAAAATGGCCGTCGGCATGCGCGGCACCAGGCCTGTTTCGAAATAGGTCAGGAACAAGGGGATGCTGACCCCGACCGATCCCAAAGCCAGTCCGGCACCTAAAATTCCAAAAAAGGCCAAGGGCTTTTCGCTGCGGAAGAGGGTCAAGATCATCATCAGGATGCGCCAGCCATCGCGATAGGTGTTAAGCTTTGAGGCTGAGCCTTCTGGGCGAGCGGCATAAGCGGTAATCTTTTCGGCAACTGGCATCCGCAACTCTAGCGCATGGACACTCATTTCCGTTTCGATCTCAAATCCTTCTGACAGGACTGGGAAGCTTTTGACGAACCGGCGGGAAAACACCCGATAGCCGGAAAGAATATCCGTAAAGGTCCGCCCGAAAAGCCAGGCCAACATGCCCGTCAAAACTTTATTGCCCAGTCGATGGCCACGCCGATAAGCGGCTTCTACTTCGGACTTTCGGGCGCCCACGACCATATCGAGCTGCTCGTTGCATAGCTGCGCCACAAGCTCGGGGGCGGCCGCTGCCTCATAAGTCGCATCGCCATCAGCCATGACATAAATATCGGCATCGACATCCGCGAACATCCGGCGGACCACATGGCCCTTGCCTTGCATCCGCTCGGTCCGGACAATCGCGCCCGCAGCGGTTGCGATCGCCACCGTTTCGTCGCTGCTGTTATTGTCATAGACATAGATATCAGCCGTCGGCAGCGCTGCGCGGAAATCCGCAACCGTCTGGCCAATGGCCGCCGCTTCGTTAAAGCAGGGCAGCAAAACAGCGATCTTGGGCTGGCGTGCATCCATCATGGTTCCGCCCCTAATGCGGAAAAGTGCAAATTTCGATTACTTTCGTGCAAGCCTAGCAGCAATCCATGCAGAAACAGTCAATTGCAGTTGGTGATACAGCATCAGCGGCAAGACAATCATTCCCGCTTGGGCGGCAGGAAACAAAATCCGCGCCATCGGCGCGCCTGTCGCTAGGCTTTTTTGGGCGCCTGAGAATAAAAGGGTAATCCTGTCTTCGCGCGACAGGCCCAGCGCCTTGCCCAACCCCCAACTGAGCGTCAGCGCAGCACCAAGCAGCACGATGATCACCCCGAGCAACCGTGCAAGATCTCCCCCGCTCACCCGCTGCCACATGCCATCGACCACAGCCGCGCTGAAGGCAACATAAACGGTCAGCAAGATGGTGAGCCGATCCAAACGCCCGATCCAGCCTCGGTTGCGTTCTGCCCAAGCGACCAGCCAAAGCCGGGCCATTTGGCCAAGGGCAAAGGGGAGCAACAACAAAGTGGCGATCCGGGTAATCGCGGAAAGGTCAATCCCGCCGCCCGCTGCATGGGTGAACAGGGCCAGGAGCAGCGGCGTGAGCACCACACCCGAAAGATTGGAGACAGCCGCCGCAATCACGGAAGCCGCGACATTTCCTCCCGCCATCGAAGAATAGGCGATGGCAGATTGGACCGTTGAGGGCAGCGCGCAGAGGAAAAAGATGCCCAGCCACATCTCCATCGGCAGAAATCCCGCGAAAAGCCATGAGGCCCCAACCCCCAAAAGCGGCATGACGCCAAAGACAAAGCCCAGCACCGCAAGCTGCAACCGCCATTGACGCAAACCCGTCAACACCGCGTCGGGCGCAATCCGCAGGCCATGAAAGAAAAACAGGCTGAAGATCGCGACATTTGCCGCGGAAGAGATGATGGGAACTGCGCTTCCCCGCGCCGGCAGCACGCTTGCCAAGGCAATCATGGCCAGCAGCATCAGGATGAAGCGGTCAGGGATCAGGCGGGCCAACATAGCGCGCTTCCTAGCTTAGCTTGCCGCATCGCACAAATTAGGCTAGGGGCGGCGCCGAAACCGCATCCTTCCTTTATTCGAGAACCTTATGAGCCTCCGCAATGTGGCCATTATCGCGCACGTCGATCATGGCAAAACGACCCTTGTTGATCAGCTGTTCCGTCAATCGGGCACCTTCCGCGACAATCAGCGCGTGGAAGAGCGCGCGATGGATTCGAACGACCTCGAAAAGGAACGCGGGATCACCATTCTCGCCAAGTGCACCTCGGTCGATTGGAATGGTACGCGCATCAACATCGTCGACACCCCCGGCCACGCCGATTTCGGCGGTGAGGTGGAGCGCATCCTTTCGATGGTCGACGGCGTCATCCTGCTCGTCGATTCGTCCGAAGGCGCAATGCCGCAGACCAAGTTCGTGACCGGCAAGGCGCTCGCGCTTGGCCTGCGCCCGATTGTGGTCGTCAACAAGATCGACCGCCCGGATGAGCGCATTCAAGAAGTCTTGGATGAAGTCTTCGACCTCTTCGTTTCGCTCGACGCAACCGATGAACAGCTCGATTTCCCGGTGCTCTATGCCTCGGGGCGTAATGGCTATGCGAATACCGATCCGTCCTTGCGCGAGGGCACGCTGGAGCCGATGTTTGAAACCATCGTCCGCCATGTGCCCGCCCCCAAGGCGAATGAAGACGGTGCGTTCAAATTCCTCGTGACCTTGCTCGACCGCGACAATTTCTTGGGTCGTATCCTCACCGGCCGCATCGATAGCGGAACGCTGAAGGTCAACATGCCCATCCACGCGCTCGATCAGGATGGCAATGTCATCGAACAAGGTCGTGCGTCGAAGATCCTTGCTTTTCGCGGGCTGGAGCGCGTGCCTGTGGACGAAGCCAAAGCGGGCGACATTGTCTCGATTGCGGGCCTCACCACCGCGACCGTCGCCAACACCATTGCCGATACCAGCGTGAGCGAGCCGATTGCCGCGCAGCCGATTGATCCGCCGACGCTTTCCATGCGCTTTGCGGTGAATGACTCGCCGATGGCGGGCCGCGAAGGCAGTAAGGTGACGAGCCGCATGATCCGCGACCGTCTGTTCCGGGAGGCGGAGTCGAACGTCGCCATCCGCGTGACCGAAAGCGCGGATAAGGACAGCTTTGAAGTCGCTGGCCGTGGCGAACTTCAATTGGGCGTGCTCATCGAAACCATGCGCCGCGAAGGCTTTGAGCTCGGCATCTCGCGTCCGCGCGTGCTGTTCCGCGAAGAAAATGGCCAGCGCACCGAGCCCTATGAAACGGTCGTCATCGATGTGGATGATGAATATACCGGCACGGTCATCGACAAGATGAACATGCGCAAGGCAGAGATGACCGATATGCGCCCTTCAGGCGGCGGCAAGACGCGCATCACCTTCTCCGCCCCGTCGCGCGGCCTCATCGGCTATCATGGCGAATTCCTGTCCGACACGCGCGGCACGGGCATCATGAACCGGTTGTTCGAAAAATATGGCCCGCACAAAGGCCCGATCGAAGGCCGCAAGAACGGCGTGCTGATCTCCAACGGCGCGGGCGAAGCCAATGCCTATGCCTTGGGCCCGCTCGAAGAGCGCGGCATCTTGTTCGTCTCGCCGGGCGAAGCGCTCTATGAAGGCATGATCGTTGGCGAAAATGCGAAGACGGATGACCTTGAAGTCAACCCGATGAAGTCAAAACAGCTGACGAACTTCCGCGCTTCGGGCGGCAAGGACGACGCCATCCGCCTCACCCCGCCCAAGCGGATGACGCTGGAACAGGCGATTGCCTATATCGACGATGATGAACTGGTCGAAGTGACGCCGCAGAATATCCGCCTGCGCAAGGTCCATCTCGATCCGCATGAGCGCAAGCGCGCCAAGCGGTCGATCGCGGCCTGATTTAAACGCCCTTCCTCCCCATATCCGCGATATGGGGAGGTGGCGCTGGCCTCAGACCAACGACAGATCAGCTCATTTGCCTAACGATGCGCGGCGCGATAGACCGGTCGGCGGGCAACCTATGACAATCAACCGCCACACCTCGCGCGAGGGCAGCCTCATTTGAGCGCCCCGCATCACGCCTCGGGCCTTCCCCGCCTGCATCTCCTGATGGCCGTGCTGGTCATGGCCGTGTGGGGCTCCAATTTCGTCGTCATCCGCATCGCGCTCGACAATTTTCCGCCACTCCTCTTGGCGGCGCTGCGCTATACCCTTGCCTTCTTCCCGGCTGTGCTTTTCCTGAAGCGCCCCAACGTGCCTTGGCGTAATTTAGCGGCTTATGGCGTCCTGATCGGCGGCGGGCAGTTCGGGCTGTTGTTCCTAGCAATGAAGGCGGACATTACGCCGGGTCTCGCGTCGCTGGTGGTGCAGACGCAGGTCATCTTCACCATTTTATTCTCGCTGTTGTTGCATAAGGAGCGGGTACGCCTGTTCCAGATGGCGTCGCTGGTCCTCGCGCTTGCCGGGCTGGCCGTCATCCTGACCCATACAGACGGGCATACAACGCCCTTGGGCATCGCGCTCGTGATCGGTGCGGCGATCAGCTGGTCGAGCGGCAACATGGTCTCTCGCGCGGCCGGGCAGGTCAATATGCTGAGCTATGTCGTCTGGGCCAGCGCCTTTGCGATTCCCCCGCTCTATCTGCTTACCTTTCTCGTCGAAGGCAGTGCCGCGATCCGGGTAAGCCTTGAAAGCGCCGGGCCGGGGCTTTGGGCCGCAGTTGCGTGGCAGGCGGTCGGCAACACGATGTTTGGTTATGGCATTTGGGGCTGGCTGCTCGCTCGACACCCCTCGGCGCAAGTTGCACCGCTCGCGCTTTTGGTGCCCGTTTTCGGCATGCTGTCCTCGACACTGGTTCTGGGCGAACCGATGCAAGGCTGGAAGATTATGGCCGCGCTGCTGGTGATGGGCGGGCTTGTCACAGGGATTTTATGGCCTCGCTTGGCCGCGATCCTCTGGGACAAAAGGGCACCAGACACGCACCGGTAAGGGAGGGGACTATGGACAATCTGGCGCATAGCTTAGCGGGATGGGCGCTTTCCGAAGCTGGGCTTAGGAAGAAAACAGGGCTCGCCACCGCCACCTTGGTGTTGGCAGCGAACCTGCCAGATGTCGACGTGTTGGGCCTGTTGTTCAACGAAAACCTTGCTTGGCGGCGCGGCTGGACCCATGGGCCGGTGGCGATGCTGATCTTGCCACCCCTGCTGGTCGCTGGGATGATCTGGTTTGATCAGTGGCAATCGCGCCGCGGCACCCGCCCGGCAGATCGGCCGGCGCTCCATCGCGGCTGGCTGTTCATCTTGGCGTATCTTGGTTGGCTGTCCCATCCCTTTCTCGATTTCCTCAACACCTATGGCATCCGCTTGCTGATGCCCTTTTCAGAGCGATGGTTTTACGGTGACACTTTGTTCATTATCGACCTCTGGCTCTGGCTTGCCTTGGGGCTGGGGATTTGGCGATCGCGCCGTCGGCGCCGCGCAGGTGCTTTAAGGGCTGGGCGCCCCGCCCTTATCGGGCTCGTCGCAACCTCGGCCTATATCGGCGTGATGGGAGCTGGCAGCGTCGCGGCAGAGCAGATGGCTGAAGCAGAAGCGACCGCGCGCGGGCTTGGTCCGGTGAAGATGGTGGTTGCCAACCCGGTGCCGATCAACCCCTTCAAGCGGGAGATCGTCTTTGCCAATGCCGATGCTTATGGGTTTGGCGAGGTCAACTGGCTTTCCCCCCATCCGCTCACGCTCGCGCCGGCCCGCTTGCCCCATCATATGGATGATCCGGCGATTGCCGAGGCGCGCAAGGATAAGGCGATCCGGGATTTTCTTTATTGGTCACGCTTGCCTTATGCGCAGGTGACGCGAAGCGCGACGCGAACCCGCGTAACTGTCGCTGATGCCCGTTACGCCCATGGGGCAGCCAACCGCGCCTTTGTCCAAAGCATCGCTCTAGCGCCGATGCCCCTCCCCCAAAAGCCGCAGCGCTCGGCGGACGGCCCATAGGCCCAGCACCAGCATCGCCGAGAGGCTGGCCAGATAAACCGGGCCAGCGGCCTTGGCGGGGCCGTGGATCTGGTGGTCTGCCGTTTCGATCAACAACACCAGCATCAATCCGCAAAAGCCACTCCACGCAGCCACATGCCCCCCAGCGCCGTGCGTGCGCGTGCGCCAACAGGCCCATAACAGGGCTGCAGCAACGAGCAGCTCATCCACCGCCATGGGCAAGAAGCGCGGATTGCCCCAGAAGCGGGCAATTTCCCCCGCGCTGATCAGCACGGCGATGAACACAGCGATCCGGTTGAGAGTGCGCATCAGGATCTCGACATTTCTCTTGGGCGAGAAAAGCTATTGCTCATGCGGCGCTTCAGCCCCCAGGGCATCACGAGCGGCCTGCTCGGCCGTGCGCGTCACCACCTTGCCGTCAACGGCTTTGTCGATGCCAGAAACCAGCGCGTCTTCATCCACCACCGCGCCGACCACGCCCAGCTCTTCGCGCAACGCCCCTGCGGCAGCACCCTTTAGCGCGCCTTCGATGGCGCCTGTATCAACCGAATTGCGCACGCTATCGGCCACGCCTTCTGCGTCAATTGCGGCATCGGTCAGATTTTGGAGCTCGCTCGCTGCCTGCTCCGCCTCGCTACAGGCAGTGAGCGCGAGCGCCGCTCCTGCCACAAGGATGATCCGCCTCAGCGACCGTGTCTGACCTGCGTTGGAGATATGCTGCATAATCCGATCCTCCTCAAAGCACCTACGATCGGAGGGTCGCGCCTGAGCGGAAGAGGCAAGCACCCCTCTCGCCATCGGAACCTCCGATGCGGACCGACATCACAAGACATGTCTTGCCAGAGGGGCCCGGACCGCTTTTTAAAGATGAGCACCGCCACGGGGATTTTCAAGGTCAACAACGACGACGCCAGTTCTCCAGGGAAAACGCGCCAGCCAAAGGCCGAAGTCTGGAGGGGAAAATCATCCATTTCCACCCAAGACTGCGCCATCGTCGACCATTGACGCATTGCTAGACGCCAAAGGGCCGTTGCTTGGCCAGAATTTCATCCATCGCGGTGGGTGTTCCCGCGCGAATGGTCCAATCGCACCGATACACCGGGGCCATTTCATGATCACCTCCCGCCGACGAGCCTTTTCGGTTTTTGTCATGCGTCGGGAGAAGGGTCATGGGTTGGTCTGATTGGATTAGTGTCGCAGGGTCAGTTTTGGATATTGCAAGCAGTGTCGCAGAGCTGGTGGGCCGCGAGAAAGACGATGACACAGCGCCCGTTATGCTCGGCTCGGTGCAATTCACTTCAGAAGATGGGGTCACCATCGCGGAAAATCTGGACCCCAATTACGGCACCTTTCTCACCTATTCCGCCCCAGCGCCTCAAGCAAACGGGTCAATGGGCACAGTGTCCCAAGTGCAATATCTGGCGCCGACGCAGAACCCGCCGCCCAACACCAGTTCTAAATATAACTGCTCGTCCGATCTCAGCACCTATTTGGCAGGCGGGAACCTTGCGATCAGCGGTGTCCTTTACGACGGGACAACCGATACGATTACGAGTGCGCTGTCCTTCGCACTGCGAAGTATTGCCCTCGGCGCGACGATTAACATCGTGGGCGGCATTAGCGCGTCGTTCGGGACCAATCCTCAAACCGGCAATATGCAGCTGACGATCCAGTCGACCGGTCCTCAGCTTCAGTCTGCCACGGTCCGTGTGACCGGCGCTGATGGCAAGACGTTCAAGGGCAGCATGACCTTCAACAATCCTAAGGCGAAGCATCTGGCCGACGGCACGATTGGCGCCGTGGATCTGCCGCCGGGCATGGTACTTGATCCGCTTGTATCGGAACTCGATATCGACATGGAAATTGATGACAGCACAGCAAGACGGCTGATCTTCGGAAAATGAGGCCGGGGCGTCGCTGAATGATCAGCGCCGCGATGGATCGGGCGTTGTCATAAACGCACGACCTAATCCACTTCGGCGCTGATCGTCATCGTCAGCCGTGCCGTTTCCCCGGGTGCCAGCACCGGCATGGGCGGCATGTCTGGCCGATTGATCGCATTGGGCAGATGCGTGACGGGCTCTGCCACAAAGAAGCGCGACGCGGGCGGGATAAAGAGGTGGAAAAACCGTGCCTCGGGGGCCTGTAGCACCACCCGAAAATCACCATGATCGATAACGGCACGTCCAGCCCAGCCCTCATAGCCGTTGTCGACCGGCTGTGGCTGCGCCACCCTGTCGCCTGCGGCCCAATCTCCAAAAGCGTCGGGCGCTAGGCGCGTGGTTGGCAAAATCGCCGCATCCGTGCCCCATGCGGCTGCGACCTGCGTGGTGAGTCGGGTCTGCGGCCCAGATTGAAAATAGGGATGGAAACCAAGCCCTACTGGCACGGCTCCCTCAGCATGGTTGGTCAGCGAAAGCGCGGCCAACAATCCCTTGGTTGAAAGCGCAAAAGCCTGCTCTGCATGAAAGGGCCATGGCCAGTCTGCATCGGGCGCGTGATCCAGCGTCAGCCGCGCGGCGTCTATACCCTGATCGGCCACCTCCCATGGGCGGTGCCAGCCGAGCCCGTGGAGGCTCCAGCGCGGATCATCGTGGTCACAACGCAGCTGGTGCACTTCACCCTGCCAGACGAAGCGCCCGCGCGCGATCCGATTAACATAAGGCAACAGCGGAAAGCAGCCGAGCGCAAGGGGATTGTGCTCTGATGCCCGCCCGGGGCGCAGAATATCCGCGCCACGCCAGCTGAGCGTCGCGATACTGCCCCCGATTTGGGGAACAAGTTTGGCTTCCCACGCGCTGTGCCTCAGTTCGATCATGTTCGGCTTCCCCGATGCTGCTCATGTCAGACACCGCAGCCGCCCGCTTGTTCCCGGGGAAGTGAAAGGCCGTTTAGGTCAGCTTGCCGGTCCGCAGCTTATCCATGAAGTTTCCGATGACCGGCAGATTGCCGACATGCATGATTTCCGTATCGCAAATCGCATGAATGGGCTCGCCCATATGGCGTTGCCAGCGGCGACAGAACGAATAATCTTCGCCTAGATACATGCCATTTTCGATGATGTGGTCGAAAAAGGCGTAATAAAAGGGGTTTTTGAGCCATTGGTCATAGGGAAAATGGTTCGCGAACTTCTCGATTCCAGCCTTGTCGATCATCGTCCGCAAAGCATCTGTCTTGATCAGCATAAGCCCGGTTCCGATCGTATCGACCTCGCAAATCCCGCCTGTGATAGTGATGTTGGTCGTGTCCGGGGCGAAGCGCACGGCATAAGGTGCTTTTTCCGAAATCAGCTGCCGAAGGGTCTTGCCACCTTCCTCAACCACCTCGTGCAGGGGAAAGGCGCGATACGGGTAAATCGCGGCGATAAGGGCTTTGTCCGCTTCCACCATCCGCTGAACGATCGAGGCACTGAACCCCATATCGGTGTCGATAAACAGCAAATGGGTGAAATCAGATTCCAGCACCGCCTTGGTGGCCATGACGCTGCGCATAATGTGGAGGACGGTCGAAGATTCGACGACCATGTCCCAGCCGATCCCCGCCTTGTTGAAATAGTCGGTCGTCTGAAACAGCGCCCGCATATACTCAACCCGCACCGAGCCGTCATAAGTGGGGGACGCAATCAGGATTTTCATGCTCATGTTCTAAGGCACCGTCGATGAAGGATTATCTCATCCGGTGGTCATAGCACACGCAAGAGGTGCAACGGCAATGGGCAGCGAGCGGCGGCCCGCACCCAATTATAAATCAGTTTCGGAAAACTGGAGCGAGCAAAGGGCTTCGAGCCCTCGGCCCAAGCCTTGGCAAGATTCAGGTCGATGAATTAGGTATTGATAATCAGATACTCATAAACGCCCGAAAAAATCCGAACACGATCTGAGGCTCGGTTCAGAACTAAACCAAGTTTAGGCTTGAGCCATCGCGGATCAAAATCGCGCAGCCCCTATGCTCCCTTAAACATAATAGCGCTTATACCAGTTCCGGAACTGCGGGATCGGACCGTCACCATCACAGATAATTGGGTTGGCCTCAAACTTCATCCGATCCCAGATGATTTTGTCCTGATCCAGCTGCTTGCAGATATCCCGGATCAGCGCTTTGGCGAGGCCTGCGCCCGGACCTTCAGCCTGCACCTTGGGTTGGGTAAAGCAATAACGGACCCGCAGCACGTCTTCTTCCACCGGAGCAAGGCTTGCCACCAACAATGTTTCTGAGATGCCCGTAAAGCGGGTCCAGCTTTGCCCCGGGCCCATGGTGTCATAGCTGATGACGCCATCAACCATTCCCGTCGGTGTTCCCATTTGCGCCTTTACATCCGCGCCCCGACCCCAATCACCCCAGCGCAATTCGGCTGCGGGCACATTGGCCGTGCCGTGAATATATTTGAAGTGCGCCACATCAACGCCATTTTCAGCCATATTCTGGATCGAGCCATAAACGACCCATTCATGCATTTCATACGCCGTCCAATCGGGATCACTGGCTTCGGGGTGATGCACCACCTCCCACATCGGCGCTTCGCCTTTGGGATGATACCAGACCCAAATCCAGCCATTGGCTTCAGTCACGGTCCAAGTGGTGGTGCATTTGCGTTTCACCTGCGGCGGAATGGCCTTGGCATAGGGGATGTCTTTAACCACACCTTCTTCGCCATCATAGCGCCAAGC
>JACCDX010139524.1_pt1 | contig 21441 bp, 14 predicted proteins | sample 7449681 | NCBI WGS metagenome assembly JACCDX01 (sample SAMN15323450, study PRJNA562643) | freshwater metagenome | isolation source: river surface water | place: USA:Blue River Watershed | collected 2017-08-18
CCCGCTCTCTACCATTTTTTCCATATCCACGCCCCAAAAAACCCTGCGCCAAATTCCGCAATCTTCATTGCCGTGTGGCGTGGATTATTTTCTTCTTTGAACTCCATGGTAAATAAAAAGAACCGTTTATTAAAGGCAAGCTGGAGGAGTTGATACGCAAGGAATAAGATCCCTAAGAAGGGATACCATACACTGATCACGCCTGCCAATACATGAGTAAATGTGTAAATCCAATGTTTTTCAAAAATTGTATGTACAATATTCTCAAATTCTTCTTCACTCGGAAGCACGTTCATCTACCTTAGTCATCATCTTTATCTTCATTTTCCTGACGTAGGCGTTTTACAAGGTTGGCCGTCGCGCGTTCCCAGGTATACGTCAGGATCTTTGCACGCGCGGCCTCACCGTGGGCCTTGCGCTTCTGACTGTCGAGAAGATACTCTTCCATGGCCAGGCAGTAATCGTGGGGATCGACCACTTCAGCTTCGCCACCCACAGGGCTATGGACAAGGGGCAGATACATACGGTATTTGGGTTTGACCAGAACACTATTGTCGGCGGTACAGAATTCCTTGAAACCACCGAGTTCAGGGACCACCTGGGGAACACCGACCCCCATTTGTTCAAATGCGCACAGACCCCACCCTTCACCGTCGGCACAGGTGACCCCTACATCGGCCAGATTATAAAACATGTTAATGTCTTCATCCTTAAAGATCATATCCTGGCTACTAATCAAAAGACGCCCCATAAACTGTTCGACATTCGCCCCACGAAGTTTGAGTTCGCGCATGTAGAGTTCCTGAAGGGGCCAACCGCCCTTTTCTCCACGATCACAGACACACAGTAAAAAGATGGGCTTCGTGGGATACTTGACGACCATTTCCGCAAAGGCAATGAGCAAAAGATCATATCGCTTACGTGGCTGGTTGCGATTCACATTGACCATAATAAAGGCGTCGTCAGGGAATTGTCCGAGGCCGGCCTTGCGACGGGCCTCCATTTTGCTCATGGGCTTGAAGATATCTTCTTCAAAACCGTGCCCCAGAACATCAATCGGACGATTTACACCCTGTTCCTTGATACACTTTTTCCAATAGGAAGTAAAGGCAAAGACGCGATCCGCCTCGCGATTGAGAACATCAATAAGGGCCTGGAGCTGAGTATTATAGACCTGATCAATATAGACCCAGATCTTAAAGTTGCGTGGAATCCCACTCTTACGAATTTCCTCGAGGAAACGGGTCACAACGGCCATATCGTTATAGATGAGAACAACGTTTGGCTTTTCCTTGCGAATCACATCAGGAAGGGCGGTATAACCGAAACCCTGAAGGGGCTGGCCCCCAGGTACTGGCTTCTCCAGGGCCGCCGCATCAATTGCTTTTACATTCAGGGGATAGGGGCGATACAGAGGGTTGACCTGGGGATGTTTCTGGAAACCAAAATGGACCACGTCAAGGAAGGGGACCTTCGCAAGTTCCTTGATAAAACCGTAGGTGACCTTGGAATAACCGGTATATTGGTGGCAATGGGTACCGACAAGCATAAACTTGAGTTTTTCGCTCGCAGGTTCAGTTGCGCCACTTTCCATGGGTTTGAGGAGGCCGGCTTTTGCGGCTTCGGCCTGGAGAAATTGGGCCAGGTTTCCATTATCGCTGATTCCTTTTACGGACCCACTATTCGGTGCTGGTGCTTGAATTGCGGTTTGCGCATTTCCAAGATAACTGTCCATGGGCTGAAGAAAACTAGGGAGTTCCATATTATCGATCGTATATCTATCATGTTACTCCACAACTACTTTAGATTGTTTTTGATACTCTTCATTCTTCTCTGAAAATTGATAACAAGATTCTCTCTTCTTCTTATCAATGACTTATTGCTATACATATCCACGTCCAATGTTTCGTATATCATCCCTCTTTCCAAAAAGGGTAAATATAGAATCAGCACTAAAATCAAGGCGTGATTCATTGGAGATACAACCAAACGCTCAAAAGCGTCAAAAGGTCACCGCAAACAAACCTCCCAAAACGGCAAAAGCAAAAAAGGAAAAAATACCGGCGGCCCTTCGTGAGCAAGTCTGGATTCAGAAAGCCGGTCGAGTCTTTGAAAAAAAGTGTAGTATCCTCTGGTGTGAGAATACAATTACCGCATTTGATTTTCAGTGTGGACACAATATTCCAGAAAGTAAGGGGGGAAAGACAACTTTGGAAAATCTGATCCCCATCTGCTCGCGGTGTAATCTGAGTATGTCAGACAATTATAGCATTGATGAATGGAATAAGCTTTATAACCCTTTACAATCAAATCTGACCCCCCAATCGAATCCAATTACGGAACCAGACCCTCATGGGCGCTGCCTTCCTTGGTGTTTTTGGAAGTCCCTGTAAGGCCAAGGATGGTACATACACGATTTCGAAGGTAATCTTTATAGTCAAACCATTCGGCAAACAGTTTCGTACGCAGTTGTTCTAAAATGTGTTTATTTTCAGGTTTGATAAGATGATTCATTACAGCCGCCGCGTGCCCCCAATTTTTTACGGTAAGAAAGTGAAGGCGTTCTTCGTAGAGTTTAATAAGAGTATCATACCCCTCTTCATCCACAATCAATGGGAAGGCACCGTGTTGGATCGCTTCATAAATACGATAGGTCTCGATATTTTGGCCGGCAGGGCAGGGTACAAACATGCTGTTTAATATCGCACCACAGTATTCATTGCTGCTTAACTGACCAGGGTCCATCCACTGAGAAAAGGTTTTACAGGTATAGGGACCCACCTGTTTCAAGGGTTCGAGTTTCTTATCGCGGTCCTTCCAGGCGGTTCCAAAGAAGCACCATACTTGTTCGCGAAAGGGAAGGCCAGGAGTTTCTACCCAGGGGCCATCAATGACGCTATCCACATGTTTATTGTATCCCAAGGGAATGGTAATGACCTTTTCTTTTATATCGGCTGGAATGTCATCGCGCCAGTAAAAACGGACCACGCCGCGACAATGGGACCAACCATACCATTCGATGGGTTCGTTACAATATTCATCGGAAAAATGGATGGCACAGTAATCTGCCCCAGCCTCCTCATACTGTTTCATGACGTTCATATAGGTTTTCGCTTCACCGCGCCCTACACAGAAAATGGGGCAATCTTGTCGTACTGGATCACTGCTGGATGCGTTTGTAATATTGAAGGCATAACCGTTTTTTCGAAAAAGGTCGTTGAGCCACCGTTGTTCTAAGAATTGTGATGTCTTGGTATCTGGCTTATCAAGAACTAGAAAAGGGCGTTCTGCTACAATCTTTTGTAATTTTACAGATTCAATATGTTTCGCGGCTTTCTGGGTTTTGACGTCATGTAGTGATTCTACAATACCAACCCCTTGACCATTCCATAATCCTTTACAGGCCTGAATCTCACTTTCCTGGAAACGTTCGTCATTATTCCATAAATCGCTGTCAAATCCGTCAATCCGCTGGTAGTTATTAAACTGACTATCCTTGTATTTGGGATCATCATCCTGATAACATCCGGTGACCAATGGCTGTAGCATGTACATTTTGAGCATATCGATCTGATTACAAATCATATGATCGGCACTGGTAAAGTAGCCATCGCGAGCAGTGATGCGACCCAAGATTTTCTGCGCGGCCGACTTGCGAATCACGTATGAGTAGTTACAAAAATGGAAATAGGGGGTGGGAATCTTTTGGCCAAAAATCTGATTTGGCTTCACAAATCCCCAGAAAGGATTTACTTTCTGAATCACGTGATCATAGACGCCCTTGTTGGGAGGGAGGACGCCACCCAGATATAAGATATCCCAATCTGGGGGAATCTGATGACACGCCTGCGACCAGACTCCAATCCAGTCCTTCTGGAATTTGACATCGTCTTCTAATACCAGATAGGAGTCACAGTATTTATCCTCGGTCAGCTTTTTCCAGATTCCCATATGACTGAGGGCACAACCCATAATGGCCTTCTTCCATAAAAAGTCATTATTCTGGAAAAGGCGAGCAAGGGCCGGTGTAAGTTCAAGGTTCCGTCCTTCGACGGCCGAGACTCGCTGTACATTTTTTGCCCAGATATCATGATTCTCATAGAAGCGAGTCATACGGTCTTCTCGGCGATCCAAATTGATAATGTAGGCCTGATCCATAGCAGGAGCGAATTTCCGCACTTTTACAATCTCGCCGCCGCGGTGAAAGTAAAGAGCCGACCCCCCATTTTCGGTATCGTAAAGACTCTTATCATTATACACAATTTCGAGCGCTACTTTCGCAATCTTTTTACGACTGGCAAGGATACTTAAGATACTTTGATCATGGCGATGGCCGTATGGTTTTCCGTCTGCGCCAATTCCTTCCCACTTTTTCCCCACAATCACCTTGCGCTGGCGACCGTAGGACCATGCCTCGGTAAAGTAATCGACCGCTTTTGCGTTCCCCCCCACAAAACATAGGACGCCCCCAAGGATTTGCGCGGCGGCCTTTTCCTCCGCAGTCACAACAAGGGCTTCACAAAAGTCCGCATGACACCAATGCGCATTATCTTGAGTTGTATCTTCGACAACACAAATCCCTTCCTTCTGAGCCTTCTCTAAAAAGGGAAAGGGGAGGCGAACAAACATGGCCCCAATGTCATAATACCAGACAACACGATCGCGATACAACGTATCAGTAATAAGGTCCTTATAATTCCAGAGTTTCCAGGCATAATGAGAATAGTCAGCAATGTCGGCAAAATCGGATCCAACATCGGCCTCCATCGCAGATTCCCACCCAGTTTTCCAGAAGACGAAGGGGTATTGTTTTGCGAGTTCCTTTGCCGTTTCACTGGGTACATCACGACCCAGATAGATTACAATGGAAAGGTCGGTGAGATAGTCATGGAGGGGACTTACACTCTGAATCCAAGGACTTACAGATCCAAGAAATTTCTGGGTAACGGTGGTGGCAATCACCATATTTTTATAGGGTTGAAGGGTGGGTGGAAGAGAGATGGTTGGTTTTGGGGGTGTCATCGTTGTATTCTCCGTTTGTTCCGAAGATTTCGATGCTGTACGATAGATTCCCTGGGTACGATCCTTCGAAATTTTCTCTGCTTCTTCTTGATCCTTGGCCCCAAGGAAACGTGGGAGGCCTTCAAGGAGTTCGTTGCGATTCATGCCCTTATAGAGGAGTTCAGCAAGTCGGCTCAGGCGACGTCGCACGAGATCAACACGGTAACTATCGAGGGCAGGAATGGCCATCATTTTCTTGTAGAGTTCATCATCGTCTTCGACCTTCTTCACAAGGGCAACAAGTTCTTCTGGCGTAGTCACTTTCTGAGCGCAAATAAAACCATTGGAATCAAAGTCGCGATTTACAAGGGGGTCGCCCCAGTAAATGGGGATACAGCCGGCCGCCTTGGCGTGGAGAATCTTTTCGGTGGTATAGCCTTCACTGCTGGCATTTTCATAGGCAATCGAGAATTTATAGTCCTTGAGGAATTCATGTTTTTTGAGTTCCCCACCACCGCCTCCAAGGCCGGCAAAGATGGCATCTCCAATATTATTAAATAGCCGACCTGCGCTATCGACTTTCTTATACGCATTTAGCCAGTGGAAGGCATTATTTCGCACTGGATTCATGCCGTTGGTCACAATAAAGCTACAGAACTTTTCTTTGCGTGGGATAAGATCGGTATAGCCCTTTGTTACCGCATCCATGGGCAATGGTTTGGGATTCGCAATGCGTTCTACGTCGGCGCCAAACCAATCGACTTCGAGCATCCATAGGGGAAGACGGAGATAACCTTCGTCGGTTCCCAGGACTTGACGGAATCCCATATTGAGGAATACACCCTCGGCCTTGATGGGACCGGTATTTTCACCGGTAAAATGTGCCTTGGGGATAGAAGTAGGGATTGACTTCCAATCGGATCCAAAGGGACCAAAAATGACCAAATCAGGAACAATTCCGCGTTCCTTGTATGTCTGGTAGGAAATACCTTCCACCGTATATTCGGCACCACGATGGTGACGCAGGGCAGTGTCAAGGAGAAGAGTAAAAAAGTTATATTCTGGGCGGAAGTCGGCCCACATATCGGTAAAACAGACTGTAATCGTATTGGGAGAATAGGGGGATGATTTTACAGGTTCGTGTAGGGTACTCATTTCAACCGGTTTTTCCGCCGGCTTTTGCGCCTGCTTTTCCGCCTGCTTTTCCTGCGAATCCCCTTCCGCAATCATCTTTTCAAGCTTTCCATAATCGGTCGCCATATAGTCAGGAAGGGTAAATTTAAGGGGAACGGTGCTAGAAAGGGATGTATTTTCTTGTAAGGGGGCGGCAGGTTTATTCATGATATACATAAGCCCACCAACCCATTTGACCGCCTTTTCTTCGATAATTCCAAAGGAAGTAAGGATTGCTTTGCGAACGGCCGATACATTGTCAAATGTAAAACAACCATTCTTTGCCACAAAATCATCATTGAGGCGACGGAGTGCCTCCGTAGCTTCCGTAATACTGTTGTCCTTATAGTAATATCGATCGAGGCCACATCCCATATCCGCAAGACTTTTACAGTTATGGACAAAGGGAATACCGTTCCAAGCCAGGTCAAGGAGGTAAGGGCGCACGCCTTGAAAGCGCGAATGGGCGAGAACAAAGGACTTTTTATGAACTCGCCAATCGGTACAACGCTGTCGGCCGGCATAATCTACCGTAACATCCTCCACCGCACAATGGGCCAACACGTTTTCCTTGAAAAACTTATTTTCCTTAAGGTGGTCGGCGTTGTGTAAGATATAACGCTTACAGGGTATCACCTTTTTTCGTAGGGAGTTCGCCAAGATCACAACAGGGAGCGTACAATTGCTCATCACACTCATATTGCCTTCGGCCACGTGACATTCCCATGGGGTTTCGGCATCGACCTGAAAGTGATCGGCAATATGGAGCCATTCTGGAAAATTCATTTGTTGCCGATGGGCTTCCACACCAATGGGGGTCCAGAGGAAAGGAACGGCATAGACAGGTTTCTGATAAATAAGTTCAAGAAGATGGTGTTCCTGTGGGGTTGCCGTGTCCCATGTCCAGATCATATCCACCCCGCTCATATTTCGTTTGGGCTGAACAATTGGATACACGGAAAGTTCGATTTCACGAACCGCATAAGGTTTGCGCAAGAAGACAATCACGTGATCTGCCAGGGCCTTTCGTTTTTCAGGTTCAATATAGCCTTCAATATCCAAAAATAAGTCCATTTTCTGGGAAAGGGGGTCATCAATCGGATGGACCTGAAACTTGGACTGAAGGGTAGTACAATCATCCCACCATGTCTTATTTTTACCGTGATTGATCAGGGTAACTTGGTGACCGAGGGCGCCAAACAGTTCCGCAATCACAAGGGCAGTGGTGGGCATACCATTGCTAAAGAAGCTGTTTTGAAAAAACACGCTTACACCAATATGAAATTTTCTCTGATTTCCAGACATCCTGAATCTACTAGGTTATCTTTGGACGATGTTTAGACTCTTTTTCAACGTGTACAGCACGGCTACATGCTTGATGATCGAGGTATTTCATAAAGCGTTGGACTCCATAATACCCTCCCCCAATAATCCCCACCGCCACAACTGGCAAAACACGTTTCATAAAATATTCCATTTCTTCTTTCCTCCTTTCCTTTTATATTTTCCCACATTTAAATAGAATATGAAAACACGAAAGAATCGATCAAATCGGTCCAATCAGACCAATGGTTCAAAACAATGCGACGACGCATTCTGTACCAAGTTTTATCCAGGGTATCTGGTCGAGAAACTCCAAAAGATTTTTAAAGATAAAAAGGTTTCTGTAAAGAATCTTACAAAGAAGGAACGCAAGGGAATTATTCAAGAATGTAAGGACGCATATTGTAATCCAGGTTGTAAAGGAACAATTCTGGAATCTGGAAAAACCCTTTCCAAGGAATATATTGCGAAACTTCAAACGTCCCTGAAAGGAAAGAAACATCTGGAAAAAAAGGTCATCAAAGCAATGAAAACAATGAGAAACATGGTTTTTAAAAATAAGACAAATGTCTTGAAAAAGGGCTTTTATGAAAAAATGAATGTCACAAAAAAGAAGTTATTTCAGAAGCGTGGTGCCATTTCTGGATGCTCTCTCTAATTCCGTTTCCAGGCGCTCATGATACCCAGGCCGAATGTGAGACCCATTCCAATGATGCTAGTCGCCATGAACGCATTTGATTCTTCCTTTTGTTCCACGATCTTTTTTTCAAGATTCTGAACTTGGGTTTCAAAATTCCGAATTTGGTTTTCAAAGTGTAGGTTCTGTAGGGCCTGTTTTTTATTATCTTCGTCGATTTTATTACCGATAAGAGAGGTCGTAAATATAGTATATCCAACCGCAATGATACCGCCGTACATTTTCCAAGTATAATCCGTTGATACATGTATAGTAGTATCCCTGTATCAATTTTTCCCCATTCTATTATAGAATGGCTTCTGCAGAGTCAGTACCGTGGTATGAAAGCCTTACAAATGCCCAAAATATTGGCCGTGCGGTGGCCATATACAGTGGCAATAAAGAACTTCCAGTGCCCGAATCGCCGACCCTTGTGATTCTTGTGGGATCACCGGCGGTGGGAAAGACGACCCAAGCGCGCCGAATCTTGGCGGAACAAGGGATGGACTACGAGAATTTCTATAATGTGAGTCTGGATTCCCTTGCGGAAGTTGTCAAGCCCTATCGCAATGCGACACGACGTTTCTATAACGCAATCAAAGAACGTCGACCAAATCTGGAGGGACCTTTTCCAGCAAATACAATTCACCCCATTCATGAATATATGCCAAAATTCAGTGGATTTTATATGACCACAATTCAGTCGCAACGAAATAATTTTGGCATGACGGAATCTTCCGCAACGGCCCTTAAAAAGCTAAATAATCCAGCCTATAAACCTTCCGCTGCGAATAAACGTAAGGCGAATTCTGTCTATCCAATAAATAATACAAAACTTTCGCTTACTGGAGTTCGTGAAGAAGCCTTTAAGGTGGGTCTTCAATCTGGATATGATATTATCTATGATACAACACTCAGTAATACCAAAGATAAAATTCTTGAAATCTTGAAAACAGTGGAAGAGAATGCTCCCACAAAGTATAAGATTCTCGTCGTTCATGTGACAGCACCACAACCGGATATTGAAGCACGAATGCGAGGGCGCCAAGAAGGCATGATTGCGGATCCAGAAAAGCCGATTCGTGGAATTCCTTATACGCAGGCATGGATGTTTATCAAGGAAAATAAGGAGGCGTTTCAGAAGGCCAGTAAGTTTTATAGTTCAGGGCAATTTATGACAGCCCTTCCTGGGACAAGTTATACACCGGCCGATTTTACCTTTTTGGAAGTGAATAATCCAACCTTGCCGAAAGGGGGGCGCCGTCGTAAAACCCATAAAAAACACAAGCGTAGCCGTACTTTAAAGAAATAATTTGACCGTTTTATCCACGTTCGCACGACATGTGGGGCACTTTTTCGAAACACTATTTCCTACGCTACAACAATCGCCACAAAACACATGCCCACACGGCACAAGGGCCATATTGAGTTCATTTGTCATACAAATGGCACATGTTCCAATACCCCCCTTTCCAATATCATCACGATACTTATTCAAGGATTGTAAAATTTTATGAAACTCTGCTCGTTTCTTTGAAAGAATTGTATGACTCGCCACAAGTTTTGTAATTTTTGAACGAACTTCTTCAACATAGGCTTCGACTCCTTGGTACATCTTTTGTTGTAATTCATAATACGCACTTTGAAAGATTTGACCGGATTTCTCATGCGCAATTGTATTGACTCCATTCTGAAATTCCATCAGGGATTTTGATAATAGATTCGCCTTCTTTTTTAGTTCATTCTCCTCCTTTTTATATTTTAAAATTTCGTTATGAACATTTCGAAACTCTTTTTCAATTTTTAAAAAATCCTGTTTATATTTTTCGAGAACTTCAAGGGAGGGTGCCTCAATTGTGCGAAATGTATTTTCAATAATATTTTCGGTAGAAAGAGGGTCACCTTCCTTGATTTTCTCTTCTTCTATACAATCTGATTTTATTAATTTCTGTAAAAGGCTTTCATTTCCTTGAATATCACCGCCAATATTTCGATCACGAAGCATCTGAAGAAAGCGATGCTCCACAAGTGCCTTTTGGGAATCTGTAATCGCACGATCATTTATATCATGGGGGAATGGGATAATTGAAGATATATTATTGATTTCAATCGTATTTACACTGCTTAAAAACGTGCTTGGTTCCTGAGTAGCGATAATACTATCTACAATCCCATCCACTTGGTGGATAATCCCCTCAATCTGTGAATAGTTTTGATCAAAGAAATCTGTTGTTAATGAAGAACTATTATACATATGATCATGAATATCTGGTTGTAGATGTTCAATATGCTGTACGGCATTTATACCATAATTATCAATATTTACACCAGAAATACCTCCCAACATATTTTCATAGGCAGGAATTATATTCGGATTTTGTTCTATAATATTGATATGGCCTGGAAAATTTAGGAGATTGGCAGAACCATATAAGTGAGGAGGGAAAAATACAGGATTTCCAATTATTTCGTAGGGAGTTGTCTGAATATCAGGTATGGTTGGAATGGAGTCCATCATACTATTTACTTTTTCCATAAAAGGACTTACTTCCGTTTTTTCTTCTATAACGGATGTTTCCTCAATTGGTGGTTCGACGGCGACTGATTCGGCCGTTGGAGTATCAGGACCTATTTGTGGAAGTTCATTTAATAATAAGGATATACCTACCGTATTTATTATATTCTGTGACATTTCTTTTATAAATTAATATACTTTATTATCTTATAAAATCTTTAAATAATACTTACTTCCCTTCCTTCCCTTCCTTCACTTCGTGGGGCATCGGTGTGCCGTCATACAGCGCCTTCCAGGCCGCCTGAACTTCTGGATTATACAGACTGTGTCGCCAGGCCACAAGTTCTCCCTGTGCCTTGTAGGCCATAAATCGTTCGTGATGACGTAAGATGGCCTCACCGAGCATCTGCGCACCCCCACGTGTATCGCATCCGTCATAATAGTATCCAAAGTCCTTCCAGCAGGCGGCGTTATGGACTGCTGGGAAACCGGCCGCCATGTATTCGAGGGTCATATAGTTGAATTCGTTATTGACGTGGTGGAGAAGACCAATGGCGTGGGGGACACTGCGCATGACCTGGGTGACTTCCTTGCGACCCAACAAAGCCAGATGCCCACGTTTATAAAGTTCGAGGCCAGGCAGAATATTGTCACGAAAGTGGGGGTTGAGCAGGAGCTTTTCGCCGTTGCCGACCATGACGTGAATTTCCAAATGGGGATTGGATCGAATGAGTTCTTCGACAATCATGATGGGTACGAGCGATCCCTTCTGGAAACTAATATTGGGCTCCATGATCAACACGGTGGGCTTCTCGTCACCCTTGCGTGGGCGCCAACTTAGATATCGCCGTCCGTCGTCGTTCATGATACAGGAATCCCAGATGTAAGGGGCAATCCGCTGTTTATCAGATCCAGGCTCGACGTGATTCAACGCCGCCGCGTATTCTGCATGCTGACCATAGTGGGGCGATGTCCAGATTTCCTGGGTTTCACCGACGACGTGATGGGCAAAGTACATGTGGGGGAAAAACATGGGGGTTTCGATGTCAATATTGAGAATGTTTCCCAGGTACAGTTTTGCGGTACGTGCGCCACAATGTTTTAAGAATTTTTTGAACTGTGCTTCAACGCTCATACCGATCTCTACGTAGATATGAATGGGAATCGGACTTTTAATAAGTTCATCCACGGTGGCAATACGCGTCGATCGTAGAATTTCTGGAACTTCTTCCAGATTCTTGGGTTTGCTATTAACCACAAAGATGGGCATGTAGCCAAGGATTTCGGCCATACGATAGAGCAAAAAGATGTTCTGGTAAAGGCCGTTGTTAAAAATATTGCTGTCGGTAATACTGGCGGTGGCAAGTAATACAATCTTTCGCTGTAACATGGGTTTTACATCGGTAAGACTTTGATTCGGTTTCCAGTGATCGGCTGGACCGGCCACACGGCGTGTCATACCAGGATACGATTCCATATTCTGTGGTTTTTCAAGGGACGATGCCATACTGTCTTTTTATTGAATCACACAAAGTCTCTAAGCCAATAATTACGCGTACCGAAATCCCTCACGCATCACCAATTCCTTTGCCCAGTCTTGGAGAACTCCTTTTACGATGGCGGTGGGTCGGTAGGGAAAAGGGCAATTATAGACTCCGTTGGGATAATTTCCATGGCGGACCCATGCCATATGTTGCGCTTCCTGACCAAATAGACCTACAAGAATCCCTTTGCCAACTTGATTCTCTGCCGGATTTCCGCTGACCTGATAGACATTATATTCGCGAGTACGTTTCTTGGGAATTCCAGGACCGCTACATGCTTGTCGAATTACCGCATCCAGATACTGAAAAAGAGAATCACGGCGCCACACACTTGCCTGAAAGGTAAAATAGTATTCATCCGCATCAACCTGTAAGGGGGTCCACCGCTGACCAGCCACCACCGTTCCCTTGGGGCCTGGACATGGCATAAGGCGGACGCTATGAATATTGGCTTCATTTTCCATACGATGTACCATTTCATTGATATCATCTTCTTTGATGCCAGGGCGTTCAAGTAAGAAATCTTCTTGAAGCATGAGGACATATTTTACCTGCGTTGGTAACAATTCTAGCGCTGCCTTTCTGCTTTCTAAAAAGTCAGATTGTTCTGCTGGTAAAACCAAGACCTGAAGGGGATACTTTTCTTCAAGCATTCGAACAATGGGGTGATCGGCCACTTCGGTAGCAAAATAGACAGGCCATTGAAAGTTGTTGCGGTAACGAAAGTACATTCCGAAGAAGGCATCCAGGAGGGTAAAGTATTTGGGGGTACTGTTTACAACAACGGCACCATTACGGCTAAAATCCCATATATTATCACACATTCTAGAATTCCACTACTCAGACACCGTAAAACAGATTTAAACCACCGTCGCAAAGAGAAATTAGTATATTGATATCCTTCAAAATGTTTAAGACAACTACCACAAAACATCCCAAGACCGGTCGAGAAATTAAGATTCTACAGACGGAAACCCATGTTTCACGAAATCAGAAAACTCTTATCTGGCTCCGCAATGCCAGCCAGCATACCCCCAAGATCCAGCGATGGGAGGGCATTGTGACCAGCCTCAATACCTATAAATCCTTCCAGGCCAAGCAGATTCAGCCCTTGTACATTGTCCTCCAGGAAGTCAGCGAGGAAGTCCAGGACTGGCTCAAAACGGAAGATCCAGCCAACCTTCTCTTGTGTTTTGTGGCACGAGAAAACCTCCAGGCGGTCGGCGTGGAGACGATTCGATCCCTCGGTCATCAGAATATTATTGCCCTGGAGGAAATGCTTCGCCTGTATCCCCAACTTCAGAAGGATTATTCACCAGAAGAACCAATCAGTCAATGTGTGATTCGTGTGGCGACCATTATGCAGAAACAGCGTCTCGTCGGCCTGACCCAGGAAGAAATTGAGGAAAACGCCACCTATCTCCAGTCCATTCAGCATTTTAGCCTCGAGATTCTACCCACGGCCACCGTGCCCAAACATATTCTGATTCAGCAGTATTACAAGTCAGACAAGCCTCGCCGATACCGTGAAATCAAGAAGTGTCTCCAGGAGAATCTGAAGAATCCCTACATTGATGAAATCTGGCTTCTGAATGAGCAGTCCTTCCAGGCCGAGTATCCCCAGGATCCAGAAGGGAAGATTCATGAAGTGGTCATTAAGAAGCGTCTGACCTACGCAGATGTTGTCAAATGTATCCAAACCCAGATTCCCCCAAACACGATTGTAAGTTTCGCCAACAGTGATATTTATTACGATGGTCCCACGATGCGTGCTCTCTGGTCCATGGATCTCTCAGACACATTCCTTGCGCTTCTGCGTTATGAAGAATCATCGGATCCAGAAAAGCCGGCACAACTCTTTGGCCCACGCGCCGATTCGCAGGATGCGTGGATTACCTGGAGTACGTCGGTCCAGGCCAAGCAGTGGGATTTTGCGGACATTGACTTTCCGTTTGGCCAGGGGGGTTGTGACAATGCGATCACGCTCTGTTTTTTCCGCCAAAAGTTCCGCGTGGCCAATCCAGCTATGTCTTTAAAGACCTATCACGTCCATGCGAGTGACATTCGTACGTACGACAAGCAGGACATTGTTCAGCGTAATTATATGTACGTTGTCCCCACTGGTCTGAGTGATATGACACCGATGATTGACTTAACTCCTTATAAGCCCACAAATACAACCACCCTCAAACCATCCACCTTCTCTCGTCGCATCCACTGTTATAATGATGCCCACCTTCAGAGTTTCTGTACGACGATTGACAAAAAGGAGCGCAAGGTCCTCGCGGATGGCTCCCAGGATACCTCCCCACGCGCCTATAATCCAGACAGCGATAACTCCTGGACCCCCCCAGGATCCCAGCAGATTTATCAATACACGAATTCCTTTCTGACGAATACTGGTCTGCCGTATCTCTATGGAAAGATTCCACTGGGAAATCATGAAACACTCAAGAAGGCCTGGTCTGAAACCCAGGTGAGTATTATTCAGCCGACGTTGCGGACGGAATCGAATGTGCTGGGTCTTTATCTCCCCCAGGCCCTTCTCCAAAACCCCTATGCCTACTTTCTTCAGTATGTGGGTCAGATTCTCCATCTTCAGCAAGAGCAGAATATCAAGGGGGAATTCTGGCTCCCACGTACTAGCCAGCCCATTCAGAATCTGGTACAGCAGTGTAAGTGGGCGAATCAGCAGATTCCAGTTCTGCCGTATCAGGAAAACACGCAGGTCTATGCTACCTCGGCTACACAGATCATTCCGTTCCCAGAAAACCCCATTACCAAAGAAATGGTGGATGGTCTTCGCAAGGCCTATATTGGGTATCGTGAAACACCGGATCAAGAAAGCCGTGCGGTCATTCTCCAAGACGACGCAGGGATTGATGTGCGAGATATGGCGGCTCTGGAGCAGAAGTTGGAGGCACAGGGTATCCAGGTGGATGTGGTGTATCCCAAGTCGAGTGACCCCACGTACCTTTTCCAGAAACTTTTTGGGGCAAAGTATGTGATTGTGGCCAATGACGCCACCAACCAGTATGAAAACATGTATTGGGCCTTGCCAAAGGGAGCCAATCTCTTGGAAATCCAGCAGGAATTGACGCCACGATCGGCAGGGATTCACGTGGCAGGGGCGGCAGAACTCCGTTATTGGCACGTGGCGATGATTCGTGGGTCGAAGGATGCGGTGCGTGAAACTCTTGTAAAGCGCGTTTTGGCCACCATTGAAGCTTCCAAGAAAGAGTCAACCACGGATCCTCTCCTTACAAAAGTTCTGAATGGAAAGCCCTTTCTGATTGTTCCAGATCGTCAATCTGGAGTTCATGCGCACGCAGGGGATAGTTTTCGAGAAATGGCGGAAATCTGGGGAGAACGTGGTTATGTCCATCTCCAGAAGACCGCATCGACCCCCTTTTGTTGGCTGGGGGGTGTTGGAGAAACTCTCTTGTACGATCGCCCCAATTATAATTGGTATAATACAACACCGGTCGAGTATAAGAAGGCCCTCATTGGCAACCCGGCTCCTTCGTTACCAAAATCGCACGCTTGGAGTTTCTGGCCACGCCGACCAACCTATGTGGAGGAACTGGTAAAAGCAGGGATCGCGAATACATCCTACGCAAACCGTCGTAACCGCTGTGTGTTTTATGGGAAGATTGAGAATTCGGTTCAGGCACAGAAGCGTACAGCGCAGGACTGGGAGCCGGTGTGTGATGACTGGTACATGGCGAATGGCGAGGCAACCCAGTATAAATATACGCAGGAGGAGTATCTGCGCAACCTTGCTTCGGCCAAGTATGGTCTCTGCCTTTCTGGGTATGGCCCCAAGTGTCACCGAGAAGTTGAATGTATGGCGATGGGGACTGTTCCGATTGTGGCCCCAGAAGTGGATATGGAGAATTACGCGAATCCACCGGTGGAAGGTGTGCATTACCTCCGTGCCTCTTCCCCAGCCCACGCAAAGGCTCTGCTCGACTCCCAAACACAGGATCAATGGGAACGGATGAGTAACGCATGTAAGGCCTGGTGGAAGGCGAACGCTTCAGCAGAAGGAATGTGGCGTTTGACGGAACAATTATATCGTGGGTAAGGTAGAATGGATGCAGCTGCTGTGTCAACTATACAAGTAAAAATACCAGATGCTAGTCATTTATGTACATTAAGTATTACAGATGCACACCATGATTTTAAGATATTATCCGACGGACAGCCTGGTCCAGATTTAATTAAAGGTATGATGCCTGGAGGAGAGTCACCAGGTGGTTGTATAGAAACAATAAAAGATGAAGATATTTTAGCATCAACGTTAGTTGGCCTTCGTCGAGATGAAACAAAAACATATAAACCTTTTATACCAATTGACGATTCAAATATATCAAATCGATATTTACGAGAGTATGATATATATAATATAAAATCAAATGATGAGTTACGAGGGCTATTTGGTGCGAGAGAGATTAATGTCGTACCAGGTTCTGTGTATTTTATTGTGGATACAAAATCTGGAGGATTTTCAGATTTTCTTAAAGGTGGGGAGCTTATTAATCCAGGAGGTGACCTAAAAAAATTTTATTATGTACAGAATCGACAAACCTTATATGATCCTGCTGATAAGATATCACCATTAACATCATCTGGAAGTAATATATTTAAGAGTGTAAATACAGGGTTTGCGTGGGAAGATACATCACCTGGTATGACACAGAATTATACATATCCAGTATTTGGACTAAAAACAGATATAAATGAAAGTATTTTTTGTAGAAATTTGATGGTTCAGACTTTAAAATCATCAAGTCTAGATAGTTATAAATCACAAAAATCAACCGTATTTATGAAAGAAGGGGTTAATGTACATATTTTTAATAAGGAAATTGCGCAAAAGAGTACTGGTAGTTTACTTGGGAAAATACAAAGTATATTTAATAATAATTATAAAGATATTAAAGAAATAAAGGAACTATTTGGAGATGAAAGTATTGTTAAAGATAATATTACACAAGCACATCATTATGTCGCAAAACGCCTTGGTGATCAGGGACAGGCATTATCAACATGTCAGCCAAAAATGAAATTAATCTATGAAAAAATTACACAAGTGCGGGGTCCGACTGGAGTAAAGAATATAGTTAATTATATAAAATTTGAAAGTAATGGAAATCATTGTTTTGTAACCTATGATCGTCCTGCGATGGTTGCTGCGATTATGTATGGCGCACCAATGGTGCTTTTTAATTATATGAACCCTACTGTTACTGGTGATTACGCATATACACTATTTGTAAATAAAAAGCTTAACGACGCAGAAGTACGATTAAAGAAACTTACAGAAACATATAATAAAATGATTGCAAAACATGTAAATACTGATGAAAATATAGCGAGTATTACCACCGCAGAAAGTGAATATAAATTAAAATATGATAATATAAGAACTTTATTACAAACCCAAAATCGTGATAATTTTTCTAATACACGTGATAAGAGTATCTATATCAATTTTTTAAAAGGCTATTTATTACCTGCACGATATATTCAATTATTAAGTTCTATAAATATAGGAAGCTATGAAAGAGCACGTCTTAAATTAATAGAGAATAAAGACAGGCTTACAGAGGAGGAATTACGAACAAGTGGGCCAATTACTGGAACATTATATACGAAAATACAAGAAATGGAACAATATATTAATGATATTATTAATTTTGAAAAAATAACGGAAATAAATAATAGTTTTTTAAAGGCTATTCCTGATGCAGTAGATTCAATCGATTTTTCTGTAAAGAATGATCCTATACTAAAAGAATTTTTACCGTATATAAATCTTACAGATATAACAGTTGCAAATGCCCCTCGAGCCATGCGAGGCCTTGAATCAAAAGTAGATGTTTGTGTAGGTACAAAAATACTTATATATATTTTAATTCAACTTCGTTCATTTGAAGGTGCGTATACTGATATAAAAACAAAAATAGAGGGTGAAATTATGACAAATCTTACTGGGGAAGAACAAAATGTTGCTGTATTTCAAAAGAAATTTAATGAAATTTTTACATATGTTGAAAGTCTTGATAAGCCTGAAATATCTCCATATAATATCATTATAGAAAAAATTAATAAAAACCAGGAAAAAATAGAAGAATTTTTAGCAAATCCTCCTGCAGATGCTACACCAGAAATAATAGATGATACAATTTCTAGAATAATAACCCCCTTTGCAGAAGAATTAATAAATAATGTTCTTAATCCAAGTGGCCTAGGTACTTCTATATTATATCCAACGGTAGGTGGTGGCAACCCAACATACACATTATCCAACTATTATGACGACGACCGTTATCTACGTTCTGTACTCATCTTGTATGCAGCCATAAAACAAAATCAATTCCCAGTGAAATATCTTGGATTCCCAGAAAAATCGGATCCAGAAATAGAACTTTATAATAGCCTTGTAGATTCCCCAATAAGTGTATTATCCTATCTGTTTGGATTTACAGTGGATGAAATCACTGGAAAAACTGTGAAATCAAAGGTTTCGAAAAAGGAGGATTTCTATAAAAATAAATCAATCTGTTATTATGATTTTATTGAGTTTCAGATTTCGCCATATCCAGAATTACAGGCCATTTATATATTACTCAATAAAGAGTATTATGATGATAAATATCGTATTCCAATCCCAATTCCCTATAAATTTTTAAAGCATATTCTTATGCGAAAACGGCGTATGATGAAGTATGAAATTGATCAATCCAAATATTTGAAGAGTTCCCCTTATATTAATATTGCATGGTATGAAAGTTATAAATTATTACGTGGATTAAAAAAATTAAGAGATACAAAGATGAATACCAGTCACTCAACCTTTCCTAAAATGGATATGCAACAATATGAATTTAAAGAGAATGGAAATCAAGGAATGGATGATTGGATGAAACGTCAATTACAACAAATGCCAAAAGAAGTTTTTGCAGGCTTCGGCGGCCGCCGATATCGCAAGACAAAGCGCCGTATCCCACGTCCCGCTCCCAAGAAACAGACACGGCGGTATAAGAATCCCCAGCGAAAAAGCAGAAAGCAAAGTAGAACTCGCAAATGATCTTACCTAACAATTTATAAGACAATCCCAAACAATTTTCTTATAAATAATCCCAATCATACTATAGAATGGCGGATATACGCAATGAAGCCCGACTTCGAGAAGTCTGCCTTGCGATTTTCAATGACCCAGGGTTAGTGGATTCAATTTTGGCAAATCATTATGAACCCGCCGCGACGTACCCCTTATATCATATTTCAAAGAGACTCCATGGAATCGGACCAGGGGTAAATCACCTTCTTTTTGATGTGATAGATAGCCTCACTGGCGCCACAATTCGTTCCGTTGGACCAATGCGCCAAATTGGACGTGGGACCTTTGGGGAAATATTTCAAGATACTACAAACAATCACGTTTATAAAATCATACGAACAAAAATTGCGAAGGAGGATACCTTATTTCGAGAAACAATGCGAGAAACGGTCACACAGATTATTCTTCAAAATATTACATACCCTACTGCTGGCGGACCGGTGCCGTGTGCTCCAGAAATCTATGGATTTTATAAATTTCGCGCAACCACCCCTGGCCACACAGGGTTTGTGATTGAGATGGAAGCAATGGCCCAATCGGCAGATAGCCCTTGGGCAATACAACGATTCCCCACAACATTCCATAGTTTTGTAAGTATGATTCATGCGATCCACGAGAAAGGTATTCTCTATAATCATTGTGATGTAAAACTCAATAATATGATGTATGATGCGATGGGGAATCTGCGTCTGATTGATTTTGGATTTAGTAGCATTCGGTTTACATTTCAAGATACTGGAGAACTTTTTCAGTTACTTTCGGAGGATTGTGGATGGCATCATCTCGATATTGTTGCGAGTCCCTTACATCCTGCTCCTTCCCCCCCAGGATATTATATTCAAAAGGATATTCTTCAGTTTCTTCTTACAACTTGGGCACACTATGGAGAACATATAAAAAATACACGATTGGAATCCTATAATTTTCTTATACGGCTCTTGCGATATTATGGTGTATCTGATGGAACAAAGACACTTTTAAATGTTGAAAGGCCGGCAAATAAAAATACATTTACATGGTCCTATAATTTTAATACAAAGACACGAAAATATTTACACAATTCACGTCCAAATCTACTTCGAAAAATGCGACCAAATACAATTCTTGCGGAGTATGCAGCAAATCCATTAAGATATCCTATATACGAAGACGATATTGTCCTATTAAGTTTAATACAAAGGGTAATTGAAACAAACAATCTCATAGATTTTTTACCTTTATTTAATCATTTAAGAGATGTGAATGTCTCATTTCCAGGACACCCATCCGTATTACAAATGGTCCTTGCTAATCGCAAGTTAGGGCTTTTAAATAAAATTCTACAAACTGGGGTGGATCCAAATCGGCCATTGTTTGCGAATATAACACCCCTGTTATACACCGTCCTCAATTTACGAGAGGAACCAAATGTGAATGAATATATAGATAGATTACTTCGAGCTGGAGCAGATATTAATGGAAGGGCAGGGCCACAAAATCTACCCTTATTATATTCAATTCTCAGATTACCAGATCCAGATATACGAAATAAGACCCTTCAAATTTTATTGCCCTATCATCCAGATATGACATTTAAAACGCCAGGGGGGCAAGATGCGCATGATTTGGCTGATGATACTGGGGATGCGGAAACCTTGCGACTTATTGAAGAAGCAATGGGTCAAACTACAGCTACAACAAGTGTGGTGCCATCTGCGCCGCCGATGCCTGGAGGGAAACGTAAAATCAGAAAGTTCCGAAAGGTCCGAAGCACCAGAAAGAAGAACGCCTACCGAAAAAAGACACGCAAACAACGTAAATAATTGTGATATACATATAAAACCATATATTATTATCACACCTTCTTTTCCTTCGCATCCTCAATACCTAAGAGTCCTTTCCCCCACGCAAAGGATTCACGAATGGTTCGAGGGGCCAACGCTCCACGGTACAAGCGGAAATCAAATAGGGCCCCCTTGAAGAGTTCATCCTTGTTGTCAAATTGAGATGTGACATCGGACCAATTCGATCGACCCAGATAGTTTTTCTGGGTTCGAGATTCTTGGGGGAGCCATCCGCTGGGTTTGGTATAGACGGCTTC
>JACCDX010304776.1_pt1 | contig 21419 bp, 21 predicted proteins | sample 7449681 | NCBI WGS metagenome assembly JACCDX01 (sample SAMN15323450, study PRJNA562643) | freshwater metagenome | isolation source: river surface water | place: USA:Blue River Watershed | collected 2017-08-18
AGAAAGCTGTTACCAAAGTCAATTTGAGCGATCGATTAACAAAGTTGGTTCCCACTGCTGGAGTTGCCTATCAGCCAGAGTTTGAACCATTAGTCAATGTTCCTGTGTACTTTTGGTGCGATCTTCCAAGAATGTTTCAAAGCAGAGTTGAAATCATTGGCGAAGTTATTGACGTAACTCTGCGGCCTTCTTATCTCTGGAGCTTTGGCGATGGTTCAACGTTTTCTACGACAGACAGTGGCGCTCCATACCCACATGGCTTGATCCATCACATCTATTCCAAGCCGGGATCCTATGTAGTAACACTTGCCACCACTTGGAATGGCACATATACCCACAACGCACAACTGCGCGCGGTCACAGGCTCTGTCGTAAAAATTTCATTAGCAGCAATCACCATTGTCGCAGCTCCAACTACATTCAAAGGATAAATTTAAAATGACAACCGAGAACACCTACGTAAATATCACTGCACTGGCACTTTCTAACGACATAGAGTTTGTGAATTCAGTCCGTTCATTTTCAATTGATGCAGACAATGTTGATTTCAATCTCTTGCAACGCGAGGGTGCAACGGCAGTTATCGATTTGGCGATGCAATTTGCCCAATCAGGAGAGGGAAGTGATATCGAATTAATCTCACAAGTAATCGGCCGTCTTTCTGATGTTCAGGTGCGCGACTTTGCACTGGGATCTCATGGTGAGAACAGTTTTGACAACTATTGGAATATGTGGCTCTATTTATTGAGAGTCGCACCCAATGGCTTTGTTGCACCTATCGCTTGTTTGTTCGCCACATTGGCATATGAGCGAGGCGAAAACGAACTAGCTTTTCGCGCCTTAGATCGTGCCAGCGTAGATACTCCGGGTTATGCACTCACAGTTCTATTGCGCCGAGTATTTGGCTCCAATTGGCCATCACACGCATTTGCTGCAATGCGAGTGGAACTACACCCCAAAGTAACGGCTGGGATTTTTGGGCAGTAGTGGCTAGAATTGGCACTGTTCACGAGTCCTACGTATTAGCCCCGGCTTAGTAGGCGGCAACCCTCCACCGCGGCGGGGTGCTCCGGGTGACGAACAGGCCAGGTAACTGGCAAGTGCGTGAAGGAAGATTTTCCAATGACAGTTTTTAAGTGCACAGCAACATTCTCTAAGAAACTTTGTTGCCTATGAGTACCGGTGCTTGGTTAGAAACACATGATCCTGGTGACAGAAAGTTTCTTTCAATCGGTGATCTCATTCTTGAAAGCGGAGAAGTTTTACCAGAGGTTGTTATTGCCTATCAAAGCTGGGGAAGAATTAATGCAACCCAGGACAATGTCATTCTTATTAATCATGCTTTGACTGGTTTTCCTGATGTTCCAGGATGGTGGCCATCCATGGTGGGCTCAGGCCTACCTTTTGATACAGATAAGTACTTCATTGTTTGTCCTAACGTGATCGGTGGTTGCCAGGGATCAACTGGTCCGTCTTCTCTTGCACCAGATGGCAAACGATGGGGTTCTCGTTTTCCAGCGGTAAACATTCGCGACATGGTTGCTGCAGAGGTTGCATTTACAGATGCCATGGGGATTAAAAAATATAAGCTGGCAGTTGGTCCTTCACTTGGCGGAATGCGCGCGCTTGAATGGGCTATCCAACACCCTGAGCGCGTTGGCGCAATTTGCACTATCGGATCATCTGCTGTTGCTACAGGAGATCAGATTGGAACGGCCTCCATTCAAATCCGTGCAATCAAAACCGATCCCTATTTCAATAACGGTGATTACTACGAACAGGAAAAGGGACCAGAAGAGGGAATGGGAATTGCCCGTCGAATTGCCCATCTGACATATAGAACTGAGGCAGAGATGGACATCAGATTTGGACGACAGCTTCAAGGAGATGACACTGGGCGATATGCAGTCGAGTCTTACTTAGACCACCAGGCGCAAAAACTTTGGAAGCGATTTGATGCAAACACCTACATCGCATTGACAGAGGCCATGAATAGTCATGATGTGGGTCGAGACAGAGGCGGTGTGGCCGCAGCTCTTTCCACGATAAAGATTCCAGTCATTGCCGTTGGTATAGATACAGACAGACTCTTTCCAGTGCGCCTTCAGGCTGAGATTGCCGAGCTGGCACCGGCTGCGGCGCCTTTGGTGACGATCTCGAGCCCATTTGGCCACGATGGCTTCCTAGTTGAGGTTGAGAGCGTGGGAGAGGTCATTCGGCAGGCATTAAAACTCTCTAAATAGCGGTTTTGGATGTGCATTTAGGGTGAAAACCAAATTATAATATAGCCATCGCTTCAGCCGAGTGGCTGAGAAAAAACCAAAGGACAATTGTGGCTGTATTTAGTGCGCTCAAAAACAAGGTGAAGCCCAAGGCTTCAGTAAAAAAAGCAGCAACAAAGAAGGCCGTTGCTAAAAAAGCACCTGCAAAGAAATCTTCTGCTTCCAAAACACCTATTAAAAAAGCTACAGCTAAGAAATCTGCTGTAAAAAAGAGCGCTCAAGTTAAAAAAGCCGCTGTAAAGAAAGCTGTCGTTAAGAAAGCACCCGTCAAGAAGATAGAACTCAAAAAAGATCTGACTGCAAAAGATGTTCAAGCAATTGTTGACACGAAAAACGCTGTTCTTCGACACAATGAAGTCTTGGCCGAACTTGAATCTCGTGGAATCACATCGATTAATAGAATTCCAAAAAAGGTTGATAAGGATTTAGTAGACGAAGCGCGCTCGCTGGCGAGTGAAGTTCCAATGATGATTGAGAAACTTCGCAAGGCCGGCCTGGGTTCACCTTCTCGTATTTTGAAAAAGTCTGAGTACGAGTTAATCGCTCCAAAGGTTGAGCCAGTAAAGGCTGCCTCTGCGACTGTCGATGCAAAGACTGGAAAAACTGTTGTAACCAAAATCGATGGTGAAGACGTAGAGCTAGAAGAAGTTGAATTAGAGGATGTAGAGACTTTAATCAAGGAAGTTGTCGAAATTATCGACAGCGAAGAAGATGAAAAGGGCAATCAACCACGAGTTGTTGACCTTGCCGATGAGGCCACCCAGGGCAATGAAGAGAATGCATTCACTTTAAAGGCATCAGAAGAAGATGATGCTCCTGTTCAAACTGTTATGACAGCTGGTGCAACTGCTGACCCTGTTAAGGATTACTTAAAGCAGATCGGGCGCGTGGCACTTCTTAATGCTGAACTAGAGGTAGAACTTGCTACTCGAGTTGAGGTCGGTTTATTTGCTGAAGAGAAGTTAAAGCACGAGAAAAAACTAGACAAGAAGTACAAGAGAGAACTTGAGTTCCTTGTTGAGGATGGAAAGCGTGCCAAGAATCACCTCTTGGAAGCAAACCTTCGTTTAGTGGTATCGCTAGCAAAGCGCTACACGGGCCGAGGAATGTTGTTCCTTGATTTAATTCAAGAAGGTAACTTGGGACTTATTCGCGCAGTTGAAAAGTTTGACTACACAAAGGGATATAAGTTCTCCACATATGCAACGTGGTGGATCCGTCAGGCGATTACTCGTGCGATGGCTGACCAGGCTCGAACTATTCGTATTCCAGTTCACATGGTTGAAGTCATCAACAAGCTTGCCCGCGTACAGCGTCAGATGCTTCAAGATCTTGGCCGCGAACCAACCCCAGAAGAGTTAGCAAAAGAGTTGGATATGACGCCTGAAAAGGTTGTCGAAGTCCAAAAGTATGGCCGCGAACCAATTTCTCTTCATACTCCACTGGGAGAAGAAGGAGACTCTGAGTTTGGTGATTTGATTGAGGATTCAGAGGCTGTAGTACCTGCAGATGCAGTTTCTTTCACATTACTTCAAGAGCAGCTTCACTCCGTACTAGATACGCTCTCAGAGAGAGAAGCCGGCGTAGTTGCTATGCGTTTTGGACTAACAGATGGTCAACCAAAAACACTTGATGAAATTGGAAAGGTTTACGGCGTAACCCGTGAGCGTATTCGCCAGATTGAGTCAAAGACTATGTCAAAGCTTCGTCACCCTTCACGTAGCCAGGTGCTGCGCGATTATCTAGATTAAAAACTCATTTCTATGGGCGAAAATGCAAAGGTATTTATCAATCCCAAAAGCGGATCTATCCGCATAACGGGAACGATTGACGTTGTTGATTCAGAAGGAAACATCACAGAAACTCTTGAAAATCCAAAGTTTTGTGGATGTGGTCAATCAAAAGAAAAGCCCTTCTGCGATGGATCGCACAAGGGCCTTCTTGAAGAAAAGTAGTTTTAGTTTTTAGATTCGATGAGTTTTTCTGATTCATCTTGAATCTTTGCAGCAATTGGCTTTAGCTTTTCAGCATATTCCTTGCCGTGATGGGCGCAGAACATTAGTTCTCCACCGTTGAGAAGTACTGCCCGCACATAGGCCTGGGCACCGCAACGATCGCAACGATCTAGGGCGTTAAGAGGAACTGATTCAAGCAATAACTGATCTGTCATATCTCTCTCCGTTTCCGTGTACTTTCAACTTCCTTACATGGAACAGGAAACCACATAAATTTATTCCCCGCTCGATTTAATCTAGAATTTATAGATAAATTACGCTGAGAAATGGCTTTTTCCACTATCTGAGACTATTTCGGCGCGCTTTCAGGGCAAATGGGGCTAAGACAGTTAGCCTTTGCCCTCATGGCCGAGAAAGATGCGACAAGTTCGCACGATAGCTACACCGCAAAAGATCTCGCCGTACTCGAAGGCCTAGATGCCGTTCGCAAGCGCCCAGGTATGTACATCGGCTCCACCGATTCTCGTGGACTCATGCACTGTCTCTGGGAGATTATTGATAACTCTGTCGATGAATCTTTGGCAGGCCACTGTAAAAAAATTGAGATCAATCTTGAGTCCGATGGCTCCGTTGAAGTCCATGATGATGGTCGCGGAATTCCCGTCGACAAGGAAGCAAAAACAGGATTAACCGGCGTTGAAGTTGTACTCACCAAACTACACGCAGGTGGAAAATTTGGTGGAGGCTCATATGCTGCATCTGGAGGTCTCCATGGTGTTGGTGCATCTGTTGTAAATGCACTTGCATCCCGACTAGATGTAGAAGTTGACCGCGATGGCAAAATTTACTGGATGTCTTTTCAGCGGGGAACTGCTGGAATATTTGATGGCGATGGTCCAAAGGCCCCTTTTCAGCCAAAGTCAGGCTTGCGCGTTATCGGAAAAATCTCTTCTAAGGTAACAGGCACAAGAATTAAATGGTGGAGTGATCGCCAAATCTTTTTGAAAGAAGCAGAGCTAGATTTAAATGATATTTATGATCGTGCTCGCCAGACATCGTATTTAGTTCCTGGCTTAACTCTGGTCGTAAACGATAACCGCACAAAGACCAAGACGACAGAAACTTTTTACCACAAGAGTGGAATCACTGAATACTGTAATTTCTTGCAGCCAGATGAGGCCGTCGGTGATGTTATTCGAATTTATGGAACTGGCCATTACCAGGAGACAGTGCCGGTTTTAGACGATAAAGGCCATATGGTTTCAACAGAGGTTGAGCGCGATATGGAAGTTGATATCGCAATGAAATGGGGAAATGGGTTTGAAACCACCCAGCGTTCTTTTGTAAACATCATTGCAACTCCAAAGGGTGGAACTCACGTTCTTGGTTTTGAGCGCGCACTGGTAAAGGTAGTCAATGAAGCGCTTCGATCAACAAAAACTCTTTCAAACAAAGAAATTGATGTCATCAAAGATGACGTGCTTGAGGGCTTAACTGCAGTTGTCACTGTGCGTATGTCTGAGCCACAGTTTGAAGGTCAGACAAAAGAGGTTCTAGGAACTGCAGCTGCCACACGCATTGTCTCTGCTGTCGTTGCCGAAAAAATGAAAGAGTATTTCGGCACAACAAAGCGAATCGATAAAGCCAACGGGCGACTTGTTTTGGAAAAAATCGCTGCAGCATCTCGTACACGAATTAGCGCGAGAGCACATAAGGACTTGCAGCGTCGTAAGAATGCTCTCGAATCTTCATCGCTACCGACAAAGCTCTCAGATTGTCGATCAGAAGATGTAACTCGTACGGAGCTATTTATTGTGGAAGGTGACTCCGCACTTGGAACAACAAAGGCAGCCCGCAATAGTGAGTTCCAGGCGATTTTGCCGATCCGTGGAAAGATTTTGAATGTACAGAAGGCCTCACTTTCTCAAATGCTAGAAGACAAAGAGTGCGGCTCAATTATTCAAGTAATTGGAGCAGGCTCTGGCAAGTCTTTTGATCTCGAGGAGGCTAGATATGGCCGAATCATTCTGATGTCTGATGCGGACGTTGATGGTGCACACATTCGCTGCCTCTTGTTAACTTTGATGTATCGATACATGCGTCCACTGATTGATTCTGGTCGAGTATTTGCAGCCATTCCACCTCTGCACCGTATAGAAGTTATGGGCGGGGGAGGCAAGAAGGGTGACTACATTTACACATATTCAGATGATGAGATGAAGAAACTTACAGCTGATTTAAAGAAGAGTGGAAAGCGTTGGAAGGAGCCAATTCAGCGTTACAAAGGTCTTGGCGAGATGGATGCTGATCAACTCCGCGAAACAACTATGGATCCAGATGCTAGAACTTTGCGAAGAATTACCGTTAAAGATGCATCTGCAGCAGAGGCAATGTTTGAACTGTTAATGGGAAGTGATGTTGCCCCACGAAAAGAGTTTATTGCTAATGCCGAAATTGATCGCGAACATATCGACGTTTAGTCGATAGCAACTAAGTCGAAGTATTCGTCTTTCCAAAGATCTTCATCACCATCTGGCAACAAAATCACTCGTTCTGGCTTCAATGCTTGAACAGCGCCTTCATCGTGAGAGACCATAATTACAGAACCTTGATACTCAGCCAACGCGCCAAGAATTTCAGCGCGTGATGCTGGATCTAAGTTATTTGTTGGCTCATCCAAAAGCAGAACGTTAGCTGCAGATACAACTAGCACAGCAAGTGCCAATCGAGTTCGCTCTCCACCAGATAGGACTTTGACTGGCTTATGTACGTCATCACCAATAAATAAAAACGAACCCAAGGTATTTCTGGCAGTTGGCTCATTAATATCAGGAGTTGCCGACATCATGTTTTCCAAAATTGTTCGTTCGAAATCTAACGACTCATGCTCCTGTGCGTAATAGCCAATTTTCAACCCGTGACCATGTTCAACTTTGCCTGTATCTGATTCAAGCTCTCCCGCTAAAATTCTCAGCAATGTTGTTTTACCAGCACCGTTAAGTCCAAGAATAACAACGCGGGAACCTTTATCAATCACGCATGAAACATCTGTGAAAATCTCAAGTGAGCCGTAGTTTTTAGATAGTTCCTCACCTGATAGCGGAGTCTTTCCACACGGAGCAGGGGTTGGAAAGCGAAGCTTTGCAACTTTATCGGCAACACGAATATCTTCTAGGCCACTTCGAAGTTTGTCTGCTCGACGCAACATGCCTTGGGCTGCAGTTGCTTTAGATGCCTTTGCACGCATCTTTTCGCCTTGCTTCTGCAAAATCTCAGCACGCTTTTCAGCGTTTGCGCGTTCTTTCTTGCGGCGGTGCTCATCTTGCTCACGTTGAAGTAGATAGGCCTTCCAGCCTAAGTTGTAAACATCTATGACATTTCGATTTGCGTCAAGGTAAAAAACCTTATTTACAACGGTTTCAATCAAATTCACATCGTGAGAGATGATTACGAGTCCACCAGAGTACTTTGATAAAAACTCTCGCAACCAAACAATCGAGTCAGCATCTAAGTGGTTCGTGGGCTCATCCAGCAAAAGAGTTTCGGCGCCACTAAATAAAATTCGAGCAAGTTCAATACGGCGGCGCTGTCCACCGGAAAGAGTTGAAAGCTCATTTGCAAAGACCGACTCTGAAACACCTAAGGATGTTGCAATGGCTTCAGCTTCAGCAGATGCGGCATAGCCTCCTGCGGCTGAAAACTCTGCTTCAACTCGACCATACCGCTCCATTGCTTTTTCTAAAGCTTCACCTTGGGCTGTGGCCATCTCTTCTTCAACAGAGCGCATACGAGCTGCAATTTGATCTAAATCGCGCGCCGATAAAATTCGATCAATTACTGTTCCTGGTTCGTCACCTGTTCGAGGATCTTGTGGCAGATATCCAATTTTTCCTGTGCGATTTACTGCACCGCCTGCCGGCATGGTTTCACCAGCAAGAACTTTGGCCAGCGTTGATTTACCAGCTCCGTTTCGCCCAACAAAGCCAATGCGATCACCATCATTGATACGCACCGTTACACCCTTAACCAACAGGCGTGCACCAGCTCGAAGTTCTAGTGCTTGGGTTGAAATCACACCCAAGTCTATCTAGTTAGATTAAGCAGCACCAATTCGTGTACGACGAGGGGTAGCAAAGGCCTTTCCTACTGCTGTTAACTCTAGAGAGACTTGAGCTTTAATTGCTTCTTCACTCTTAAGAAGTTTTGTTAGCTCAGCAATTACTGATTTAAGTTCCTTCTGCTCAGTTTCAAGTTCAATTTTGCTCATCTTTGTTAAACGCCGTAGAGGCATATCCAAGATATATGTTGCTTGTTCTTCATTTAATTTGAAGTCTTTAATTAACTTATCTTTGGCTTGGCTCGCATCATCACTGCCTCGAATAATTTTAATTACCTTATCGATATCAATGATTGCTTTTAAGAGTCCATCTACCAAACCAAGTCTAGATTGAGCCTTGGCCTTGCGAAATTCAGAACGACGACGAATAACTTCGATTCGGTGATCGATGAAGACCTTTAGTAACTCCTTAAGCCCAAGTGTCTGGGGCTTACCCTTGACCAGTGCAACTGCGTTAATTGCAAAAGCATCTTCCATTGGTGTTAGAGCATAGAGTTTTTCGAGGACCTCTTCTGGCTCAAACCCATTCTTAATCTCGATAACCACATTTGTTCCGGTTTGACCGTCAGTTAAATCGATGATGTCGCTGATGCCTTGAATCTTCTTGTTTTTTACTAACGCTGCAATGCGCTCTACTACTTTTTCTGGTCCAATTGTGTAGGGAAGTTCTTTAATAACTATTCCCATCTTGCGGGATGTCACTTTCTCAATTTCAATCGATGCTCTTACTTTGAAGGAGCCTTTACCAGTCGCATATGCCTCACGCACACCCTCTAAGCCAACAATATCACCACCTGTTGGAAAGTCAGGTCCAGGTACCACCTTCATTAACTGTTTAACTGTTGCTGTTGGATTTTCAATCAAATGCTTAGTTGCAGCAATTACTTCACCCAGATTATGTGGTGCCATATTTGTTGCCATGCCGACAGCAATTCCTGATCCTCCATTGACCAAAAGATTTGGATAGGCCGCTGGTAGAACAGTTGGCTCAGAAAGTTGACCATCATAGTTTGGCCCAAAATCAACTGTGTCCTCATCTGCCTCTGCAACCATTGCCATTGCAGCTGCAGCTAAACGTGCTTCTGTGTAACGCATTGCAGCAGGACCTGCATCTAATGATCCAAAGTTTCCGTGACCATCGATTAATGGCAAGCCCATTGAAAAACTTTGTGCCATGCGAACAAGCGCATCATAAATTGCACCATCACCGTGTGGGTGCAATTTACCCATCACTTCACCGACTACTCGAGCACTCTTAACATGGCCTCGTTCTGGTCGAAGTCCCATATCTGCCATCTGATGCAGAATGCGTCGATGTACTGGCTTTAATCCATCACGAGCATCGGGTAACGCGCGAGAGTAAATAACGGAGTATGCATATTCAAGAAATGATTCGGAGACTTCTTTAGAAACATCTATATCAATTATCTTTCCTGGAAATTCTCCAGGTTTTGGGCCAACAGGTTTCTTTCCTTTTGCCGCAGTTTTAACGGGCGTCTTCGCATTTGCCATGTGCGCATTCTGCCAAGATAGTCGATTAATTCAGGGGAGGGCGCGCCCCAACGGATGAAACACACTTAGCAGCAAGTGCGGCGCCTGCAGAAAGTGCATGAGTTAGGTCACCAGTTTCAAGCCATTTTGGAATAAATCCAGCAGCAAATGAATCTCCTGCGCCAGTGGTATCAACGACGTTGGTTGTAACTGCAGAAACTTTTGCAGAGCCCTGTGCATTAATTCCCATGGCCCCTTTGGATCCTAATTTGATTACAACGAGCGGGGTGTACTCGGTCAATTTCTTTTCAGCAGCTTTCACATCTGTTTCATCTGCAAGATACAGCGCCTCTTCAGAGTTTAAAAGAATTCCGTCCATTAAAGATACCCATGATAAAACTTCTTCACGAGATACGATTTTCATCGCACCAGTAGTTGTGGGATCAAAGTAAATGGGTTTACCTGCTGATTTAACCTTCTTAACCATTGCAAGCACTGACTCACGACTTCGAAAATCTAGGAGTGCATATCCACTTAAGTAGACACCATCAATATCATCTAGAGGCGGCAGATCTGTCACTTCTAAATCAGCATTTGCACCATTATCGGGAAACATTGTTCGCTCACCATTTGAATCAACCAAGATAACTACGACTCCAGTTGGGCGTCCAGAGTGCATAAGATTTAAGTGCTCCACACCGTACTTATCCAAATCCGAGATAAGTGCAAATCCCACAGGATCATTACCGGTTCTTGCAACTAAATGCGCCTTGGTATTAGTACGTGTAATCCAGGTTGCAACATTTGCCGCCTGACCGCCTGGATGACTTGAGATTTTGCTGGCGGTGTCATTGCCGTAGTTAATGGGCTCCTTCAACTGTGAAATCACATCAAGTGCGATGTCACCTATACATAGAATCTTTTTCATGCCAGAGCAACAGCAATCTCTGCAGCAAGTGCGCAGTTTGATTTGATGATCTCGGTGTTTATCTTCAGAGACTGTCCATCTGATGCCTTATGAAAATGTTCAAGCAAAAACGGAGTTACTGCCTTGCCATCAATCCCATCCTGTTGCGCCCGAGCTAATCCACTTGCAAGAATCTCATCATGTCTTGCCTTAGGCATCTCTACTTTGACCGGGTTGGCAACGATTAGTGATTTAAACTGTGTTGCGATGTCGGTTCGAGTTTTAATTATCTTTGCAATTTCTGCGGCGTTTTCGACTCGGTGTTCTAGGGTGAAGCCAGAGTCGGTTAGATAAAACCCAGGAAATGAGTTAGTTCTGTAGCCAACTAGGCCGATAGCCAATGTTTCTAATCTTTCAAGAGTTGCATGAACATCTAAAATAGATTTTACGCCGGCACACACCACGGTCATATCAAGTTGTGAAAGAGCTGTCAGATCTGCAGACTCATCAAAGGATTCTGATGCACCGCGATGCACTCCACCTAATCCGCCGGTTGCAAAAACCTTAATTCCTGCAACAGCTGCAATATGTGCTGTTGCTGCAACTGTTGTAGCAGCACTTTTGTTTTGAGCAACGATTACTGCAAGATCACGGATAGAGGCCTTTGCAATATCATCACGATTAGCAATTGCCTCAAGTTCGCTGGCTTCTAATCCGATCAGAATTTTCCCATCAAGTAATGCGATTGTTGCTGGAACAGCTCCACCATTTCGAACTATAGATTCACATTCCAGAGCAACATCAAGATTTGATGGTCGGGGTAGACCATGACTAATGATTGTAGATTCAAGGGCAACTATCGGCTTGCCTGTTTTTAAAGCCTGGGCAACCTCAGATGAATACTTAATTGCGCTGATCATGGACAAACTCTAATACACATTCATGGGAAGATATCCACGTGCATTTATCCCAAATTACCCCATCGATATTTTCTTCCCTTGGGTTAGATACTGCTGCGGATGAGTTAAATGTAGGAATCTCTCCCATGGGGCGCGAACTTCTTTTTCTCATCGATGGATTTGGATTTGACGTTCTTGAAAAGTATTCAAGCGCCATGCCAACAATCTCGCGAATGATAAATCATGGTGTGATTCAAACTACATTTCCAACCACAACTGCAACTTCGCTGGCAACTTTAACCACAGGTGCAATGCCCGGATCACATGGAATGCTGGGTTACACGGTTCAAGTTCCACGCAGTGGAGGCAGATTACTTAACGCACTGAAATGGGACGAGCGTGTTGATCCCGAAAATTGGCAACCAGTTAAAACCCTTTTTCAAAGAGCTACCGATCATGGAATTAACGTTACGCATGTTGCAGCAAAACGCTATGAAAACTCTGGATTTACCCGGGCAGTTTTTCGTGGTGCTCACTATAAAGGTGCCAACGTTGCTGCTGATTTAATCAGCGAGACTAAATTAGCATTACAAAAAACACCTTCATTTGTTTATCTCTATGTAAATGACCTGGATTCGGCAGGACATAGCGATGGAGTAGGAAGCCCAAAATGGCTTGCGGCACTTACGATGATCGATCAACTTACTCAACAGCTCATGAAAGATGTTCCAAAAGGAACTCGGATATGGATTACTTCAGATCACGGTATGGTCAATGTCGATGAGAAGATAGTTATTGGACAAGGCAATCCATTGCTAAATGGTGTCAGTGTCATTGCAGGGGAGCCTCGCGCACGCCATATTTATCTAGATAGTGATAGTAAAAACGCTAGGGATGATGTTGCCGGTATTTGGAATGAGTTTTTGAATCAGAAGGCCTTAGTTTTAACGAGGGAGGATGCAATTTCTCGGGGAGTTTTTGGCCAAGAAGTAACTCAAGATGCAGTAGATCGCATGGGCGAAGTAATCGCTATCGCACGTGGTGGTGTTGTTTTACTTGATCCAGATCGAGCAGATAAGGAAGGTTCGATGGTTGGCCATCACGGCGGGGATAGTCAGGTTGAATCTCAGGTTGGATTACTTACAACAACGCTTAGCTAAATACTTTTTTCTGGTTTTCTTCTACTTTTCTTCTGGTTTAATTCCAAACATAATCTCATCCCAGCTTGGAACTTTTGCTCGTGCAGTAATTCCATCACGAGATGCTTCATCATCTGGCTCTTCGCGAATAACAGCCAACCGTGGAACAAGAGGTGCAATTTTTTCCTCATCAAAGTTTTCGCCGTCAAAGCTGTCAAAGCTGTCTTTTACTTCTATCTGTGCACCGTAATTCTCAGGACTACGACGCTCTGAGGGGTGTGTTGAGTCGGTTGATACCAGACCAGGTTTTGAAAGCTGACGCGGTGCGGGTTCATCACCCATCATCCACCGAGCATTCTCATCCATAGATGTCAGAGAACGCAGCAATGGATCAAAACTCCATTGAGCTACTCCAACGCCACCTGTGTGTGGATAGTGAAGTTCAACAGTCCAAGTTCCGTTTTCTAAGCGCCATGTATCCCAGGATAAAGATGTTGCATCAATTCCACGGGGAGCTAGGCGTAAAGTAATCGTCTGGATCAAAGTTACGGGATCTCGATCAATTTCTTTCCGCACGACAATTTGCTGCGCCTGGTCAATTATGTAGATTCGCTCTGAAAGTATTGGACCTGCAAAGCGCTCGATCTTCTCTATTGAAACACCATATTCACGTGAAATCTGTTCACTGGTTTGACCAGTTCGAAGTAGTCTTTGAATCTCTTTAATTGAAATAGTTGGCTCTTGATTATCTGGAACCGAATTCAATCGCTGCTGATTTACTGTTGCACGCAAAGTGTCACTAACGCGAACTGTGTATTGCTCGCCTTCTTGATCCCGCAATGAAAGATAGAGACCATCTTCGGTCCGCCCATCTAGTCGCAACTCAGTCACGAGCACGAGGGTAGCCGATGAGGGCCGTAAAAACCTTGAAGTACGGGAGCGTGGCTAGGCAAGCTGCGATCATGAATCCCAAGGGGACCCAGTATGCAAAATCTGCGCCATATTCATCAATGACCAGGCCAGACAGCGCGCTGGCAATAGCACCACCTAATGGCATACCGGCTACAACCCAGGTCAAGGTTTCTGTGATTTGCTCTGTAGGAACTGCTGCCTCTGCAACTCCGTATGCACTTATAACTAATGGCGCAACTGCAAAGCCATTGAAAAATAATGCAACAGAAAGCCAGAACAAAGAATGCACAAATAACATTGGAATCGATAAAAGAGTTAGAGCAAACAAAAAGATTAGAAATCGTGCAGCGCTAGAGATCTTCCACTTAATCGCTCCGGCGCCAATTGCTGCAACTGCGCTTCCGCATGCCCAAATCGCAAGTAAAATTCCTGCTTTATCTTCCTGGCCTCTTGTTTGAACAAAAGCCACTGTGACAATTGCTATGGATCCGAAGAATCCACCCAACAAAACTGTAGGCAGAACCACTGCCTGGACTTGCTTGTTTCTAATTACTGCTGGATGCGGATCTACAATTCTTTTAGGGGTTGCAGGTGGCTCGGTTGATTTTTGCATCACAAAAAGTGGGACTCCAACTGCCATAAACACTATGCCGACAATGATGCCCGCAGCTGGTGCAATTGAGGTTGCGCACGCAGTAACAATTATTGGACCTGCAATAAAAACAATCTCATCCATCAATGCCTCAAAGGAGTAGGCCGTATTTACTATGTGACGATCGCTCTCATCTTCGGCCGTTGTTGATTTATCCGGGCTCAAGATATGTAGCCAACGACGCCGAACCAGTCCACCAGTATTAACTGAAAAACTTTCTGCAAAAATTATCGCCGCAAACCACGTCCAGGTTGGCGTCTGATTTAAAACCAAAAAAGTAAATAGGCAAAGCCCGGCAATCTTTATTGGCACCACTCTGATGAGCATTGCACTTTGTCCTATGCGATCTGCCACTCGCGACCAAGCCGGTGTAGCAATCGACATGACAACAGATGCAGCAGCACTTAGCCCACCTGCGATTGCATAGGATCCATTAACTGAGACAACGATAAATACCAAAGCTAACGAGTCCATTGAAATCGGCATCCGAGCTATGACGCCGGGGATAGAAAACCTCAGACCCCCAGGAGTGCGCATCAAGGTCGAATATGCAGAGAACATGGGGTTTAGTCTAGACCGCGGTTACACTCGTGCTATGACAGATTCCAAGGCTTTGTTAGATCTTGCACTCTCAATAGCACGTGATGCAGGTGATTTGTTGATGGATCGACCAGCATCATGGGATTTAACTTCTAAATCAACTGCGATTGATATTGCAACTCAGATGGATCTAGCAAGTGAGAAGTTAATTGTTCAAGCGATTTTAAAGGCAAGGCCAGATGATGGAATTATTGGAGAAGAGGGTGCATCTCGCGCTTCCAAAAGCGGAGTTACTTGGGTTATCGATCCAGTCGATGGAACAGTGAATTATTTCTATGGCCTACCAGGCTGGTGTGTATCAATTGCCGCAAAAGATGAGAGTGGAACATTAGTCGGAGTCGTTCATTCACCTACAGTTAATTCGACGTGGCATGCGTCAAAAGGCAACGGAGCATTTCTAAATAATGTAAAGATTGCATGTAATGATCCTGTCGAATTAAATCGCGCACTTATCTCTTCAGGCTTTGCCTATGATGTAACAAATCGAATTGAACAGTTAAAAATCGTGAATGTACTTCTTCCGAAGATTCGAGATCTGCGTCGAATTGGCTCTGCAGCAGCTGATATCTGTCATGTTGCCACTGGTTTAGTAGATGGTTACTTTGAAACTGGATTATTCGAGTGGGATCTGGCCGCGGCCCAACTGATTGCCCAAGAGGCAGGAGCCGTTGTCAGTACTCGCAAGTGGCATGGACTTGATTTGACCGTAGCGGCAGGTCCCCACCTGTATCAACAGTTGAACGCTCAAATTCCTGAGTAAGTCCAGTCCAGGGGCCCGATTTACGCTTACAACCCTGTCTGTGGCACAATACGCAATCTGCACCGCCAAAGCGCGTGCTTTATTGAATCAACAAAAGGATCGAAAATATGAACATTCTTGATGCAGTAGATGCAGCCTCGCTGCGCAAAGACATCCCACAGTTTCGTGCCGGTGATGAGCTCAAGATCCATGTTCGCGTTATCGAAGGTAACAAGAGCCGTCTACAGGTTTTCCAAGGAATTGTCATCCGTCGTCAAGGCGATGGCGTTCGTGAAACTTTCACAATCCGTAAAGTTTCATACGGTGTTGGAGTAGAGCGCACATTCCCGGTTCACACTCCCGTTATCGAAAAAATTGAATTAGTTAAGAAGGGCGAAGTTCGTCGCGCTAAGTTGTACTACCTACGTGATCTTCGCGGTAAGGCAGCAAAGATTCGCGAAAAGCGTGATGGTATTGAAGGTTACGGTGATGGAATTCTTTCAACTCCTGTTGCTGAAGTAGTTGCCGAGCCAGTTGCTGCATTACAAGAAGTTGTGGCCGAACCAGTTGAGGCAGTTACACAAGAGGCAGTTGCAACAGAGGCACCAGAAGCTATTGTTGAAGCAGCGGCAGAGGTTGTTGAAGAAACTTCAGATGTGAAAGTAATTCCTGCATCTGACGAAGAACCTAAAGCCTAGTAACTTCTTACATTTCAATGCGAAACAAGGGATCACTCCTTAAGGAGCTCCCAATCCTAATTGTTGTTGCATTAGTCGTATCACTTTTTATTAAAAGCTTTCTTGTTCAATTTTTCTATATCCCTTCGGGTTCCATGGAAAATACTCTGCAAGTTCAAGATCGAGTTGCAGTAAATAAAGTTCCATTCATCTCAGACAATATAAAGCGTGGAGATATCGTCGTTTTTCGAGATCCTAATAACTGGCTTCCTGAGAATGTAGAAAACTCGAGCAACTCAATAACAGCTAAGGCTAAGAGCCTTCTAGTTACAGTGGGCGTTCTACCTAACCCCGCAAAACAGTATTTGGTTAAAAGAGTTATAGGCGTAGCAGGAGATCGAGTCCTTTGTTGCACTGCAAGTGGGAAACTCTCAATTAATGGAACAGAAGTAACCGAGCCTTACATTTATGGTGGAGATGCACCATCTGATATGAAATTTGATGTGACAGTGCCAGAAGGAAAACTATGGGTGATGGGTGATCACCGCGGGGCAAGCGCCGACTCCAGGTACCATCAAGAAGATGTCAACGGTGGATTTGTTCCGCTAGAGAGTGTTTCTGGTCGAGTTGTCTCGGTTATCTGGCCGTTTAAGAATTTAACATATGTTCCAAGAGTAGACGTCACGAAGTAACCCTTGAAGGTTATTGAGCAACTACTAACAGCTGCTGGAATCGCTCCCATCGCAGGAGTGGATGAAGCAGGTCGAGGTGCATGTGCAGGTCCATTAGTAATTGCATCGGTTGTGTTAAATGATCCATTTGCACCTGAATTAGCTCCAGTTCGTGATTCAAAAGAGTTATCAGAAGGCAAACGAGAGATTGTTTTTGACTTGATTCAAAAGTGCGCAACATCAATTAGCGTCGTAATTGTCTCTTCAGAAGAAGTTGATACACGTGGTGTTCATGCTGCAAATTTAGATGGAATGCGCCGTGCTGTATTGGGATTAAACATAGAACCTGCATATGTCTTAACAGATGGATATGCCATTGAAGGCTTAGGAGTACCCAACTTAGCGGTATGGAAAGGCGATCAAGTTGTTGTTTCAATTAGCGCTGCATCGATTATCGCTAAAGTTACAAGAGATCGAATAATGAGAGAGCTCGATTTAGAGTTTCCAGAGTATGGATTTGCAGGTCACAAGGGCTACATCACGGCTGGGCATACGAAAGCCTTAGAAAAACATGGACCAACCCCGCAACATCGAACTTCATTTTCAAACGTTGCAGCGCTCATCCACAAGTAACCCTCCTGAGGTTTTTGTGTTGTCAATAGATCTTATTCTCGCTAATTATGGAGAAGACAACTAATAATCAAACAGGCGCCATTGGTGAAGAAGCAGTCGTCCAATTTCTTACTTCCAAAAACACTGAGATTGTGGAAAGAAACTGGCGGATTCGAGAAGGTGAAATCGACATCATTGCACTCGGATCTGGTGGAGTTTTTTCCTTTATTGAAGTTAAGACTCGAAGAAATACTGCATTTGGCCATCCACTTGAAGCCATAAATCCTGATAAGGCATACCGAATGCAACGCCTTGCATTGGCATGGTTGGCAACTCATGGTTGCTTTGGTTGCGACTTTCAAATCGATGCTGCCGCTGTTTTCCTTTCACCAGACGGCACATGTTCAATTGACTACAGAGAAAACATTGTATGAGCCATGCACAGGCAAAATCTGTTGCATTACTTGGTCTTGATGGTCACGTTGTAAATGTTGAAGTAGATATTGCAGATGGACTCCCGGGCTACTCATTATTGGGACTACCCGATGCAGCTTTGTCTGAGTCTCGAGATCGCGTACGAAGTGCGATCGTGAATTGTGGAGAGATGTGGCCTAATCGAAAAACCACGGTTTCTTTGTCTCCGGCTTGGTTACCAAAGAGTGGTTCTAGTTTTGATTTAGCAATTTGCATCACGCTGCTATCTGCTCATGAGACTATCCCTGTTGAACGAATCGAAAATATTGTTTTTTTAGGTGAACTTTCATTAGATGGACACATTCGAGCTGTTCGCGGAGTGCTGCCTTCTTTGATTGCAGCTTTTAAAGCCGGGATACGAACTGCAGTGGTGCCTACTGCAAATGCTCAGGAGGCACAGCTGTTGCAATCAATGACAATAATTCCTATGGAGCACCTCAGAGATGTATTACTTTGGCTTCGTACGGGAGAGCGAGAGAACGTTGAAAAAAGCGAGTTGAAATGGGAGAGCACTGACACAAGATTAGATTTTGCAGATGTTGCCGGTCAAAGTTCGGCCAGATTAGCCGCAGAGATAGCAGCAATAGGCGGTCATCACATTTTATTGATTGGTCCACCTGGTGCAGGAAAAACAATGATTGCCGAAAGAATTCCAACAATCATGCCAGCGTTAAGCATCGAACAGGCTATCGAGGTGACTGCAGTTCATTCGATCGCAGGAACATTGCTGCAACGCTCACCAGTTTCTTTGCTAGCACCGATCATTTCACCTCATCACACAACTACTCGAGTAGCGATGGTTGGTGGCGGTTCACATGTCATTAAACCCGGTGCGTGCTCTTTGGCGCATAACGGAGTTTTGTTCATCGATGTAGCGCCAGAGTGCGCATCGGGAGTTTTAGATTCTCTAAGACAGCCATTGGAATCAGGGACAGTCACAATTGCACGCAGTATTGGCAACCTAACATTTCCGGCTCAATTCTTATTGGTTCTAGCAGCCAATCCTTGTCCGTGTGGAAAATTCACCGGACGTGGACGTAACTGCACATGTACAGCGCAACAAGTCAGGCGCTACTTAGGCAAACTATCGGGACCCATGATGGATCGAATTGATCTACGTGTTCAAGTCGAACCCGTTGGTCGAATTGATATGGCTAAAAAAGAATTAGGTGAAAGTAGTCAGGTAATTAGAACGCGAGTCATCAGGGCTCGAGAGATTGCAGCCGAGCGCTTTAGCGGTATGGGATGGAGTTTAAATTCACAGATTCCAGCCCGCGCACTTCGTAGCATTTTTCAGCCAGAAAAAGCAGCGATGAATTTTCTGCATGATGAGTTAGACAGAGAGACAATTACCGCCCGCGGATTACATAAAATTGTTAGAACTGCATGGAGCTTTGCAGATTTAAATGAAAACAAAGTTCCAACGATGGACGATGTATTAGCTGCCCACACAATGCGCGGAAAGATTCAAGCATGAAGGAACTTACCGCCAGAGCCTCTCTGTTCAGTCAGATTGAAGCTGGGCACAGTTTTTGGTCCAAAGAAATCTATGAGTTTGGTCCGCTCCATGTGTATGAGAAAGTTGTTAATGGTGGATACGGCCCAAATAAGCATGAGAAGTTAATCTCGGCGCTTCAATCTACTTCTGGAGAGAGAGTACTCGAGACAATTTCGGCTCAAGGTGCTCATTTTTTAACACCTCAAGATTTAGAGTGGCCAGTACAGTTAAATGATCTTAATTATCCACCCATTGCCTTGGTAGTGAAAGGAAATACAGAAGTATTAAAGATTCCCTCACTTGCAATTGTAGGGACTAGAAATCCAACAAACTACGGTGCTCGAATCGCCGGAGATTTTGCAGCAGGCTTTGTTGATCGCGAGTGGGCGATTGTTAGTGGTGGGGCTTACGGGATCGATTCTTATGCCCATAAAGGCGCACTTATTGCCGAGGGAATTACCATTGCGATAATTGCTTGTGGGGTAGATATTAATTATCCAGCCGGAAACGCACGACTTTTTTCGGAGATTTGTGAAAGCGGGGCGATTGTTAGTGAATTCATGCCAGGTCAAAAAGCTCTACCAAACAGGTTCTTAACTCGAAATCGATTGATTGCAGGGCTCTCAAAGGCCACTTTGGTTGTTGAAGCAGCTTTTCGAAGCGGATCACTGCGTACTGCTAGAGATGCTGCTGAAATATTTAGACCAGTGATGGCCATTCCAGGTGCAATCAACTCACCAACTAGTGAGGGCTGTCATCGATTAATTGGTGAACGCTCTGCTGAGATAGTCACATCGGTGGCAGATGCAGTGGAGTTTGTTGGAGTTAACTCTGGATAAACAATGAGAGAATAAGCAGATGAGTGAATTTCGATCGGGATTTGTTGCGATAGTTGGGCGTCCCAATGTTGGAAAATCCACCTTAATTAACTCTCTTGTCGGTAGTAAAATTGCAATTACTTCGCACCATCCAAATACAACTCGCTTAGCAATTAGAGGAATCGTCCATCGCCCCGATTATCAGGCAGTTCTTGTAGATACTCCCGGCGTTCATAAACCAAAGACGTTACTTGGACAAAGGCTCAATCAAGTTGTCGATCAGAGTATGGACTCAGTAGATATTGTTCTCATGTGTATTCCAGCAGATGAGACTTCAGGTGCAGGTGATGTTTTTATTGCACAAGAGATTGCCAAACATAGCAAGGCAAAAAAATTTGCAGTGATTACAAAAACAGATTTGATTTCAAAAGAGAAGCTTGCAGCTCGCCTGCTTGGCATTATGGAGCTTGCTAAAGGTTTTACATGGGATGAAATCATTCCTGTATCAGCTGCTATTCATGATCAAGTTGATCTGCTCAATGAACTAATTGGTAAAAATCTGCCTCAAGGTCCGGCCTACTATCCAGAGGGAACAAATAGCGATCAGGCTATAGAGGCTTTGATCTGTGAACTTATTAGAGAAGCGGCGTTGCAAGATGTCAGACAAGAACTTCCTCACTCGATAGTTATTACGATTGATGAATTTGGTGAGCGAGAAGAAAAGGGATCAAGACCTTTTTATGACATCCATGCAACAGTTCATGTTGAACGAGATTCACAGCGAGCAATTTTGTTGGGCCATCAAGGCTCAAAGCTCAAGGAAATCGGAATAAGAGCCAGGGCCGATATTGAGCGCACTTTAAATGCCAAGATATTTCTTGGTCTTCACATTAAAGTTTCAAAAGAGTGGCAGAAAGATCCAAAACTTTTAGAGCGCTTAGGGTTTGGCGACAATATCTGATTCACTTTTCTTGCT
>JACCDX010840770.1_pt1 | contig 21405 bp, 22 predicted proteins | sample 7449681 | NCBI WGS metagenome assembly JACCDX01 (sample SAMN15323450, study PRJNA562643) | freshwater metagenome | isolation source: river surface water | place: USA:Blue River Watershed | collected 2017-08-18
GTACCCAAGTTCCACCAAGGGTTTCTTCACACCATAATTTGGAGTGTGCAACAATTACCTGTGTTACCACACCATCTTCTACTTTAGCGTAATGTGCCATTTATTCTCCTTATACTGCGTATCTAACAATGATAATACCTGAACCACCTGAACCGCTATCGTAACTATTAATGGAGCCACCTCCACCACCGCCACCAGTATTAGCAGTTCCACTTACTCCAGTGCCACCATTGATAGCACCAGCATTTCCACCGCCACCTAGACCACCAGTTCCAGCAGTTCCTTGCCATCCAGCACCACCACCGCCACCTGCGTAGTAGTAGTTACCACCAGATAATTGACCAGTAGATGTTGCAGAGCCCATAGCGTTAGTAATTGAATTGTAAAATCCAACACCACCATTACCGCCATTCGCAGGAGATGTAGTATTGGTTCCATTACCACCAACTCCACCAGCACCACCACCGCCACCTTGTCCACCGTTAGGTGAGCCACCTGAATTACCACCAGCATAACCTTCAACTGGTGTATAGCCACCTACGTTTCCAGCAAATCCTGTACCTCCAGCGTTGTTACCACCGCCAGAGCCACCTGATGAACCGCTATTTAGACCACCGCTACCACCGTAAGAACCTTTACCGCCACCAGTTGCAGAAATTGTAGTAAATCCAGAACCAGTAAACGATGAGTTACTTCCATTATTTCCAGTTGCAGAAGCGGCACCACCCGCACCAATAGTACAAGTGTAATTCGTAGAAGAGGTTAACGCTTGTGCGCTAAGTAATCTAAGACCACCTGCACCTGAACCTGCGGAATAGTTATTTCCACCACCACCACCTCCAGCAATTACTAATACATCAGTAGTTAGATTTTTAAGTGGGGTAAATGAACCTGAGTACTTGAAAGCGTGATACCAGTAAGAGCCATCAGTAGTAATAACATCTCCACCTGATGCGTATGGCACAGTAGATGCTTGAGTTGTAGTGTTGTTTGAAATACCGTATAAATAGAAGGTTGAAAACTCAGATATATTTCCATTAAGTCCAACAATTTCTAAAGAAGTAATTGCTGCTGAGTTAGACCAGCGCCCATAACTCATTGCCATATACATGGCACCTGTCATACCTTCGGCAACGCCTTCCATAGCCATTGATTTATTACCGCTTGAAGTGTAGTCAAATATGTACACATCACCAGCACCAAAAACACTTGCCGTTGCAGATGCAGCAGAAAAATAATCGGTTCTTATATTTGCAAAAGTTTCTGCACCAGCACCACTTCCTGTACCATAAAAAGCAATACGGGTTCCATTACTACTTGAACCATTTGGGTAAATATAAAATGATTCGTTAACTAGAGAACTGGCACCTCTAAAGGATGTGACTAACTTTAAATCGGTATAAGTTTGAGGGATATTAGAAAAGATAACGCTTGATGCGCCACCTGCGCCAACAGTCTGTTTGGCAATAAGTTGCATTGTTGTTGTCATTTAATATCTCCTTATGCCTTTAGGTAACGAATAATTACCACACCTGAACCGCCGTTGCCACCCGCAGAGTAAGTTGGTGAGTATGCACCACCGCCACCACCGCCTGAGTTTGGTTTACCATTAGTGACTCCTATTGCGGTATTGGTTGTTCCAGCACCTCCACCACCATAGCCACCTGGAAGGTTTGTACCATTTACATAATAACCACCACCACCTCCGCCAGCATAGTAAACAGTTCCTGATACATTTTCACCAGTTCCAGTTACAAGACCCCAAGATGAATAAGTTGATAGTCCTATACCACCAGCACCTGCATAGTCATTTGTTGCTGGAGTTCCACCAGCACCACCAGCACCTCCACCACCGCCAGTAGACGACTTACTTGATTGTTGAGGATGTGTATTACCGCCAGCATAACCTTGACCAGAAGTTGGTGATCCACCATAACCAATAGAACCTGAATTGCTAGCACCGCCCATAAATGCGCCACCGCCAGAACCGCCATTAGAACCGTTTACTGCGTTACCACCACCAGCTGCACCACCACCACCGCCTTTAACAAGTGTTAATGCACCAAATTGTGAATCACCACCGTTGTTACCTTGTGAACCAGCACCAGAAATTCCATTACCACCAGCTCCTACAGTTACAGTGTATCCAGTTGTAGCAAGTGATTGAGACGCAAAACCTAATAAACCACCTGCGCCACCACCTGCTGCAGAACCACCTCCACCACCAGCAACTACCAAGATGTCAGCAGTTAAAGATTGTTGTGGAGTAAAAGTTCCTGATGCGCCAAAGGTGTGATAAAAATATGTGTCGTCATAAGTAATAATTCCACCAGATGCTTTAGGTGCTTCAATGGCAGCATTAGATATTCCGTACAAAGCAATTTTAGTCCCAGCATTAATTGTATGTGTACCATTGTAAGAAAGTAATGTAATAGAATTTACTGCTGCTGTGCTTCTCCATAAGCCTGATAGTTGATAAACCTCAGTTCCTAAAGAGCCTCGCACAAGTACAGTTTTATTAACATTTGTATTAGCATAGTTTTGAATATGTACTACTACATTATCATTGCTTGCAGTTGATGGACCTACTGCTGCGCCTATAATACGCATACTATCTTGTCCGCTATCCAAACTTGTAAAAGGAGTGGTGTTATATCCACCCATCCAAGTTGCTGAATAAAGGCTACTAGCACTTCCGTTAAATCTTAAACGAGTAGCAGAACCACCAGATGACATACCAAAATTTGAGATAACCAGTACTAAATCTGTGTAAGTAGATGGAATAGTTCCTTGACCACCAGTGCCTAGGGTAACAGAAGTTACGGCAGATGGAAGTGTATAAGAAATTATTGGTACATAAGTAGTAGTTGCCATTAGCCCTTTACTCCATAAATCGCTATTTGAGAGTGTTCTGCAAATCCATAACCTGCTCTATCGAATGTAATTTTATTAATTGCTGATGTATTGTTCCATAAAAAAGAACGATACAAAGCAAATCCAGAACCGTTTAAATCAAAACCTTCTAAACATTTTGCAGTTTTCTTTTTATCCGATGAAGCATAATCGTAAATATCTATAATACCTGCACCAAATGTACTAGCGGTTTGGTTTGCTGCTGGGTAAGTAATGATTGGTAATGCCTGAGAATTAAATCCACCAGGACCTCCAGAGCCTTCGCCCTGAACCGAGTGTCTCCAATAATTAGTAGAACTTGAATCCTCATTATAGTAAAAGAAAATACCATCGGCATAACCCAGTGAAAGTGAGTTTCTAACTATGTACCTAATTTGTAAATGTTTATACTGTCCACCAGTTGGTAGTCCAGCAAAAGTAATAGTTGATGCTCCACCAGATGGAACCGTATAAACAGCCAAAGCATCATAGGATGATGATGGCGTGAATGGAGGTTCTAAATGCCCGCTAATCTGCGAGGCGAATACTCCAGTTAGCAGAGGGGTCATTAGTTAATATCTCCTACAATTACGAATGAGTTAGATGCTACACAGATAACCTGAGCAGCAGCGTATTGAGCACGAATCTTTGGTGCATCAGCAGTTCCAGTTGAGTTGATTGCAACTCCTGAACCTTCTGCGAAACCTACTTGACCAGCACCAGTTTGAACCACAGTAATAATATCTCCTGCTACAAACACATTTGGTGGTACTGTAATTGTAATTGCTCCAGCATTTGATGCTGTGATTACTTTGCTAGAGTCGGCAGCAACTAATGTATAAGATGTGCCTGTCTGTGCGTTAAAGAATGGACGTTGCTTTGCAAGTGGGAAACCACCAGCAGTTGAACCATCGTGTACTACTACTACATCCTTGTCGGTATCTACTGTTAATTCGCCCAGTAGTCCTGTAAAGGATGCGTGTTGTGCCGTAGTTCCTCTACGGCGTTGGAATGCGAATGGCATTATAGATTACCCCAATCGGATAGATTAGCCCAGGAAGCAGTTGTTCCATTGTTTGTTAAGAAATAACCATTTACTCCTGCAGTAATGGTTGGTATATAACTTGCTGCTGCAGTTGCCGAAGCAGCTGCAGAAGATGCCGATGTTGCTGCAGATGATGCTGATATAGCAGCAGATGATTGTGAAGTTAAAGCAGAAGCAGCACTTGTTGCTGCAGAGTTTGCACTAGTTAATGCATTGCTTGCATTAACGCCAGCAGATCCTGCTGAAGTGGCAGCAGAACTTGCGCTAGTTGCAGCAGATGCTGCTGATGTTGCTGCATTGGTTGCACTAATTGCAGCACTTGAAGCAGATGTCGCTGCTAGCCCAGCAGATGTACTAGATGCTGTTGCAGAATTTGCTGCAGATGTAGCACTGGTTGCTGCAGATGTAGCACTTGTCGCAGCCTGTGCAGCGGAAGTAACAGCAGTTGCTGCAGAAGAAACTGCAGTTGCTGCAGAGGAAACAGATATACTTGCAGAAGATGCAGCACTTGATGCTGATGTTGCAGCACTTGATGCTGAAACTGCAGCACTAGATGCTGCAGCCTGTGTATTTGTTTCTAGTGAAGATAACGATATCCAAGTTCCAGTAGAATTGTCGCTGGATGTAATATCTCCCATATCTCTAACAAGACCAGAAGCAACTTGACCAGCCACTGTTGTTGCGGAAGCCCCAGCACTAGAAGCAGATGTAGCAGCAGAAGAGGCTGAAGTTGCAGCTGATGATGCTGATACTGCTGCAGACTGTGCATGATATTTAGCAGAATACTCTGAGCCTGCTACTGGTCCACTTGTTTTAGTTGCCCAGTTATTGGCAGAAAGTTCATAAGCAGCAGCATTGGTTTCGCTGGTTGCTGCAGCAGCAGCACTTGCTGCTGCGCTTGATGCGCTGGTAACAGCAGATGATCTTGATGTTGCAGCACTAGATGCTGACAACGCTGCTGAAGAAGCGGAGATTGCTGCAGATGAAGATGATGAAAGTGCATTACCAGCATTAGTTGCAGCAGAGCTTGCTGATGTAGCAGCAGAGCTAGCAGAATTTGCAGCACTAGAAGCACTGATTGCAGCGGATGTTGCACTGGCTGCAGCATCAGATGCTGAACCAGAAATGCTAGTTACATATGCTTGGTTAACTGCATCTGTAGAACTAGTTGGTGTTGTAGGAATATTAGTGATGCGATAGGTAGCCATATTAAGGTTACCAGCGGAGGTGATAATTGCTGAAGAGAATGTCTTAGTTCCAGTAATGGTTTGTGCGCCACCTGTACCAACAACATCTCCAGTGATTCCGTGTACACCAGTAGTTGCTACTTCATGTAAACGTGAGTCAGCAAAGTCTCGAGCAGATACACCGTGTTCAACGTTGGCACCAACAGCGTGTGCTTTAGCACCAGAGTTATCGATGTTACGTGTGATCTGGTAGGACGAACCTACGAGACCAGTTACCTCAACAACCTCTTCGTTCGCTGTATCCTTTTCAAGGATCAGCGTGTAAGGGTATTGTGCAGGTAGATTAGATGCAGCAGATAGCGTTAAGCTAGTTGCTGAGGAAGAGATCGAATCCGCAAGAGTTGTCTTGGCAGCGGTCGAACTGTAGTAGCGTGATGGTGATGGCATTTATTACCTCGAGTATTGGATCGTGTTGAGGAAGTTGGCTTGTTGCTTTGCCACCTCTTCCGCAAGGCGGACGGTATATAATTGGAAAAGATATTTTGCTGTATTGGTAGAAGCACCAGCAGATACTGGTTGGTCTAAAGCATCTGCAGATACAGAAGTTGCAATAACCTTTCCTGGATCTACTGTTGAAAGCAAGCGATACATAGCACCAAAGCGAACAACATCTTCACATGATGAAGGTAATCCACTTACTGTTAAATCTTGATTGCCTGTAATTACTGTTGGATATTTTGTGTATTGAACACGAACATCTCTACCAGGCATTGGTGCCTCATTAAGAACTAATGCTTGATGAGTACCGCCATTATCTAGATAGTTAGTATCTAATCTCCAACGCTTAATAATTCCCCATACGCCTGTAGCGTCAGGTAGTTCCCATGAGATGCCAGTAATATCTATTAAAGAATCTGGCATTACATATGAGTAATCTGCACCATTAAATGTGAATGTTTCATTAGCAATGACAGGAAAGTTCATGCCTTTGATTGTTTCAAGAATAGCTCTCTTGACTTGAGTCTTTGGAAACAATGGATTGTTTCTAACAACAGAACCAGATACGTGGCTTGTTGCTGTCGTGGATCTCCATCCACGACCTACTGGGTTAGCTTCAGTTCCAAGGATCTGGATTGTTCCTGATGCACCAATAGATTTCTTTACATACAATAATTCTTCATCGATCTCAACTATGCCCTTGCTTAAAGCAGCAGCATCGTCTACCGTAATAACAACGTCGTTGGCATCTACCGTATTTGTAACAATAGTTACGGATTCTTGGTTCTTTACATAAGACCCAATCTCGCCAATGGTTTGCTCTACGAGTTCATTTAACGTAGCCATTATGCTTGAACCGCCTTTCCTAATTTATCGGATGCCATGACAGCAGCCTTAATGTCATGCATCTTTGTGGATCTAGGTTGAATGCCTTGTTTTCTTGCTTCTCTATACGCACTTAATTCTGAATTGGCTTGCTTAGATACAATCTGTGCCAATGGATCAGTGATACTAAAATTGGCAGCACGAGCGCATTCACCCCAGTTAGCATGGTCTTGTGTCTTGCAACCAGATCTACAGTTACTCATCGAAAATGTAATCTCCATAACCTGCTGCGGTTAATTCAGCAGCCTCTGCATCTGTAATAACATTGTCATATCCGCCACGCAATACACGGTTATATGAAGCAAGTGTGCTATCCATCGGTGCAATAATTGTTTTCCAAATAGTATTATCTTTAACTACAGTCTTTCCTATTGGATAAGATACAAACCAAAGATCATTTGGGCGACCAAGTTTATACTTGTAAGTTGGTCCTCTAAAGATCTTTGACATTACCACTTCACCTTATCTGCCCAGTATGCTGCTGACATAACACCTTTAGATATGTTCTTAGCATGACGTGCTTTAAAAGACTGACGTCTTTGACGGTATGACTTTGTTTCACCAGACTTCTTAGGAGAACCAGATACACCTTGCTGTCCAAAGCGAATTGTTTTAACTTGTGAGCCAGACTTGGCTACAACAACATGTGATTTCTTTGGATGAGTTGGTGTGCGTTTTGGCTTATTAAAGCCAGAAACGCCTGCTCTCTTAAGACGTGGATCCATAGTTACTTTACCTTTTTAATCTCTTCGCCAGTTTTAATATCTTTATAAGTCTTTACGCTTCCATCTTTACGGAGGATTGCAATCATTCCGTCTTTAATAACAGACTTATTAAATCCATCATGGCGTTTATGTTGACCAGATGACATTATTTCTTCTTCTTAGCTGCCCTCATATTATCAACAAGGTTTGGGTACTTACGACCCGCTGCTTTAGCAGCAGCCTTTGCTGAAGATTTCTGAGATGACGTTAATGGTTTTGAAATCTTTTTTGGATTTGGTGTATTCCAAACTTTCTTCTTCATGACTTCTTCTTTACTTTAGGTTTCTTTACACCCATCTTCTTGGCTTTACCAGCCTCAGATAAAGCAATAGCAATTGCTTGCTTAGGGTTCTTTACTACCTTGCCACCTTTTCCAGAGTGTAGAGTTCCAGTCTTGAACTCGTGCATTACCTTCTGTACTTTGTTTTTCATTACTTCTTCTTCTTGATCGCTGGCTTCTTTACGCCAGGCTTCTTAGCCACAGCCTTTTTGCCGTATTCCATCATCATTTCTTTTTTGCCTTCAGTCTTTTCGTGCTTCTTCATAGCAGCCATAGACTTGTACTTCTCGCCCTTCATTGACATATCATTCTCCTTTGTAGTTAATCAGCCTTTAGATAGAGGGGCTGTTGCCAGCCCCTCCACGCTAAACTAAGCAGCGATGCTTGATTTAGTCTTAATTACGTAACGAGCTTCTGGACGGAAGATGTTCCAACCGATCAGAGCCTTCCATCCTGCTGGACGGAAACGCATCAACTTATCGGTTACTGGACCGATAACAGTCTTTGGTTCGTATGAAACTGCTTCGATAAGAGCTTGCTTACCAAGTACAACAGTTGCGTAAACCTTTGAAGTTCCTGAACCTGAAACAGCCTCAGCACGAGGTGTCTCGATGTAACGGATCTGATCGTAGATTCCGATCTCACCTGTCCATTGGTTACCAACACCAGCTTCGGTGTAGGTATGAGGCAATTGCCATACAGCAGAACCGCTTGATTGTGCTTCTGAACGTAGGTCGAAAGACACATCTGGGTGAATTAATGCTGTGTAGAAACCACCATCACGAGGTGATACAGAAGCACCACGTAGCTTAGCTACGCCACGGCGAGCAAGTGCTGCAGTTAGGTATGCTGCTGAAGTAGATGAAGATACATCTTGTCCGTTAAGAACTGATTCATCTGCAGAAGTTGTTCCAGTGAAACGACCAGTTGCTAGAGATGTCAACTTGCCCCATACTAGTGAGTCAAGTGAGTCACGCATGTTGAATGACAACATGTCGGCAACTGCTGGATCGATTGCAGATAGAGACTCAAGAGCAAGACGCTCAGTTGTGATTACAGAGTTACCGTATTCGTCAACTGTAACATTAACTTTGTTTGTGTTGTTAAGTGTTACTGCATCTGGATCTTGTGTTTGTGTTAGTGCTGATGTAGCACGAGATAGATCCGTATAGACCTGGAATACAACAGTGTTACCTGGGTTTGTTACATCGACAGGACGCTTGTCCGCAAACTTGCGGAACATTGGTTCTGAACGAAGGTTAAACTCAATGTACTTGTCATACGCAGTCTGGATCAAGTTCGACATTGTTGATGTCGTTGTTGATGTTGCTGGTGTAGTAGGCATGATTTCCTTCTATTAGGGGTTGATAAGGACTATCAGCGTTTCAAGAAGTTGGTTAACTCTTCAGGAGATGATGCATTAGCAATCATCGACTGAATGTCTCGACCTAAATTAGGATCGACCGAACCATCTTCGAAGTCTGATATTTGCTCAAAAGCTTGAGCGTCAGCGTCTGGTTGATAAGACTCTGATTCATCAACGGCAGTGATTCCAAAAGCATCGCCGTATTCGTTTAACCATTCAGCTACTGCATCCTCGTCGGCTTCAACGTCCGATGGAATAAACTGAGCGATTCTTGGATTGAGTCCGAATTGTTCTAGGATTTCTCCCACAGAAGCTTCGTGACTGTAAGTCTGAAACTCTGCAATAGCTTGATCTCTTTCCTTAAGTTGCTTGGAAAGAACATCTACTTGCTTGCGTAGTTTCTTTACTAGATCAGTACCGTAGTCCTCGGTGTCATCCTCGAACTCGTACTCTGTATATTCTGCCATTGTTTTTCTCCCTTATAGTTAGTTGAACCCTCTCGGGCTTGCACCACACGTACTCCCTAACAGGGGAATTAGTTTGTAGACGTGATGACTACCAGACTGATACACGTTACCTGGGCTGGTCGGTCAGGAACGGATTCTTTTATACGTCGGCTGATTTAGTACGACGTCCTAGAGACGTCGCTTCTATTGCTGACTTCTGTTGGAACTTAGCACGTTCTGCGCTAGCCAACTTTTTCTTTCTCATGGTTACATCTGTACCGCCAGCAAGGGCAAGCTCTTCACGAGCAAGATCTTGTTGAGTACCAGTTTGACCAGATAGTTGTAATAATCTTTGGTAATCTTTTTGCTGTGTTGCAGCAGACTGGAATGCAGCCTCTGCTTGACCTGCTTTACCAGCACCATAGATCTCTTCAGCAAATTGTCTATCAGCCATACCGCCAGCACGTAGTGCTGCTCCGCCGATCTCTGCTGTTGTGTACATCTTCTTGGCTTCTTCAGTTGTATACTTAAACCGAGAGTCAATAACATTAAATGCTTTTTCTTTATCAAGAAGATATGCAGTTAAATCACCAGTAGATAATCCATAATAATCTTGCAATGACTTAACGATCTGTTGATCGGCATTAGTCAATGCCTTCTTTGCAATGTTTACTCGATCAGTTAATTCAGCTGTGCTGATGCCGTTTTCAATAAACTTAGTGAAATCTTCTTGTGTATCATAGAAACCAGTTGGTAATCCAGCTTCTTGAAGAATCTCTCTGTAGCTATTTTCTGTTTGGATATACTCATAAGGTGTTAGCATTCTATCGCCAGGGCGACCCTTGCCATCCGCCATACGCTTACGAATAGCCTCATTAGCAGCAAAGCGTTGCTTATATGCATCGCTTGAGTAGATACTATTTAGAACCTGAGCATCTGTTGGTGCTATATTCTCTTCATATACTTTATCAATAGCATCAGACAATGAAGTAATAAATGTTTGACCAAGACCTGTATTCTCAAACATTTTCAATACGGAGTCTTTAGCACCCATATCAATGTAAGAATCAATGACATTACCAGTAGTTCCATCAGACATAATCTGAACTACTTCTACTTTACCGCCAGTTTTGCGTACAGTCTTTTGTCCAACAACCTTTGGCTTAGCAGCTTCGGCTGCTGCACTTGCTTGCATAGATGCAATCTGTGCGGTTAATGCAGCAATCTCTGCATTTACTGCAGATAGTGCTGCAGCATTGGCATCAAAATTAGTTCCGCCACCAGCATTAGCATTACCACCCGCACCAGCATTTGCATCTGGTTGGGTATCATCTTCAGCTGCTGGCTCTTGTGTTGTTTTCTTTTGTCCAGTTAATGGATCTAATTCTGGATTAGCTTTAAAGAATTCACTTGCTTGACCAGCATAACGAGCAGATGACAAAGCATCTGCCTCTGATCCACCTTGTTTAATAATAGATTCGTATGCAGCCTGTGCTTCCTTATTACTAGATACAGTCTTAATTGGTGTAGAAGACTCTGCAACTTTTTGTGCGGTGGCGTCAGCCTTTGATTGTTGGTATTTAGTTTGCTCATCGACGACATCGTCGATTGCCATACCCCAGTATTCTAATGGTATTCTCATGCTAGGAATCCAAAGTCTTGTAGAATACGTCCAGCGATTCTAGTCTTTTCTTCTTTAGCAGTACTTGTAAAGTCAAAGTCCGCAGAACGACGAGCAAGTTTCTTTGTCTCGTAAATACTCATAGGAATGATTTCACCTTTTTCATTTTGATTATTTAACGCTCTTTGAACATAATCATTATTTAAATCAATAGAGTTCTTATCTACTTCCCATGTATCTGCGAGGGCTTGTAGTTGAGCATCAGCTGCTTGACGCAGTGTCTCTCCTCTTTGGATTCTAAGTGCAACACCAGGAAATGCTGAGATAGCACGTTCTTGTAACTCATCATCTACTTGCTCTGGTGTAAGTGTGCCAGCGGTCAAGCCTCGGATACTTGATTCAAACCATTGGCTAAATCGCTCATTAGATACAGTTGCAGGGAAACCATAGTCCCATGCTCTGTCATATAAAGCTTGAGCAGCAGTCTCTAACTTACCACCTAGATCATAGATAATAGTTCCAGATGTGTAGTTACCCTTGGCATCTTTAGTTCCGCCAATAATATTCTTCTTGCTAAAGTCAATTGCTTTAGACATTAAGCCATCAAGATACTTTTGATCGTATGACACTACCTTGCCATCAACAATGACTGATTGTTGCATCATTTGTTGGGCGTATGTCAAAGCATCTGCAGCGGTTATTTTAAGTCCATTGCTTGCAAACTGTCTTACAATTGCACTAGCGTTTGTTTGTAGATCTGCAGCGAATTGACCTGGGTTAGTTTCTTTAGCATAAGCAAACTGACGTTGCTTATCTGTTTGTGTTCTATACCAAGATGTACCTTTAATGATCTGCTCTTGAAGAGCAGGATCTGTAATTAATGGTCCACCACCTACACCAAGGATCTTATCCAAGGCAGCCTTTAGGCTTGAGTCAGCACCAATTACCGCAGCAGCAATACTAAATTGCTTTTGCAATTGAGACATAGACAATGTGTCTGTCTTATTACCAGCAGCAGTTGAGATACCAGAAGATACAACTGGTTCACCGCTAGGTCCAGCAGGAGGTGTTGCTGGAGCAGCAGGTGTTGTTGCACTTGTTGCTTTGGTTGTTGCGCCAGGAATCTCAATCTTTGCACCAGCTCTAATTAAATTAGGATTAGTGATAGATGGATTGGCAGCCACAATCTTTGCAACTGTAGTGTTATTGGCTTTAGCAATAGCACTAAGGGTGTCACCCTTCTTGATGGTATATGCCATTATTGAACCACCTTGCCAATTGCTGTTCTGTCAGATAACAAACCTTCGATAATGCCAAGAACATTCTTGGCTGCAAAAGACTCTGCATAATCTGGTTGGCTACGAGCAAAGTTGCGAGCAAACATTGTTGGATCAAATCCAGTTGTTTGTGTTCCTTTGCTTGTGCTTACGCCAAGCTCTGCTCCTTTAACGCCAGGAGATGTAGTTGTAAATCCAGTATATGTTGATGGAGCCTTGGCTGCTTCAGCATTTACTGCTGCTGTATAAGCATCAATCTCTGCTTGTGTCGCTGTGCGACCAAGCTCTTTCTCCATTGTGTCTGATATCTGTTGAGCAGCAGCAGATGTGCTGTACTCAGTAGCCTGAGTAGTTACTTGCTTACTGGTTCCATACTTAATCTTTGGAGCTTCAACATAATCAGTTGGATCTAGATAATCTAGGTAGTCCTCTGGATATGGTGTTGTGTATCCACCAATCATTTGAGTCCACTCAACTGCATCATTCCATACAGCTTGAGCCTTAGACTTTGGAATACCTCTTGCTGCTAAAGCAGAAACAAAAGTGTTGTACTGGTCTTTATTACCAGTGTTCTTAATAAACTTAAACCAAGCTTTTGCTTCTTCAATGTTTACTGGATCTTTAACGCCAGGCAATATGATTGGATTAAGACGAGGTTGTAATGTTGGAAGACCAGTTGTTCCAGTTGTACCAGATGTTGTACCACTTGTTGGTTTAACTGGAGAACCTTGAGCATATGCTGCAGTTCCTGGAATAAGGCTTTCGCCGTTAGGTCCATATCTTAATTCAGCCATTATTCAACCACCAAATCCGTACTTAATTGAGGCATACTGTCAAACCACCTTGCTGAGAATGCAGCAAAATCTTCTCCTGCTGCTTGTAGGAAGTCGTAGTGGAATTGAGAAAGTTGTGTTCTCATATCCCGCTCACGAGCTGTACTGTTCATTACAGTGTCGTAATCACGCTTCCATTGCTTTATCTGTGTTAGATAATATGCAATCTCATTCCATTTATTGGATTGCTTATCAGCGTGGGTTCTCCACTTTTCATTCGCTACGATCTCTTCTATAACTGGAACGATTACGTTCCAGAAGTCTTTACGGTTATTGTTGCGCTCTTCTGCCCAACCTTTAAACTCGTTGCTTATTGATCCAACCATACGATTGAACTCTGCACCGATACCGCTTGATTCATAACGTGCTTCTTGAGTTGATCTGATTCCATATTGATACATCATTGAATCACGCCACTCAGAAGCCTTTTGGTATTCATACCAACCACGACGGGCTTCAATAGATTTTCTAACTTCTTCTGATGATTTAGCTACTGTGATAGGTGAATCATATCCACCAGGGAAATTCATCCTCTTGTATATAGCAGCTACTTCAGTTGAATACTCATCTGTTAATTCGCCATATCCAGTAGATAACATGGTTGCATACTTAGTGTCATAGCGACCAATGCTCTCTAATAACTCTGGGTTATTACGAAGCATCTTAATGTCTGAGAAGTTTGCAGCAACTCCTGCAATGTTCTTTCGGTTAGATCCTATGAATGCTAATGAATCTATACCCCACTCTTTGACCATTTGGTCTTGAGCCTTTTGATAATCACCATTGTTTTGCTCTACTAAGTCGCTGTAGTACTGAGTAGCAGCACGAGTTACTGGGTCAAATGTTGTTGAGATAGGTGCAACGAACTGAATAACAGAACGAATGAACGCCATATTTCCTGCTGCTTTAGCAGCAGTCTTCATGCTAGGTGGTTCACCAATGCGACCATTGCGATCCCATTCAGCATATTGAGTTCTAAAGAACATATTAACATCATCGGCAAAACGCTCATCTTTAAGTAAACCAGATGCATTAAGTGCTGAACGTAAGTATCCTGGAAGGATTGTGTTCATTGCTGTAGTTAATACGCCAGTTCCTTCTTGAGGATATCCACCGTATAGAACTGAGTTCTCGTAAAAATCTTCACCTAATGTATCTCTCATAGCCTTGGCTATATCTTCACCATGGACTGTCCACAGTCCACCAGGAAGTGAGATTCCATCCTTGACAAGTTCTGAAATAGTTACAGTTCCAAACCAAGATACTGATGGATCAGCAACCATAAACTCCATTTGCTTTGGATTCCACTTTAATCCGCCACCACGAGAATCGCTATATGGCTTAAGTGCATCCTTTAAGAATCCTGGAAGTTTATCAGCATATGGTATTGGATATTTAACTGTTACATTCTTACCAGCTGGTACATCCTTCATTGACTTATATGTATTACCATCTTCGTCTTCATATGCTTCAAAGTTATCAAAGGCATTTGCAATACTTGCATACCAATAAGCATTCATTGGGTTCTTAGCCATTAAGCGAAGTGCTACAGCCTGTGAGTTAAAGAATGCTAATGGGAATGACATAGCAAATCGAGCAGCATACATACCATTGGTTAGACGTCGTGATGAATAAAGAGTTCTTTCAACACGAGCGGTTGCCTCACGGTATGCAATCTGACGGAATTGGTTATTAACCACAGCGTCTGATGGATCCATACCAGCACGTTGTGCTGAAGCAATAAGATCCTTCATCTCTTCTCTTACATATGTAAGGAATAATGGATTACGAACCATACGGTTTTCAGATGCTGCAAGTACACGCCATGCTGCGTCAATACCTGACTGAACTCCAACTAATCCACGTTCTAGATTATTAAGATCTGATAGATCTAGGTTTGGTCCATCTACTTCATCAAGTAGATCTGTTCTATTACGTAGGTATGATGACATCTCATCAATGCTTATGTTACGTTCCAAGATAATGTTGCGAACATTTGGATCTGGATACATCTTAAACAACTTATCCTGTGTTGCTGTAGCCCAGTTCAAGAAATCATCTTTGTTTAATGGACGCCCTGCACGAGACTCCATACGACGGCGGTATTCTTTACCAGCATCGCCTGTATATAACCAACGAACGGTCTGAATTGGCGAATCACCACGGAATAGTTGACCTATTGGCATATCAAGTTCTTGGCGAATCTGACGATTCGCTACGTGAGTCAATGCATTCCAGTAAGGCTTACCTTCATTACGCTTAATAGTTACAAAGCGTGTGCCATCTGCACGTAGATTACGTGCAATCTGTGATTGAGACTGAGCATTAATAAAGTTAGCAGCAGTATCCATTTCGGCAGCGTATGCACTGGATCCACGGATGTTTGGATCTAAGATTCCGTCAATACTATACTTCTTACCATTGACTTCAAGAATTTCTTTTCCTTGACCAAGGTACTTATAGTTTGATAACTCAGCTCTTGTTGTAGCAGCCTTGGTTAAAACCTCACGATGCTTATTCATTTGAGCACCGATGCCTTGCATAATCTCTGCCCTAGTAGATAATGCATCTTCTGCTTGTCTAAAAGCTAATTGAGCCTGATACATAGCATAGTCTGCACTTTGCTTTACAGCAGTTAGGTCTGCTTTATTCTTTTTATTAGCATTACGTAGTGCTGATTCGGCTTTAGCCTGTACAGCAACCGCTTGATTATATTTCTCAATAGCATCATCTAAAGTTGTTTGAGCTTTTTCCCACTCAATTACCGCAGGCTTTAGATCTCCAGCTAAGATATCCATATCTTTAACTGCTTGCTTCTCCATACGTCTAGCATGGCTAGACGGAGAACCTGGAATAAATCTTTTAGCATTCTCAATACGTAGACTTGTGTTATACGCAAGGTTTGCTACACCAGGAACTGCATTCTTTAATAAACTTAAGTTGCCAAGTGCCATGCTTGCACGAGCAAATGGATCAATGATTGAGTTCTTTGGTATGTAAGCAAGGCGAAGTAGGTTCATGTTACTGAATACTGTGTTAGCCAAGTCTAAGAACTCACCAGTTCCCATAAGACCCTTGGTTGCCCGTGCCCCTATTACCTGTCCTTCACGGATAGGTGCTCTAGCACCCATGGTGCGCTTAGCATTTAGGATAACTTCTACCTCAAGCTTGCGGAAGTCAAGCATTGGGATGATAGATGCTTCATTAGATATAGAGAAAAAGTTGCTTACGTTAATTCCGCCGTCATCATCTGGTACAAAACCATTCTTTGATGCGTATTCTTTGATAGTTTGACGACGACCATTGGTATCTTGATGCCATCTAGTAATTTGTTTTACAGCATCTGCTGCAGATCTAATGTCATCTACGCCACGAACACCGTATGTCTTGGCAAGACGCAACATAACCTGTTGTTCAATGTCACCAAGTGCGATAGCACGTTGAGTATCATCCTGTGCAGCCAAAAACTTAGATACCATCTGACGCTTAAACTCAGCACCATCGGCACCACGTAGCATTTGCAGACGATTTAGGTCTGATAGTACGTCACTTGCTGCTTCAAACTTACGTGGGTTAGATATATTGATCTGACCTTGTGGTCTTCCTGACCCAACAAATGCGATTGTACGGATAACACGGTCATATGCATTAGATTGATAGACCTGTGTACGCCAACCTTCGCCACCATCTTTACCAAATAACTTAAGATCACCAAACTTTGCTTGAAGCTTTAGCTTCTCTTTAGCAAGTTTGATAGATTCAATAGATGAATGCTTGCCTGGTTGGAAATTTTCAACAACACCTGATGTAAGTTTAGACTTAAAGTCATCTAATGCATCTCTAAATGCTGGATCTGTTTGACGCTTAGCGTCAATTAATTTCTGATAGCGTTGAGTTAGTGTATCGTCTAGTTGATCTAGGCGAACTTGCTTGAAATCTGATATTGGATCAATCTTATTGAATCCATAATCATCAAGGTGGTCGCCCATAAGTGGCAACTTATTAAAGAATCTTTGGAATGCAGCGACATCTCCACGCTCAGCTAGCAGATAATCTGCCATATCTTGGTGGTTGTCAATACGTGTAGCAATAACTGCAGTACGGTTAGGGTTCTTTGTCTGAGAAATCAAAGGGTTTGAAATGATCTTGGTTAAATCTTTTTCTTTAACCGCTGCATCTACCAACACACCAAGTCCACTTGGTGGTGGTGTACCATCTGCTCTTGCTGCCCATTGAACTGTTTCATCTAACTTGCCACGGAATAGATCCATGTCTGCTTGAGTTACGATCTTAGAAGATCCTAAAACAGTTGTTCCTGCTTTTTTAGTTAAAGCTCCTGCGCCTTTACTACCAAGCATAGCCAGTGCTAAATCAGTTGAACCAGATGCAATCCATCCAAGCAATTCATTTTTGTATGCTTGGTTTCTTTGCTTATCATCAAAGACGTCAAAATCTTTGTCCATAAAGGTTGGAGTAAGTTGATCTGGCAATATAGATCCAGCAAGTTGTCCAACTCCAGTAGCAAGTGCTTGACCCATTGAGATCTTCTTGGCTTGCTCACGAGCAAAGCGGAAGCTTTGTGCAACGCTTGTCTTACCTTGACGAATTCCTTCAGCAGCTAAGAAAGGTGTGGCTACAGTTTGAGTAACACCACTAATTAATCCGCCAACTTTTTCCATTACATTTAATGCAGGATTAACTAGGAATCTAAAAGGACTCTTTTGTGCTTTCTCAATTCCACCAGCGATAACACCGCCGACTTTTTCTTCTACCTTACCAACAGCAGTTTGGTCTAGTTGATCTTTCTTAAACTCATTGACTCTAGATAAAGGCTGGTTTGGTGTTTCGCCCGTAGACGCTCTCCACTCATCCCATATTCCCATTCGGATTAGGTTCCCTTCTAGCAGTCAATTCTTCTAATAATTGGTAGCGATCATCGTCTGATTCAAAATCAAAACGTGCTAGATCCCATGCAACTGGAGCCATTTCAAATCCAAGATACTCAAGGTTCTCCTCGAATTTCTTAAATACTTTCATTCTGTTTGACTCTTTAAATATTTAACAAATGCTTTCATTGTGCCAGTTGAATTTGGCGAATCAGCAAAGGTTGACATCAATGGCATATACTTAGCCAACATCGTCAAGTCTTCTATTTGTGAATCTACTGGACTCTTAAGTCCTAGAACTTCTCTTCCTGGTCCTGGACCAGCATCTACTCCTGCGGTAACAAACTCATCAGGGCGACGTGTTTCAGCTCCTAATGGAATTACACCTTCAGATATGTCTCTAGCCTTAGCCATAGGAGCACCAGCTTGATCTGCTTGGAATTGTTTTTGTTCACCATAAGCAGCATCTGGTAACCGCTTTGCCCCCTGTGAAGGAGGCAAATCAGTACGCTCTGAATATGAAGCAGGACCTGATACCGCCCCAGGATTGGGTTGCATCATTGACATAAATTACCTACTTCTTTTTAGGACGGTATGGAACTGGACCTGTGTATCCACCAGTAGGGACTTTGCCCTTTGCTGGGATTTTAATTGTTGTGTTGCGGTAGATCTTCTTAGGATCTTTAATGTTTGCGTTAGCAGCACGTAACTCAGAAAGAGTTACACCTGCTCGCTTAGCAATACCAGATAATGTATCTCCAGCATTTACCTTGTATGTAGATCCACCTGCACCTACTGTAGATCCTGATCCACCATATCCACCAGTACGTGTCATGCCAGATGATTCATAATCCTTGACACGAGTTGGCTTATTAGGACCAGCATCTTTAACACGAGCAGTTGCTGCTGTCTTCTTAACAGAATTAGCTTTAATCGCTGCCTGCTCACGAGCCTTCATTACATCAGCAGATGTAACACGGTTCTTGTCTTTTGTAAGTTGCTTAATAAGTGGACCAGCAAGAACTGAACCAGCAGTAACTGCTAATCCAACCTTACCTGTAACCGCTTTGCTTGCTAACTTAGCAGCACCTAGTGCTGCACCCTTAGCAGTAAATTTCTTTGCAGTCTTCTTTGCAGCTTCTTTAGTTGCTGTAGAAACTACAGTACCCTTTGGACGAACTGCAACCTCTTTGCCTGGTACATTTGGCTTAGATGAAACTACAGTTGACTTAACCTTAACTGGTGCTGGCTTACCAAAGTCTCTAGCAATTCTGTCTAAAGTAGTACGGACCTTTTGATCCATCTCAGCTTTTGTTAATGTAGGCTTCTTAGTTCCTGTTGCTTTTGTTTTAGTCTTTGCAACTGTAGGTTTTTTAACTACAGCAGGTTTAGTTGCTGGTTTGGCTGCTGGCTTAGCAGGAGCTTTAGCTACTGGCTTTGTTGGAGATTTTGACATATCCATTGCTTTGCGTTGTGATTTTTCCGCAGAACCAATAGCCTTCTTTAACTTATCTTCTTTTGAATTTACCTTAGCTACAACTTTAGATTGTGGCTTTGGCTCAGATGCAGCAATAAGACTTGTGTTTGGTTTACGTTGTGCAAATCGTGCTCGAGCTTTTTCTTTAGCAGCTTCGTTTCGTTTCATAGCTTCTTCTTTTGCTTTAGCAGAACGAGCTTCTTGCTCGGCTGCTCGCTTCTCCATGAACTCTGGACGATCTGTTGCACTACGAATAGATGCTTTATCTCTTGCTACTCGATCAGCAGTACTCTCTACATTGACCTTGATCTTGTTGCCTTTTTCATCGGTGATAAATCCACCTTTGGTTTCTTTTCTAATATTACGAAAAGCCTCTTTGTCTTCGGCAGAGATCTTAACCTTGCTGTCTTTGCGGACCGCCTTTACCTTACCTTCTGTAAAAGCAGCAGCATCTTTTTTGGCAGCCGAAGTTGCCTGTCTGTACTTCCGTGATACTTTGCCCTTTTTGGCTGCCATGTGTTTATCCTTTACTAAAGATTACTTAAGCTTGTTGTTGTTGCCTTTGATGCCTTTAGGGGTGATTCCTTGCTTTACGTTTCCGCCACCCTTTACAGAGCCACCATTCTTCTTACCCATGATTGCGCTTGAAGTTGGAGCCTTTGCTGGCTTTCCTTGCTTTCCGAACATTTGTTTCTCCTTATTATGCTGGGATTGAGCGAGTTACTCTCGCTGCTAGATTTGGATTTCCTCCACCAGTTAGACCTGCAAGAAGTTCTTGCATAGGTGGTCTGCCTTGTGGAATTTGTGGAGCAGGTGCTCCTGCTTCAGCAGGTGTAGGTGCTCCCATTTCTGGTGGCATTCCTGGTTCAGCTGCTGGTTGTGCTGGTGCTGGTTCTGGCTTGAATGCATTACTTACTGCATCTTCAAGAGGGATACCCTTCTTGCGATCAGTAATAACGCTTGCCATCTTATCGATAATCTTTGTTGGATCTTGACCTTGCATTACCATTTGTGGAATTGCTGCAGCCATTTGAGATACGGATGTTTTTAATGCATCACGCATTTCTTCGATATCGATTGCTCTCTCTTCTTCTCCAGCGTTAAGCGAGATAGGAAGGTTGCGACGCAACATTCCTCGAGATATTAATTTATCTCCTCGAGCTTGTAGACCCCATACCAATGCTCGGTTAGGATCTAAACCTGCCATTAAACCGTACTCAACGGTTACGCCAAAGTTTCCATTAATGTCTGAACTTGGCTTGTATTTTAATTTGTAAGGTACACCATTGGCTGTTGCAGATACTTCACGTTGTAGATCTGGGAAGTAAGCCTCATCAGTTGCAAAAGCAAATGAGATTGCTTGACCAATTGCTTCACCAAGGATTGATTGGTAGATCTTTACTTGTGAATCGTATCCAGCCATAAGTGCTTTAACACCTTGACCTGTAACGATAGAACCTTCGCTTTGACCTGCACGAGCTTGAGGAAAGCGAGTTCCTAATTTCATTTCATCTGCTAGAACATTGTTCTCAGCAAAAGCATATTGAGGTACGTCTAGATTAACCCTACGTATTTTCTCAGGACTGTTCGAACGAATGACCGAATCAGGACCAACGGATAGAGAAGTAACATCAGTAGGAAGAGCAAGAGGAGCTTCAACAGACTTTTGCACAGCTTCCATAGTAAGAAGAGCAAGACGTGCTTTCGCTGCATAGACTGGTAGAACGTCGTCGAATTGACCTCGTTGTTCGCCATCGAGTGAAGGACGTTCAGCAATACTAATCGGGACCTTACCGATCTTATTTGGTGTCGTAGCAAGTACAAGACCTCCTCGATCAGGAAGGAATAAAACTGTTTTATCTTTGTCAGTCCAACGAACTACTTGAAGTAGTGAGTTGCCATCGGCACGTTGACCGAATGCATTGGTCTGTAATATTTGATCTGCATA
>JACCDX010591516.1_pt1 | contig 21403 bp, 25 predicted proteins | sample 7449681 | NCBI WGS metagenome assembly JACCDX01 (sample SAMN15323450, study PRJNA562643) | freshwater metagenome | isolation source: river surface water | place: USA:Blue River Watershed | collected 2017-08-18
GAGCATCTGCTTGCTGATGGCAGAAAAAGAACAATTTGCCAAGTGCCCACCCTGCTTGTTTAGCAATAAACGTGCAGCTGTGGGACTTGCCTTGGCATGGGGAATACGCTGCATGCGAGGCGACTTGGATGCGGCCCCTATATACATTGGTTCCTGCCTCTGAGCATTTAGACGGTCTGAGACAACCGCGGTTTACACGTCGGGGTGTACCAAAATGTTCATGCGGGAGTATATATACTCAAACATGTCACGAATCAAGCGCAAGGCGTGCTGCACGACGCGTCCCAAAGAAAGCGCTTCGGTGGCAGGAAACAACAACAAGCGCCGCAAGACCAAGGACGCGGTCGCCCTGCACATTGGCAACCACACGTTTGTGACGACAACCAAGGACAAGCAACTCGTCAGCGTTCGCAAATGGGTCGTGGGCGCCGACAACAAGCCCATGGTCCCAAAGATCTCAACCAAGCATGGTGACGGCGAGAGTGATGTGGGTGTGACGATCGTCGCCCATGTCTTTCAACAGATGATTGGCGACGAATGCATCGTTTCGTGCATCGACTCGGCATTGTTTGCGAAAACCGCATTCACGGCACGATTGGGCGACAATGTCGTTGTCGAGGTGGCCGAGGTTGATGGCGTGGGCGTGATGTCCATCCACAAAATGCACGATCGCATTGCGCTCACAAAAGAGCAGTGGACGATGATGAAAGCCGCGAGGTTTTGAAGTACGAAAAGTACAATTGCCCACCCTGGAGCCCCAAATTTGCCCCCCCCCTCGAGTACTTGAGGCCGGGCCATGCCTATGTGGGTCCCATTCCTCGATGTAATCCTCATTCTCTTCTCCGACGCGCAAAGACCATGGCAGCACCTCTTGACGCGGGATCCCTCGACGCGCGCCTATTTGAGTGTGTGCGGATTGCATGCTTGACCAAAAGCGCGCAAGCGTGCGTCGAGGCGGATGCGCTGATCCTACAAGGCGCAAACGTCAATGCGGTCGACGCTCTCGGCACGACGCCCATCATGCTCGCTGCCATCTTTGGGCGGGGTGACCTGATACGCATGCTCATTGAGACGTCGCGCGAGGCACTGAAGCCCGTCAACATCGACAAGCACTCGCATGTGACGGCACTCGCCCTTGCTTCGGCGTGCGTTGTGAGGCACTTCCAACAAGGTGGCGCAGCTGCAGCGTTGCTCGACTTGGGCGCCGACAAGGATTCGGCCGATGCCAATGGCGTGACGCCACTCATGTTGGCTGTGATGACGAACAACCTGCCGGCTGCAGAGGCGCTGCTCCGTGACGGCGCTGACGTCAAGGCCATGGACAACGCTGGCAACAGCGTTTTGACGTACGCCGCGACCAAATTCGACGTGGACGCCGTGATGATGCCAGTGCTGAACTATGCACAGCCACACATGCTACCGAGCATTCTGCCCGATGTCGTGCTAGCCGAGTTGGCCATGCAGAGCACCGACCAAATCACATCATGGCGCCGCGACATGGTGGCGCTCCTCCAGCGAGCGTGGAACGGCGAGGCCATTTGAGACTTGAAAAGTTTTTCGAGTGTTTGATTTCATACAAATATGGCTATGGCGCCACGCGTGGATTTGCTCTGCTCTTGAAGGCACGAAAGCGACGTCACAAAAATCTTGTAGGCTTAAAGACTCTGTAACCCATAGTGCATTACAATCATCGGTAATCACCCTTTGAAAAATGACAACCAATGTGCAGCAAAAGTATGTCAAGCTTGAACAGCGGGAACACGTGTTGGCGCGTCCCGGCATGTACATTTCGTCCATCGAGCCGGAGACGCTCGAGGTATGGCTGCTGAATCAAAATGAGACCGGCATGGAAAAACGCACGATCGAGTATGTGCCTGGCTTGGACAAGATCTTTGACGAGATCGTTGCAAACACAACGGACCACATTGTGCGCCTGAAAAAGCTGGCCGAAACCACAAAAAATGCTACGGTCGTGCCCGTCAAAGACATCAAAGTCACTATCGACAGAGAGACGGGCGTCATTTCCGTTTACAATTCCGGGGACGGCGTCGACGTCGAGATCCATCCGCAGCATCAGATCTATGTACCCGAGCTCATTTTTGGCCACCTCTTGACCAGCACCAATTTTACAGAGACCGAGCGCCTAGGCGCGGGCACGCATGGTGTCGGTGCCAGTCTGACAAACATCTTTTCGGAATGGTTCGAGATCGAGACGGTGGACGCCAACAAAGGTCTCATCTATCGCCAGCGCTTCGAAAACAACATGAGCGTCATCAAGACACCGAGTGTCAAATCGTGCGCCAAAAAGCCGTACACAAAAATTACGTTCAAACCAGATTATAAGCGCTTTGGCCTCGCCTTGGGCCTCACCGACGACATGTTCCAGGTCATGAAGAAGCGCGTGTATGACTTGTGCGCCATCACCGATGCGGACGTGCACATCAGCTTCAACGGCAACAAGCTCGCTTTCAAGTCGTTCCGCCAGTACGTCGATCTGTACTTGGGACAAAACGAAGAACACACGCGCGTGCACGAGCAGCTGAGCAGCAATTGGGAAGTGGTCGCGAGTTACAGCAACCAATCGACATTCGAGCAAATCTCATTTGTCAATGGTATCTTGACGCTGCGTGGCGGCAAACACGTCGACCACATCGTCGCGCAAATCGTCAAGAAAGTGGGTGAGCAACTAACAAAGAAAAACAAGGAGCTCAACATCAGGCCCGCTGCAATCAAGGACAATTTGATCTTGTTCATCAAGTGCACGATTGTCAACCCCGCGTTCGACAGCCAGTCCAAGCACACATTGACAACGCCCATCTCCAAGTTCAAAGAGCAAGTCGAAGTGAGCGACAAGTTTATCACAAAACTCCTAAAAACCGGGCTGGGAGACAAGGTTGTCGCCGTCTGCGCGACGAATGCCGAGAAAACCTTAAAAAAATCCGACGGCAAGCGCGTGTCGACGATTCGAGGCCTGCCCAAGCTGGAGGATGCCACGTGGGCGGGCACGACCCGCAGCAAGGAGTGCATCCTGATTTTGACAGAAGGCGACAGCGCTGCGAGCCTTGCCGTCTCGGGGCTCAGCGTCGTCGGGCGCGAAAAGTATGGCGTCTTCCCGCTGCGCGGCAAGATCCTCAACGTTCGCGATGCGTCTGCTGCTAAAATCGCCGAGAACGAAGAGATAAAAAATCTCAAGCGCATCCTGGGCCTCGAGGCCAACAAGAAATATACAGACTTGCGCGAGCTTCGGTACGGCGGCATCATGCTCCTATCGGACCAGGACGTCGACGGCTATCACATTCGCTCGTTGATCATGAACCTCTTCCATTGCTTGTGGCCTTCGCTGACCAAGGACTTCAAGTTTATTCAATGCATGCAAACGCCGATCGTCAAGGTTCGCCGCCGCGGCGAGACGCACTCTTTCTACACCCTGACCGACTTTGAGAACTGGAAGGAGCATCAGGGGCCTGCCGGCCGCTCTGCTTGGGACGTCAAGTACTACAAGGGTCTGGGCACGTCGACCCAAGAGGAAGCGAAAGAGTATTTTACTAGCATGAAAAAGGCGTCGTACAAGTACACGGGGGACGCCAGCGATGCAAGCTTGGATCTGGCGTTCAACAAGAAGCGCGCGGATGATCGCAAGGCGTGGCTCGGACAATACGATCGGCAGCGTATCCTCGAATACGATAGTCAAGAGATCCCGATCGAAGACTTTGTACACAAGGAGCTCATCCATTTCAGCATCTACGATGTGGAGCGGTCCATTCCGTGCGTCATGGATGGACTCAAGACATCCCAGAGGAAGATCCTCTACTCGTGTTTCAAACGCAACTTGGTTGACAAGGAAATCAAAGTTGCGCAGCTGGCCGCGTACGTGGCCGAACAGTCTGCCTATCACCACGGTGAAGTCAGCCTTCAAGGCGCGCTGGTCAACATGGCGCAGACCTTTGTAGGCTCCAACAACCTTAACCTGCTCAAGCCCAACGGCCAATTTGGAACTCGACTGCACGGCGGAAAGGATGCAGCGCAAGCAAGGTACATTTACACTGTGCTGAGTGAGGCTGCGACCATGCTCTTCAAGAAAGCAGATCAACCTCTGCTCACTCTGCTAGAAGACGACGGCGTACCCGTAGAGCCAGAGTTTTACGTACCCGTTATTCCGATGATCCTTGTCAATGGTGCAATTGGAATCGGAACCGGCTTTTCGACCACGATCCCATGCTTCGACCCCATTGATATCATCAACCAGCTGCGTGGCCTCTTGTGCGTCGATGCCGAAGCGACAGAGATTGCCGAGGCAGCAGAGCTGGTCCCGTGGTACCGTGGCTTCCGCGGCACCATCAAGAAGAGCGCCGACCAACGTTACGTGAGCATCGGTCGCTATGCAAAAATAAACGACGCCAAAATTGAGATTACTGAGCTGCCCATCGGGTACTGGACGGTAGACTTTAAAGCTGATCTAGAGGAGCTCCTCGACAAGATCCCAGAATTCAAGAAATACGAAAACTTGTCGAGCAGCGACAACGTTCACTTCATCCTTCATTTTACAGACGTCGACCCTTGGTTGGTACTCGAAGAGAATGGATTCACCAAGTTGGAGAACCGCTTCAACTTGACATCCACCAAAGGACTGTCAACGAGCAACATGTATGCCTTCAACGCCAAAGGACAGATCACGCTTTACAAGACTGTGCACGATATTTTGCGCGAGTTTTGCATGGTGCGGCTACAATTCTATCAGCGACGCAAAGACCATGCGCTCGAGCAGCTACAGACCGACCTGGCTTACCTCGAAAACAAGATTCGGTTCATCATGGACGTTGCAGAGGAGCGCATCGTTGTGCATCGCCTGTCCAAGGCCGACCTTGAAGCGTACCTTGCCAAGTCCAAGTACCTCAAGCAAGACGGATCGTATGATTACATCATCCGCATTCCGGTGTACAACTTGACGACCGACAAAGCGGGCGAATTGAAGCAAGAGTTTGCCAAGACGCAAGCCGCGTTGGATGCGCTCAAATTGCGACTACCCAAAGATATTTGGCTCGATGAGCTGGCTGAACTAGAAAAGGTTTGCATGACTGCGCTCGTGGAAACGCCGTCCAATAAGAGCGCAAACCATAAGAGCAAGAAATAGGCGACGTTCATCATTCTTCTTTCAGCTTGCGGACACCTGGGTTGGCAACGACGCGTTGAAAGAAAACGTTGCTTGACGCGTAATCGTGAACATGAGGCCATTGGAACTCGTTTTTGGCTCTGCTGTTGTAAGCCAATGCGTACAAAACTTGGTTCATCGTCAGTGGCGCGTGGCCCGTCGTCGGTGCGACGTCACGGGTGGCAGCAGATGACCGGGACGCAGCGGGGCGTGACATGTCGTGAAGTTTGCTTTGGCGCATATCATCATACAGGAACGTAGACGAATTTGCCTTGGGGGTTCAGACGCTTTACGTACTTGATGTTGTTACGGACATAGAGTCGGCGCACGACACCATCGGAACAAGTGTGTTTGAATGGAGTGAGAATGTACTTTACTTTGATAGGCTTTCCACCAGACATTCAATCAAGAATGCAATATATTGACAGTGCAGAAAAAATACAGAATACACTTGAAGCCTTTTTAATAGTGTGATAGTGATCGAAATACCAACGGGTTCTTGTTATCTAGCATTCCAAGCACACCATGTCGATGTCTTCTGCCTTACGACCGTCGCCATACACGGTGTCCACAATCACCGCGACCGGGACGGTGGTACCGCAAGCAAAGATCAACTTGCGCGGGCTATTTGATTCAATGCAAATTACGAGCGAAGCAACAAGCGAAGAACCTTTATCGTGTACTTACATCGAGTATGGACCCAAGACCGACCAATTGGTCAGCAAAGGGGTACACAAAAAACTGAAGATTGCGCGACGGACGCGGCTACCGTCCAAGCGGTTTGACAATCAGGTTACAGTCATGATTCGTTTCAACCAGACCGGGCGCTTTGTCAACGTCAAAATCTTCAAGAACGGAAACGTGCAAATGACCGGACTGAAGGAGCCTGATAAGGGGTTGGATGCGCTGCGCTTCATCGCAGATCACATTAGACTCCATAACGAAGCTTTCGAAATCGTCGACAAAGAGCGCGTGCCCTTTATCGGGCCCTCGGCATATCGAATTCGATTGATCAACACCGACTTTCGCATCGGTGTCGAGGTTCGGCGAGATAAACTTGTCAGCCTCATGCGAACTTTGTATCCTAGAATGTACAGCAGCTTTGAGCCATGCATTTATCCCGGCGTCAAAATTCAATACCATTACAACCTTGCGAACGACGGGTTGGGACACTGCGCGTGCACGCCCGTTTGCAACGGGAAAGACCGTGCGGGGTTGGGTCAATGCAAGCGCATCACGATTGCGGTCTTTCAGAGCGGCTGCATCATTATTACCGGCGCGCAAGCCTTACATCAGGTAGACGCAGCGTATGCATTCATTTGCGACATCATATCATCGAATCAAGACACGTTGACGCGCGGACGTGTCGTCGCGCGGTCTTCTTGAGTGAACTCACTTGGACTTTGTGATGGAACCCAGCTTCTGTAGAATACCATGAATGTGCTTGTTCATGGCATGAAGCTCAGACCGAATACCTTTAAGATTATCATAGAGTTGAGCTCCAGAAATGACGTCTGCGAGATTGATGCCGTCTGATGTTGTAAAGAAACAGTTCAGAATCTTAAAAAGTGCGTCATCTTCGATCGCACCTTCGGCGTCGTCGGAGCCGGACTCATCTCCCGAATCGTCAACAGCCGAAGACTCTGCCTCATCATCGCTCTCGGAAGCAGTATCACTACCGCTTTGCGTGCCCTCCTCTTCGTGCTCTTCCTCCTCATCGTCGTCGTCATCATCATCACTTGAAACGGGTCTTTTTGACTTGCGAAGATCCTCTTTGCCAGCAAGTACGACTTCTCTTTGGGTAGACGACATTGTTGGCGGGTTGTGTGTGGACAATAGTAAATACAACAGGCTTCACGTCTTTATATTCTTTTTTTCGATTCTTTTTGTAAAGACTACACAGTGAATGAACTATGGACGTCGTCGTATTTGTTACAAGCGTCATCATCATCGTGACACTTGCCATCACGTACCTAGTCAGCATCAAAAAAAATGTCGTCAACGAAAACTTTGCGATCGCTGCAACAGAGACATCGTCAAAGACGATGCAGGATCTGGCCGCATACTTTATCTTTTCGCTAGATGAAGCAAAGAGCATCGTCGATGGTACTTACAATGAAAACGCTGGAGCCGTGTGGCCTGTCTCAAAGGCTGGCATGCTGACATACTATTATAGCGTCTTTAGCAAGGCATCGCGTCCGTCCGTCGCAGCAGGTACGCCCTTCAAATGGTACAGTATCTCTTCCAAAAGCAAACCGATCCTTGCGTCGGATGCTGCGTGCTCGGGGACAGCAGCGCCTGTGACGTTTGCAAAACCTCCACCAGCCCAGATTCAGGACATTTATGCAACCGGTGTTGCATTACATGAGAACCTCGGCGAAGGCCCGCTCGCCATGGACGCTGGCTTCAACACGAAAGCTCAACAACAGGCCTTTACACTCTTCATGCTTATCCGCTTCTTGCCAAACACTATGCAACCCACAAACTCGTTTCAAATTCTCAACATGAAAGCAAACACCGCCACCAACAACGGCTTACGCGTCAATCTGAACGTATCTAACTTTTACTCGCCGAGCCAATACCGTGTCACAATCACAATGCGCTTTGGTACCGATACGCGCGTAACGTCTCGCGTTCCCATGGAAGTGGACTTGCAGTCGTATTATTTGTTGGCAGTTACCCACAACGGAAACGTCGTTTCGTGCAAGACATACCTGTTGCAGCTCGATCAATCATACATTGCTGCGCCAGCTCAGCCCATGAATGCACAGCTCACAACTACATCAGTCGTTGAGTTTAGTAACAGCCCGATCCTAATCGGAGGCGGTCAAAATATCATATCGGTCTTGACACTGGGTATGTATTCCACAGGCCTCGAAGAGACGGACTTGTTGGACCTGGCCACGTACACAAAACGCATGTTGTTGCGGACGTCTCCAACTTCGTATTCGCTATGCAAGTTGGCACTGTCTCTGACGTCGTGTCCATACAACGCGTCAGTGTGTGGCGCATGTACCGACATTACAGATTGGTCCGAACAGAGCAAGCTCGTTTCCGCAGGCACAGCCTGTCGTAAAGCATTCACTGCGTATTGCGCATCAAATGCGCACGATAAAGGATGCGAGTGCTGGCTTCCGGAAAATGCCGACAGCTTGCAATGCACAGGCTTGCGAAAGTTAATGCAAAACACGTCTGCGACGTCGTTGTGCTCTGTCGCCGAACTCAACGACTACGCCAGTCGCCAATCAGCGGCGTCTGTGCAAGCAGCATTGAAAGCTTATGCCAGCTTTCAATCGCAAGAAATAAAAGTGAAAACATTTGTTCAGTGGCTGTTTGGGGTTTGAACGTTCGTGTTTACAATGCAGGTTTCAGTCCCCAATGATTCGGTGGCATCGCAGCGTGCGCATCTTTGGGATACGCTGCGGACCGCAGTATGTCTTCTTGAGACCGTACCGGAAGACCCCACACATTATCGTAGAACCTTGCTCCAGTACGTAAATTCGGGTACGTGTTGGTGCGATATGATATAGGTTCGGCTACTTGCAACCACTGCGCACGATCTTGGCCGCGTTCGGACCACGTGAACTTGATGGATGGTGGGACCAAGACGGTACCACAAAAGTCGTAAAATGAGCCCGGGATTTCATGGACAATGAAAGAGAACCCACCCCTTGCTACAGACACATCGATGGACCCAAACAAGGGCGTGCCATCAAAAGCCATGGTACTATTAGCGTGTGGCAGTCCGCTGCCTGTGTAACTAGCGCGCCGATCATTCGGCACAGCTGCCTGCCAGCGCAATGTGCCGGCATCAATTGCTGCAAAGTTTGCTGCCGTGCCACGGACGGCAATTTTCTTGCCGTCAATAACCTCGAAAGTAGCTCGAATACTAGCAGTAGTATTATTCATGCGTGTTGATACTTTTCATGCAGAAAATGATTTTTTCACACCGATCCTGCGCCAGGCACACTCTGCCGTAAGTGCGCGGGAAGCGGCGGCGCCATGGCCATACACCGCTCGCGCGCGGCTGCTTGATCGCGCGCACGCAGATTGTTTAGGGATTCTTGTTCCTCGATGAATGCAGCGTCTTTCGTGATTCCATAGTCGCGGCCTTGACCTAGACCGAAAGGATCGCCCGCCGCAATCGAGCATGTTTGGGCGTTGCACTTGACCATAGAGCTCTCGGGCAGCATGGTGCCTTTATTCCACGGCGTTTTGCACGGCGCGCACTGCGCCCCGCAGCTTGCAGTTGTCCTGTTTGCTTGCATGAGCTGCTCGGCGTTCGAAATCAGGTACTGGCGAAGATCGTAGCTATTCAACTGCTGTCCGAAAAGATGTTGCCAGCCATCGTTGCGCGCACAACGCGGTTGGTAGTCGGTGAACGTCCTGCCATCGGCCATGCGCATCGGACACGAGTCGACGGGAAGGCACGAGCCGCCGCCACACATGTTTGTCTGCTGTGTCGCCATTACAATAAGAAAACGGGTGGTGTTGTATATGAATTCGCAAGAAAAAAATCACTTCGACAAGGCGAATCAAGCTGGAGACTCGCTACCAGATGCGGGTTGGTTCTCGCCATCCTCATGAATGACCTCGAGTGTCGTCGTCGCCACAGAAGACTCCTCCTGCTCTTGTAGCTCCAGGATTTTCTTGATAATCTCATTCTTAGTGCCTTTCACATTATATCCGCGCTTTCGCGCATAGGTGCGCAAGTCGTCGTATCGCTGCGTTTGCAGGTCGGCTTCCGTCATGGTCCCAAGATCACCTGTAGCAGGGGCAACAGGCGCGCGGGATGGGGCAAGACTCGCGTTTTGTGTGCTCATGATATCAAGCTCGCCATTCTCGTCGTGAATGTTGGTCAATAGGCGTTTAATTTCCGCACTGGATACGCTCATCGCATCATCGTCCTCTACTGGGTCGGTCATTGGAGGAGAGGTTGTCATAGTGTTGGTAATGTTCGCAGCGGCAGGTGCAAGAGATTTTGCTGCAGACGTTTGCTGTTCGGCGATCGGCGAAACAAGAGGGCATGAATAGTTTTGCTCCTCCAGAACGCCGAGACGGTTGCGAATGTCAAGAAACTCTTTTTCAAAATAACGAATTTCCTTGTACAACAGATACATATACAATGCGACGCCCAAAACGCTAGCGATCAGTAGGACATGCAGTTTGACTTGGAGCGACATACGAGGACAATGGTAATACTTATTGTGTACAAGTAAAAAGTCATCATTTAAACCCAGTTTCGTCTTTTGCGCGCAGAGCCTTGTCAACAAGGTCCTTGTCGAACCCATTGATGCTCAACAAGTCGAGTGCGATTTGTTGATTCGAGAAACCCCGTTCAATACGAAATGAGAAATCGTAACCCGTGATATTTTGGATTGCAGTGAAGCGCATGTTTGTAAAAAGGTCAGGGTTCGTAGTTTGCAACTTGCACAAGTGCACGTAGTGTGTTGTAGTCATGCTAATGACTTGTGTCTGTGCGCCAAGCGTCTGTAAAACTGCAAATGCCGCGGCTATGCCTTCTTGTGGATTGGTGGAACTAAAGATCTCGTCAAAAACCAAAAATGCGTACTGGTGTTGCGACAAATTGCTTATAGTACTTAGAGTATCCTTTGCACGGAACATCTCGGCTTCGAATAGCGATGCATGGCCTTTAACGTCAGGCGCATGTATATGAGTTGCAATGTAATGAAATGGCGTTAGCGTTAGGTTGTCGCAAGGAGCGACGCAAAGCGTCTGTGCCAACCATACGGAAATGCACGCGCTCTTGATGAATGTTGTTTTTCCGGCCGCATTCGGCCCTGTGATTACAACATTCCTCGGGTGACTGACCAGACTATTGCCAATACAAGCTTCCCGACTGATCAGGTTGATGTGTTTTACGTTTGAGGCGGCAAACAAGGGTTGCGTACAGCGACGTACGTACTTGGGCCAGCACAGATTTAGCTCTGTCTTGGTTTTGACGACAGCGCAAAGCGCATCCAAAACATAGAGTTTGTTAATCAGCGTAGAATAATTCGAGGCGCGAGCACCAAACTTCTTGAACCATGCAAGACGGTACCCAGAGTTTACGTGTCCCAACTGTTGATTATTGTTAAATTCACAGTCACTTTGTTGTTGCCCATGTACTGGCAGCATGCGGAAACATGATGCGATATGTTTGTTCCATAGCAAGTCGCTTATCTGTGACGCCTTGTGCAAGAAACGCTTGCCGGAAACCACATGCTTGCCGATGAGCCCATCTATGCGAAGTAAGGTCCTCGAAAGATCCAGAGTGTTGACAATGCCCTGAATATAAATTAGGATCGATGTGATTATCGATGCGAATCGCAGCATTTGCATGCGCCACGTGAGCATCGGTTGTCGTATAGATTCGAGTAACGCTCTAGCTATCGTTCGAACGTACAATACGAACGGAATGCGCAGCTTCAGTTTGAATCGCAAAACAAAGAAAGGTACGAGCACGTACAAGCATGGGCTCAGCGCGCTCATGAGCGGGCACAAAATCGCTCTGTATGCCATGTGTGAGGTAAGGGCGAGCGGTACGCCATTGAGTGCCCGCAGAGGCCGTAATTTGAAATACATTAATTCGAATAGTTGTTCGAATTCCTTTTTGCGCCCAACTTGGTGCAACCAAATCAATGAAGCCTCACACTCTTTCAGTTCTGAGAATACAGATGGATGACAAGTGCTGATAGCAACCTCCAATGCGCGCAATGCACGCTGGCGCTGGCGGAGTTCTAGTACATTGTTGATCGGCATGGTGAGAATGTGGTGCAGCACATGCCGACCGCCCGCGGTGCATACATGTTTGCAAAAGACGTCGAGCACCGAACCGCCGCTTTGTATCGCATCGTGTGGAATTATATCCAAGTCGTGCTGTATCGTTGCGGATACTGCGCTTGCATTTGGATTTGGTTCGAGGTGGATGGTCTCGTGTGCATAATTCTGAAAGTCTTCCACGTTGATATCGTTGTTGTCACTGCTGCTACACACAGAGTCCAGCACTTGCGCATGCTTTGCTTGGGACTTGCACAACAACCATTTGTTCAGCATTTTGATGTAGCCGTACGTTTTTTGGACCCTTACTTGAACGTGATGATGCGCGTAATCACCAAATGATAAAATGAGACACCTACAAGGATAAAGAGTAACAGCAAGAAAAAGTCTGCAGAGAATAGGGGGAAGTTTGCCCCATCTGTGCTGCTCAATAAGAGCTGAATGACAAATTGAATGGAGACGAACCTTGACGCGTCCGCCAATAGAGCCACGTACTCTGACCCCCAAGACTTGCTGACGTCAACTACAAACATGCTTGGCGAAGCTGCTGCCGCTGCCGACATCTGTGTCACATACATATATACATATCAAGCAAAAATTTTGGTCTTGCAGCGCGAGCGAGCTTCAATACAACAAATATAAAAAGAAGTTGTGCAAACTTGATAGCAATGTCGATCCTCGACACGTGTTCCTCAAAAATAATTGTCATGAACCAAAAGGTACCAACCAGCCAACTATGGTTTATAGCCAATCACGCCGATTCCAATCCTCTGGTTGTGCAAATGTCGTATTTATGGCAGGCAAAGCAGACACACGGATGCGCGTATACAGAGCCACTGGAAGCAAAGCTCTCATCATCAGCTGTAACTATGCACAATGCGGCGCAGGTCTTGCGCTAGGTTGGTCAGTTCAGTCTGGAATGCTGGCGATGCGCCCGCAATTTGAGAGGTCGCACCGCAAGCACATGCGCCTTCTTGTTTAATTGCGGCGAGCGGATCGCCACCGCGCTTGCCCTTGGACGACGACTTCTTCTTGCTACGCTTGGTCAGATAGTCGACGCCATTCTTGGCCAGCAGCAGACCAAACGGAACGACCAAGTTTTGCACGTCGTGAACGAGGCTACCGGCCTTTTGACCACTCTTTTTCGACGCCACTGCTTTTTTGGGGGCGCTTTTCTTCTTGCTGGCAGCAGGAGCGGGCTTTGTTGGCGCTTTGGCGACGGGCTTGGCAGCCTTTTTCTCTTTGGTGGCTTTCGTGGCTTTCTTGGCGGCAACAATGGGAGACTTGTCGGCGGTCTTTGGCATCTTTATCAATACAAAGCAGAGATATATCATAATACGAGATTTTTTTGATTTGCATCGCGATGATCATCAACGACGACACAAACGTGATCCTTATACCAAATCTGAAATCTCGTCAATGTACATGTGCTTGTCATAAATCCAAATTGCTGCCAGTACCGCTGCATACGTTGACAAACGGCGTCACATGGCTGTTGATGGCGCGCGATTTTGTTTGAACTGTAATTCTGTTTAAAATCTTTTAGCGCACCAAAGTAATCTCGGTGCCACACCAGCGCACTTTCATCTTGGTCTGCGCCATCGTGATTGTCGACTTCTTCCACAAGAATAATATCACGAAAAGTCGTAGTCTCGCTCATTCATGATATAAAGCTCCGCTATGCTTTTATATTATTCATGTTGTACATCACCAAGAGTCGTGATGGACCCGAATTCGCGGTAGCGCCTAATCGCACTTTACCTCCCTTGGGAAGTGACTTGAAACCACAACCAGTTCCGCGAATATCCGACCCCAGTAAGATTCCGTTTTCAACGTGGCGCTCAACGTACAAAGAGTACTTGGACAAGATGTTTCATTACTTTACTTGTTGCATGTCGAGTGAGATCAACGACCAAGGAAATGTGTTCAAATATGCATCCGATGCGCGCATAGCATTCGACCGCATGATCTACGAATCATCGGAAAATGCAAAGAGATCTTACGTCTTTTTCAAATAGTACATGAGAAAGCCCATGCATGTGAATATTGAGAGTACTAGGATGAGTCCGATCGTGGCAATGAGACCTACGATGTAGGGGTACAACTCTGAATAGATGAGGTTAATTACCGGAATGATTACGTGCCGACGAATCACGGTTTGGATCTCGGGCCTTGCCATTTCCTCGACCAACAGATTCAACATTCGGGACGCCAGTAACTTGCCAATATTCTTGCTAGTTTTTGTACTCGAGTTTGATGATTGAGCCATGTTGATTCCGGCATGGAAAAAAAATGGGCGTTCGTTTACGGACTCAAATATTATTGCATACCCACAAGAAGCGCAGAGATCATGATCTCGCCGGAGAAAATTGATGTGCGTTCGCCAAAGCGCCTGGATACATGCATGATAAGCAAAATTATGTACGATGGTGGAAAAGGCATACACTTGCAGCTCGAGTTTGTCCGGATTACAAAATGCAAAACGGATGGGCACGTGCGATATGTTACGATGCTTGTTCCTAAGCATGTGTTGCATGTGATGTCTGTGATAGAGGCCAAGGTGCGCCAAGTGGTCGCATCGAGTTGCGACGCATGGTTTAAGAACAAGATGCGCGCGGATCTGGTCGATGATCTCTTCTTGTCCAACTTGATTGTTGTAGAAGGCCGGCCACACTTGCGGCTTCGCGTAGAAGGCACAGAGCCTCAATTTCAGTCTGGCACATACAATGCCAGTATCATACTGAGTCACATCAAGTTTAGCAAGACGGCATTTCATTGCATTTTCAAAAATTTTGAAGTGACGCCGGCAGCATGCGAGACGTTTATAGAAGACGATAGCGAGACTGATGATCAATGTGACTCTGAAGGCCTTGATGAGGATTGCGGACCGCATGCGCAAGACGTTCTAGCCATTCGCAACGAAGCCGTCGCGCGCATTCGCCAAGAGGTCTCGCTAGTAACTGCAGCACTTGCCGAGAAACAAACGGTGTTGAACAGATTGTTGCACGCCGAATCTCTACTGACAGATGAAGCTGCGTCAAACACATGTGATCTGGTGGCTTTGGATGAAGTTGGCTCATACATATTCGGATCGAACAGAAACAACTAAATTTTTTCTAACATGTAATATATCAAATTTCTGATCACCAAAATATGGCCGATCGTTTTGCTGTACGAGTGCTCTTGATTTTCATCGCAGTCACGCTATTGATCGTGTTGATTATGCAATACAATAAGAAAAAGTCGACGACCGAGTCGTTTCAGCATGCCGAGTATTTGCCGCTTGGAACAACCAATACGGAGCCTTTCGAAGAGCTCAAGCAGGTAAAGATGGCGGACGATTCCCTGATTGGAAAATCTAACGACAACGTTGGCGGTCAGCAACAAGTGCGCGCCAGTGAGTCCGCGGACACCGAGGACTTCAAGGCCGTCGACTTTGACACTAGCACAAAGATGCCAAATGACTGCTTTCCTCGCGACAAGATCACCGTCGACGACCTGCTGCCCAAAGATGCGGCCAACAGCAAGTGGGCCCAGGTGAACCCGGCGGGACAGGGAGATGTCAAGGACCAGAACTTTCTGACAGCGGGCATGCACATTGGCGTCAACACGGTCGGTCAAACGCTCCGCAACCCGAACCTGCAGCTGCGGTCGGATCCTCCGAACCCACGCGCGCAAGTATCGCCGTGGAACCAAACGACGATCGAATACGACAACTCCAGGCGCTTTTTCGAGGTGGGCGAATGCTAAGTGAAAATAAATCTCAACTGTAGATCATCCGGGCAGTAGTACTGCTGTACTTGATGACTTGTGAGCGCGGTGTAAATATCCCGGCGCGCGACATCAAGTCTTGTATCACACCCGTTCCTCGCGCGCAACCCCGCTGCGCAAATGATGATTGGCTCACACCGCCGTCACTACCACTACTACCACCCTCGGTACTTGAGCCACCATGTACCCCAACGTGTCAAGGTCTACATGCTGGCTAGCAATCATCGTATTTTTCTTGCACTGGTTGCGCTCGCCGTCATGACAGTGTGCACCTATCGCATCGTCGCCAACAACCGCGGGGACGCGACGGAGCAAGAGATCTATTCTAAATTTTCGCTGACCAACGCGGACCGCCGGAGCCTGATTTCCGCGACGACTTCGCAGCATTGTCTGGTATGCTTCACAGCCATTCGGCTAGGGGGCGGCCTGGGCGCAGGCACATCGTACACATGCGATGCGCTGGCGGACAAAGTATATTCATTTTTTTCCATCGAGCATCGGCGTGATTTTGAAATGGCGCCTGCTTGGAACGCATTCCCAATGGAGTTTGAAAACTACACGTGTGCTTTCGAATCGGCAACCTCGATCGAAGTTTGCGGCAAAGCAACCAACGACACCGCACACCACGTGGGATACCGCTTCTTCATCGACCCCCTTGTTTATCACATGTTTGCCGACCTGCTGAACTGGCCCAGCCATGTTAGCATGTGCAACGCACAGTCGTGGAAACTGGCTAGTTATGTGTACATGTGGAGCGATTGCATCGGTCCAGACCACCCGGCTCTAGTCCACGTCAAGGCGCTGCCCTGGAGGAAGTGCGCGGCTCACGGGTCGACGAGCGGTTCGAAGGTGCCAAGGTCACGCAAGCTTGTAATCTAAGCTTCCGAGCGATTTTTTGAATATAAAGCCAGAGTTTGTCTTGATTACATTGCACTCGACGGTATGAAAAAGTGTGCCGCAACAAAACACAACAACGATCTTTTGCTGGCGTCCTTGTCGAAATTCTATGACGACAAGGACCGTGTGCAACTCGTCTCGCCGATCATCAATGGCGAGTCGCGCATTTCGCTGCGACTCATCGACTGGTTCGTGACGAATTACTGTAAAAAACATGGTGTGGTGATTACTTGCGCAAGCGATGATTCCGTCAGCCACTTCAACGTGTACTTGTCGTATAGGTCTCAACTAAAAGCCTATTCGAAACAGCAGTTTGATCCATTCCGCCGCCGCGAGCGCTTGGAATTCCACTTTAACGACGAGGTCATCATAGAGACGACTATCGGGCAACTCAATTTCTTTCGTTGGGTGCTTCAACACGAGCTCGTTCCGTACATTGAAGACAATTTCCAGAACATCGAGAGCGACATGATCAACAGCCAAAAAGAAAACCAGCAAAAGCGTCAGTGTACTGACAATATTAAGGTCAAAGTTGTACGGTCTGCATCGGGCGAAACTATCCTGCAGCACCGCAAAAAACGTAACGAGCTGAGCAAAAGTTTTGTTCACCACATGAACAAGTTTATGGGGCGAACGACGATCAAATTCGACTAAATCATCAAAGCTTGGAAACTTCAACCAAGCGCAAGCAATCGCTCGACCATACACAAACGCTACATACATTGACCGTGTAGTACCAAGTGTATTCCTTTTTCAACAAGAGATCCTCGAAGCGTGCGTTCTGAATGTGTATTCCACACTTGCCAGATTCTGTTCGCACGCGGTTCCAATCGATCACCCAGGTCCTTGGCTTGCCTGTGAGCCATTCCAAAACGCGGTCCCAAGGATTGCCCAAGGCCACTGCATATTTTTCATGGAACTCTTGTATATCTTGTTTGGTCCGTAGGCAGATGATCTTTTTGAGATCCACATTGTACATGTGTTTGTACGCGTACCGCCACGGCAATCCCTCGCGCTTGACATACTTGATCCACTCCGAACCGCACGACAACCATAGACCAATCGGCTTCCAGTGCAAGCGTTGGGCGTGGGGTGTCACAAATTTTATGGCCTTTTTCTTGTTGGTAAAGTGCGAAAACCGCATTTCTGTCCGTACAATATAAAGATTTTTAAAAATCGGCCAGCACCGGCTTGATGTTGAGCGGCCGCAGCAGCTTTACCAGATCATGGTCTTTGTTCAGAAACGGCGACGACTTGTACAGTCTTTGAAACTCCGAATACCCGCCAAAGAACGTCCCGCCGACAAACATCTGTGGCACGGTCTTGCATCCAGTCACTTTGATCAACCCATCTTTTACAGCCGGCGATACTGCGTTCATTTCGATCACGTGATGTGGAATGCTGAGCGATGCGAGAAGCGAGATTAACTTGTGACAATAGGTACAGTCGGATTTCGTAAACACAACAATCGGATGTGCGCTAATGTATGCATTCACCGCGGTCGCCGACATTGTTGTGCCCAAAATGTTTGGTTGTCATTTACATCGTCTGGTACCTTTATGTTGAAAGTGAGCAAGTGACAAATCCCTTGAGAAATGATTCTCAATCTGTAATCACTTAGCGAATGGCCCATGAAGCGTACGACGACATCGACTGGCTTCCAATCATTGAGGTTGTCTGCATGAAGACGAACTGACGTCAGTTGCACCGTGATCCCCATGTAACGCAGTCGCTCGAGGGCGGCATTGAGCTGCGACGTCGTCAGCGTATCGATTTCAAAGGACCCGTCCTTCCCATACAAGCAAATCAGGCCCTTGGACAAGACATCCACACAAAAATAAAACAGTTCGTGTGCCGTTTGGATCTTGGTCTCATGAAGATTCAATTGCACCGGCTTTTTATTGATGTTGTCTAAAAAAACATAATTGATCATTTCGCTCATGCTCATGTTCAAGTTGGACATGTTTGCCTTCGTGCACACCTCTTGATCAAGGAGACCATAAAGATTCTGACATCCACTCAAATTTTGTACGGCTCATACTCGCAAGCTCTGCGCCAATGCGTGCTAGGAATATCGCCGACGGTCGTGCCGCAAACTTGACCAACGTGTACGTCGTCGCTAAAGTGGGCTGGTGGGAGGAGAGCCGCCTCGCTCAACGGCGTGGGGATGCAAGGCCGGTGATTGTCTTTGACGACAATGCGGTTGCTGATCTGATAATCAAAAGGGATCAAAGCTTTGTCTTGAGGATCCTGGCACAACCACTCCCATCGATTCCAGCCCGTTCCGCGGAGCGTGCATGGCGGGTTACTGATGCGAGTATCTTCTGTTGCAATCGTCCGACAATCTGATACGGCTTGCAACGAGCAATAGTTGTCCGCTTGCGGCAGGTACTTTTCGGTCGGGCACCTGCTGTCTCTGCGAGTGATGGACTTGAGCTCGCTGTCCACATCGATCAGTAGCTTGTCTTTGCACACGGAGCTTGCAAAGTGCGTCTGGCGAACGGCGGGGTCTGCCGCAAAGCACGCTTTGCACTCGATGCTAGGAGTATTCAGCATATAATCGCCAGTGCCTAGCGACTGGCGGACGGTATGTTTGTATGTACACGGGTCGTAGTTTAGCCGCGTGAAATTCATTTGCTCGTCAGAAGTCTACTTGGTGGTGAGAAAAAAGATTGCTCACGAGCATTTGTACAGATCGAGCGGCGGAGGCTGCGGGACCTCGGCAAAGCTGATCAACTGACACGGCTTCAGATGACGCATGGAGGTATCGATTACAGGGTGCGTGACTGGCTTGATGTACTCTTTGCCCTGTAGCTTGTTGCCCGTTGGCGGAATGTACTTGTACGCCGCGCACTTTGTGTTTGGACGGTTTTGGCCACGAAGGTCATTCTCTAGGTCCACCAGGTTCCCCGTGATGTGTGAGACGGCGGGCCCTCCCACCAGACCGAGCTCACTGCGGCACTTGTTGCAGTTCTCGTAGCGGATGGGATCCAAAATGTACGACAATGGCGCCGTGCTCTGCGCAAGCTCGGCATTATAGGCACATGAATCGTATATCAGACGGTTCATTAAAATAGTAATATATCTGGTCGGCAGAAAAATATTTCAAGCTTTGTGTTTCAAGTATGCTGTGTTTGGCATTGTCTCAAGTACTCGTCCTTTGAAGACACGCCGATCGGGTGCGCGAGCGGCACACATGCGCCGGCTCTGGTAATAAAGCCTTGCATGCACTTCACCAACGGCGTTGGGTAGTATGTTTGGCGTTCACCGAGGCTGAGACACTCGTTGTTGTTGACAAACGTGTCGGCGCCTTGGACAAGCTGTGACTCCAGGCCCGGATGGGTTTGGGCTCCTCTAGAAAAGTCGGGTACGGCGGAAAACACGCGAGTGCACAGCTGCTGGCGTGTATGATCGTGCGTTTGTTGAACACCATACCGTACTGCGCTGTCTTGATCGATGGTGCATGTACTGGCAATGCCGTATCCATTTCTGAAGCGCAGGTTGGGGTGGTCTAGCGCAAAGTTTTGTACCGTACGACTGCAATCTCGGTCCAAATCGTATTGATTGAATGTGTTGTACTCGAAAATTGAATCGTTCTCAGCATCTTTGGACGCCAGCGCACACGAGTCTTGTGTTAGCTTGTTGCCGCTGTCAAAGTATCTTTGCATATTTATTTGGTCAATGGATATAGTATGATATTATACTCTGACAAGAGAAAAATGTAATTACTTTGGCGTGCACTTGATGGTATCTTCTTTGCACGTGCGCCCTGTGCTGTATAGCCAGTTGGCGTACTCGTTCTGTGCATTAGGAATTGTGGTTACTGGTGCTGTATAAAACTGTCGTAGCCCGGTGTTGCGATGAAAGATATCGTCGTCGTTCCGAATAAAGGCATTTTTTGTAAAACTGTTTACGGCTGCTTTGACGCGACGATCATTCACATTACAAGCCGGCGGACGATCTGGAAACTTTTTATAGTCCGACATCATCACGTTCATGAATGGGTTTTGACGCGTCGGAGCCATGCACATGCGATTGGTCGCGCGATTGCGCATAAGGTGCATGTTGTTTAGATAAGCTTCGCGCTTGTGCTTGGCACGCGAGTCATGCTCATATACAATTACAATCATTAGTGCAACAAAGCATGGAAACAGAAGCAATCGGAAATCATGGCGCAAGATGCCTACCACGACTCCGAAATATAGTGCGAATCGTAGCCCCGCGTTCAATTGGGATTCAAATGTCATTTTTGAATTGGGCACAAACTCTATCAAGTTGTCGGGCGACAAGAACAAGGCAATGTCTTTGTACCAAATGGGTTCGACTGTCTTTTCCATGGCCAAATATGTATGTATGGCAGAAAAAATTTAGGTGCACTCGTCATACAGCGCTCCCAGAACCATACGATCAACTATACTCATGCATGAACATTTTGGTACACCCCGACATGTAAACCGCGGTTGTCTCAGACCGTCTAAATGCTCAGAGGCATGGACCAATGTATATAGGAGCCGCATCCATGTCCAGCTCCAGTCCTTAAAGACCAGCAGCCATGCGCCACGGACGCAGCGTACTCCCTGAACCAAGGCAAACCCCACAGCCGCCGGCAACGCGCGGGTGGGCACTTGGCAGTTGTTTTTGTCTTCAGTGGCTGGGATATTGATGAGATTCACAGCCGGTAGTCAGTCATAAATGACGACGACTCTCGAGCCACATCTTGGTGTCCGGTCCGCTGGGTCTTCGAAACCATGCCGCACTGAAGCGATCGCCACGGACTGAACAGACGGACTTTCCGGTTAGGAGGGA
>JACCDX011847347.1_pt1 | contig 21399 bp, 20 predicted proteins | sample 7449681 | NCBI WGS metagenome assembly JACCDX01 (sample SAMN15323450, study PRJNA562643) | freshwater metagenome | isolation source: river surface water | place: USA:Blue River Watershed | collected 2017-08-18
CTGGTCGGACTGACCAGGCACAGCGGTCAAGGCGCGGTCATCCGGGTCAGCGTCCGCACGTCCTCGAGCGTTTCGAACCGCTCCAGCGCCTCGAACAATGCCGGCAGACGCTCCGCCGGCAACGCCCGCTGCCCGCAGTCCTGGAACTTCTCCCACATCTCCTCGCGCGTCATCGGCGTGTCGCCGCCGCGGCCGACCAGCTGCTCGATGCGCCGAGCCAACCGCTGCCCGTCGTGGCGCCAGACGATGACCTCGGCGCCCCATTGTTCTTCCGCGTCGTCGGCCATGTCGGGGTGCGGACGCGCCTCGGTGACCGCCAGCAGCGCGCGGATGGCGGGTTCGGCATAGGCCTCGCCCTCGAAGTCCTTGAGCCGCACGCTGCCATCCAGGAGCGCGCGCGCCACCACGTACTGCACGCTGAACTTGGCCTCCAGCGGCGACTGCGGCAGCGGCGTGTCGGTATGCCGCAGCCGGCGGCCATGGGGAAGGATCTCGATGCGGGCCACGTCCTGCGCGCGCAGGCCTTCCTCGCGCACCAGCCGCAGCATCATGGTGATGGCGGGGTGCGTGCTGCCGCAGCAGGGGAACTGCTTGAGCGCGATGGTCTTGCCCTCGATCTCCAGCGGCGCGGCCCAGTCCTTGAACAACAGCTCGGTGTCGAAGGTGCCGACGCCGTTGAAGACGTGGAGGAAGCCCTGGGGGTCCTCCAGCGCGAAGGGCTCGGCGTCGTAGCCGGCCTGCGCCAGCAGGGCGGCCAGCAGGCCGTTGCGCGCGCACTGGCCGGCGTGGAAGGGTTTGACCATGGTGCCGAAATTGGCCTTGATGCCCGCGGCCATCGAGGCCGCGATGGACAGCGCGGTGGCGCATTGCGCCTCGTCCAGTGCCAGCAGGCGCGCCGCTGCCGCCGCCGCGCCAAAAGTGCCCAGAGTCGAGGTTGGGTGCCAGCCCTTGTCGTAGTGGTGGAAGCCCAGGGCCCGCGCCATCCGGATCTCGACTTCCACGCCCACCACATACGCCAGCAGCAAGTCCTCGCCCGGCAGGCCGCGTTCTTCGCCCAGCGCCAGCATCACCGGCAAGAGAGGCACGGTGTGGTGCCCGCCCATGATGCTGCTGAAGTCGTCGTAGTCCAGTGCATGGGCCGCCGTTCCGTTGACCAGGGCCGCTTCGAGGGCGCTGGTGACGGTCGAGGTCCCGATCACGCGGCATCGGCCCGGCGCCTGGGCCACGCCCGGCGTGCGCAGCAGGATGCGGGTGGCGTCCTCCACGCTGCCCGCCAGGGAGACGCCGATCGCATCGATCAGGCAGGTCTTGGCCTGTTGGATGGCCAGGGGCGTGAGATCGGCCTTGCCGATGGACAGGACCTTGCGGGCCAGGCGGCGCGTCAGCGCCTCGGCGGGAAGGGTGGGGTTTTTCATCAGTCGTTCAAATGCCGGGGCGTTGTCACTGCGCGGTGATGCGCCGTTCGGCGATCACCTTGCCCCAGGCCTTGGTCTCGCTGTCCAGGAAGGCGGCGAGTTCCTCGGGCGTGGAGGCCTTGGGCACCAGGCCATGCTGGGCGAGCGCAGCAATCACGTCGGGCGAGGTGAGGGCATTGACCACCTCGGTGTTCCATCGCTTGACCAGCGCGGGCGGTGTCTTCCCGGGCAGCACGAAGGCGTACCAGTTCGTGGCGTTGAAACCCGGCAGGCCTGACTCGGCGACGGTGGGCACCTTGGGCAGATCGGGCGAGCGTTCGACGCCGGTGGTGGCCAGGGCCACGACCTTCTTCGACTCCAGGAAGGGACCGGCCGACGCGGGCGTTGCGTAATAGGCCGACACCTGCCCGCCCAGGAGGGCGGTCATGGCCGGTGCGCCGCCCTGGAAAGGCACGTGGAGGATGTCGACACCGGCGCGCTGGTTGAACATCTCGCCGGCCAGGTGGGAGGCGGTGCCCACACCGCCCGACGCGAAGCTCATCTTCTTGCTGTCCCGCTTGGCCAGGGCCATGTACTCCTGCAGGGTCTTGACCCCCAGCTCCGGACGGACGATCAGCACATTGGGAAACACGGCGGCCATGGACACCGGCGCCAGATCACGCTGCGGGTCGTGCGTGATCTTCATCATGTGGCGGTTGATGGCCAGGGAACCGATGGACGCCAGCAGCAGCGTCGAACCGTCCGGTTCGGCCTGCACGACCGCCTGCTGGGCGATGTTGCCGCCAGCCCCGGGCCGATTCGAGACCACCACCGGCTGCTTGAGCGTCTGGCCGAGTTTCTGCGCCACGGCCCGCGCAATCGTGTCGATCGCACCGCCGGCGGGGAAGCCCACCACCAGGTTGATTGGCCTGGCGGGGGGGAAGTCCTGGGCCTGGGCGGACACGCCCAGGAGGCCGGCGCCGGCCAGCGCCAGGGTGGCGCTCCACCGGAGCAGGTGTGCGCGCCGTCCCCTGGCGGAAGGCTCCTGCGCCGCGGGCGGCACGAAGGTCGGGTGGGAGGCCTGGGGCTGGCCGCAGGCGGGGGAAGGGCTGTTGTGTCCGGTCATGTCTCGCTCCTCGGGTGGAAAGGGAGCGACCATGGCCGATGCAGCCTGGCGCCCATCTGTTTTGTCGACAGTATTGCATAACTGTCGTCCAGATGGTGTTTTTGTGATTTAAATCAAATTATTGTTGACTTTAGGTCGACCGAGACCGTCTCAACCCCGCGCCAGGGCCATCGCCCGTTCCCGTGCCCCGCGCAGGTGGGCGCGCATGGCGGCTTCGGCGCCGTCGCCGTCGCGGGCGTGGATGCGGTCGATGATGGCCTGGTGCTCGGCCAGGCTGTCGGACACGTCGGGCCGCCTGGCGGCCTGGACGCGGTAGATGCGCAGCAGGGAGTAGACGTCGCGGATCAGCAGACCCTCCAGCCACTGGTTGCGGCTGCCCCTGGCGATGAGGCGGTGAAAGTCGTTGTCCGGCCCGCTGCGGTAGACGGCATCGGAGGCCGCCTCGGGCGTGGCCTCGAGGGCGAGCGCGGCCTGGCGCAGGGCGTTGACCTCGGCGACCGTCATGTTCTCGGCGGCCTGGCGGGCGGTCATGCCTTCGAGCGCCTCGCGGGTGATGAGGATCTGCTCCAGGTCCTCGATCGACAGGCCCACCACCTGGACGCCGGAGCGCGGCGTGCGCTCGAGCAGACGCCGGCCTTCCAGCGTCCGGATGGCTTCCCGCAGGGGCGCGCGGCCCACGCCCAGTTCATCGGCGAGCGCCTGCTCGCGCAGCTTCTCGCCCGGGCGGTAATGGCCGTCCAGAATGAGCTGCTCCAGCTTCTCCGTCACCTGGTCGGTGCGGACGCGCGACTCGGCGGATTCGACGGGAGTTTCAGTTGACATGGATTGATTTTGTCGACAAAATTAAATTCTCGACGACAGAAATGTGGATCTGCCCTCGGGACTGATTCTCACACGAGCCATCCCACGCAAGGAAGACAAGCGCATGAAACAACAGACCGGCTGGCTGGCCAAGGACCTGGAAACCAATCGTCAATGGGTGGTCCAGTTGACCCCGGCCGAGATCGAGGGCCTGGACACCGCCCTCGCTTCGGCGCGCCGGCAGGGACTGGACTTCGAGACCCTCACCAGGGAGAACTTCCCCCTCCCGGCCCTGCGCGCCACCTTTGACCGGGTGCTCGGCGAGCTGGAGGACGGCCTGGGCTTCATCGTCCTGCGCGGGCTGCCGGCCCAGAAGTACTCCAAGGCAGATCTGCGCTTGATGTACTGGGGCGTGGGCCTGCACATCGGCTCCGCCGTGTCCCAGAGCAACCGCGGCGACATGCTGGGCGACGTGCGTGACTTCGGCGTCGACACCTTCAGCAAGAAGGGCCGGGGCTACATGTCCAACCAGTTCCTGCAATTTCACTCCGACACCTGCGACGTGGTCTGCCTGATGGTGCTGCGCACCGCCAAGCAGGGCGGCCTGAGCCGCTACTGCAGCTCCCTCGCCATCCACGACGAGATCGCCCGCACCCGGCCGGACCTGCTTGAGGTGCTGTACCAGCCCGTTTACATGAGCTGGAAGGGCCAGGAGGCCCCGGGCGAGCTGCCCTACTACCCGCAGCCGGTGTTCACCCGCAAGGCCGGCGGCAAGTTCGCCTCGCGCTTCATTCCGCAGCACATCATCGGCCACAACGTGCCGACGCCGCCGGAGCTGCCGCCGCTGACACCCCTGCAGAAAGAGGCAGTCGAGCTGGTGCAGACCCTGGCCAACGACCCCCGCTTCTACGGCGAGATGATGTTCGAGCCCGGTGACATGCAGTTCATGAACAACCATGTCATGTACCACTCGCGCACCGAGTTCGAGGACTACCCGGAGGAGGACCGCAAGCGTCACCTGATCCGGATGTGGCTGTCGGTGCCCAACAGCCGCGAACTGGACGACTCGATGCACGGCATCTACCGCGACCGCCGGCCCGGCGTGACCCGCGGCGGCTTCCCCTGCCACACCGGCGCGCGCGTCTTCGAGACGCCGGTCATCACCGATTGAGCGTCAACGACGGAGCGCGAACCCGACCATGTCCTCCATCCAAACCGGCCCGGCCACCCAGGCCTTCCTCGCGGCGCGCGACACCCTGCTCGCGCACCGTGACGACCACGCCGCCGCCTGCGCCCATTTCCGCTGGCCGCAGCTGACCGAATTCAACTGGGCCCTGGACCATTTCGACGTGATGGCGCGCGCCAACTCGCGCACCGCCCTGTGCCTCGTGCAGGAGGACGGTTCGCACGAGAGCCTGAGCTTTGAGCAGATGGCGGCCCGCTCCGGCCAGGTGGCCAACTGGTTCGCCGGACTGGGCGTGCGCCGCGGCGACCGGGTGCTGCTGATGCTGGGCAACCAGCGGGAGCTGTGGGAGTCGATGCTGGCGCTGATGAAGCTCGGCGCGGTGATGATTCCCACCACCACGCTGCTGGACCAGGGCGACCTGCAGGACCGGCTGGAGCGGGGTCATGTGCGCCACGTGATCTGCGGCCCGGAGGCGGTGGCGCGGATGGAGAAGGCGCAGGGTGAGTTCACCCGCATCCTGGTGGGCCGGGCGCCCGGCTGGCATGCCTTCGAGGATTCGCGCCATGCGCCCCTGGGCTTCACGCCCGACGCGCCGACGAAGGCCTCCGACCCGCTGCTGCTGTACTTCACCTCGGGCACCACTTCCAAGCCCAAGCTGGTGCTGCACACGCAGGAAAGCTACCCGGTGGGCCACCTGTCCACCATGTACTGGATCGGCCTGCGCCCCGGCGACGTGCACCTGAACATCTCGTCCCCGGGCTGGGGCAAGCACGCCTGGAGCAGCTTCTTCGCGCCCTGGAACGCGGGCGCGACCATCTTCGTCTACAACTACGCCCGCTTCAAGGCGACCTCACTGCTCGACGTGCTGGTCGCCCATGGCGTCACCAGCCTGTGCGCGCCGCCCACCGTGTGGCGCATGTTGATCCAGGAGAACCTGGGCGCCTGGCCGGTGAAGCTGCGTGAGCTGATGGGGGCGGGCGAGCCGCTCAACCCGGAGGTGATCGAGCAGGTCCGCAAGGCCTGGGGCCTGACCATCCGCGATGGCTTCGGCCAGACCGAGACCACCTGCCAGGTGGGCAACCCGCCGGGCGTGCCGGTCAAGGCCGGCAGCATGGGCGTGCCCATGCCCGGCTACCCGATCGTCCTCCTGGACGTCGACGGCAAACCCGCCGACGAGGGCGAGATCTGCATCGACCTCGCGCGCCGGCCGGTGGGCCTGATGCAGGGCTACTTCAATGACCCCGAGAAGACCGCCGAGGCGATGCGGGACGGCCACTATCACACCGGCGACGTGGCCGCGCGCGACGCCCAGGGCTACATCACCTACGTGGGCCGGGCCGACGACGTGTTCAAGTCCTCCGACTACCGCCTCAGCCCCTTCGAGCTGGAGTCGGTGCTGATCGAGCACCCCGACGTCGCCGAGGCTGCCGTCATTCCCAGCCCCGACCCGCAGCGCCTGAGCGTGCCCAAGGCCTTCGTGGTGCTGCGCGCCGGCATCGCGCCAGACCGCGCGGCGGCCCTGTCCATCCTGCGCTTCGCGCGCGAGCAGTTGGCGGCCTACAAGCGGATCCGCCGCATCGAGTTCGCCGAGCTGCCGAAGACCATTTCCGGAAAGATCCAGCGCGCGCAGCTGCGCAAGCTGGAGAACGAGCGCCTCGCCGCCCAGGGGCGCCACGGCGCCGACTTCTGGGAAGAAGACTTCCCGGAGCTGGCGGGCTGACCTCCGCCCGCGGCCCTGACCCACCTGAAAGAATCCATGAATCCTTCTGAATCCGTGACCCGCGTCCTGGTGCCGATCGGCGCCCTGGGCCTGGGGGTCGATGCCGGCGACGTGCAGCGCGGCATCGCCGCTGGCGCCCACGCCATCGCCTGCGATGCCGGCTCCACCGACAGCGGCCCGGCCTACCTGGCGCGCGGCGTGGCCAAGTACTCCCGTGCCGCCATCAAGACCGACCTCAAGATCCTGATGAAGGCCCGCCACGAGGCTGGCATCCCGTTGCTGATCGGCTCCTGCGGTACCTCGGGCAACGACAAGGCGCTGGACTGGACGGTCGAAGTGGCGCTGGAAATCGCCCGCGAGCTGGGACAGAGCCCGCGCATCGCGGTGCTGTACTCCGAGCAGGGCCGGCAGGACATGGCCGATGCCGTCCGCCAGGGCCTGGTGGCGCCGCTGCCGCCGATGCAGGGGGCCGAGCCCTCGCTGTTCCTCGAATGCGACCACATCGTGGCGCTGATGGGGCCCGAGCCCTACATCGCCGCCCTTGAAGCCGGGGCCGACATCGTCCTCGGTGGCCGCACCACGGACACCGCGGTGCTTGCCGCCATGCCGCTGATGCGCGGCGCCGGCGCAGGCGCGGCCTGGCACGCCGGCAAGGTGGCCGAGTGCGGCGCGCTGTGCTCGGTCAAGCCGCGCGAGGGTGGCGTGGTGATCCATGTCGGCCAGGACGGCTTCGAGATCGAGCCCCTGCGCCCGGGCAATGCCTGCACGCCCTACACGGTGTCCGCGCACATGCTCTATGAAAACAGCAACCCCTTCCACCTGCATGAGCCGGGCGGTGTGCTGGACGTCACCCAGGCGCAGTACGAGGCCCTCGACGAGCGCCGCGTGCGCGTGACCGGATCGGTGTTCGAGCCGCGTCCCTACACCATGAAGCTCGAGGGAGCGGCCAGCGGCGGATTCCAGACTGTGATGCTGGTGGGCATCCGGGACCGCCATGTGCTGGGCCACATCGACCGCTTCCTCGAGAAGATGCACCAGGTCCTGGGCGAGCGCGTGCGCGCCGCCATGGGCGATGCCGCCGAGGGCTGCCACATCTCGCTGCGGCCCTACGGCTGGAACGCGGTCAGCGGTACCCCGGTGCCTGCGGGCACGCCGGCGCCGCAGGAGATCGGCCTCCTGTTCATCGCCACCGCCAGCACGCAGGAACTGGCCACGCAGGTCGCCAAGACCTGCAACCCCTGGTTCTTCCACCTGCCGCTGGAGGAGGCGCAGGAGCTCCCCAGCTACGGCTTTCCCTTCTCGCCCGCCGAGCTCGAGCGCGGGCAGGTGTTCGAGTTCAAGCTCAATCATGTGGTCCGCGTGAGCGACCCGATGGAGCGTGTCCGTACCCGTTTCGTGGAAGTCGAGGAGACCGCCCATGCCTAAGCTCGCCGACGTCTGCCGCGACATCCGCTCCAAGAACGCAGGTCCGTTCTGGATCACCATCGACCTGTTCTTCCGCGACCGCGAATCCTTCGACCGCTATGCCGCCTCGCCCGCGCTGCAGGCTGGCCCCATCGCCCGCATCTTCGACGTGCCGGCCGAACAGGTGGGGTGCTATCCGGTGCCTGGCCTGTCGGTGCTGAAGATTTCCTACCCGCGCCGCCACCCGCAGGGCGGCGTCGTCGAGCGTGACCTGCACGGCGGGCAGCAGTTCGACCGCATCGTCGACCTCGAGCTGGCCTGATCCCAGGTACTGAGCCCCACTAGAACCACGGAGACATATTCCATGCAACGCCGTCACCTCGCCCGATTCGCCCTCTCGCTGTGCCTGCTCGCGCCGGCTTTCGCGAGCGCGCAGGCCCCGGGCTATCCCAACCAGCCGATCCAGGTGGTCAGTCCCTTCGCGCCGGGCAGCACCGACCAGATGCTGCGCCCCTTCCTGGAGAAGCTGCCCGAGTTCCTGGGCCAGCCGGCGGTGCTGTCGTACAAGCCGGGCGCGGGCGGCGCGGTGGGCGCGGGCTTCGTCGCCGCCGCCAAACCCGACGGCTACACCCTGGTGGGCACCTCGATCGGCTCCATCGTGCTCGGGCCGCTGGCCAACAAGGAGTCGGCCAAGTTCACCCTGGACTCCTTCGTGCCGGTCGGCGCGGTGGCCGAGGGCAACCTGATGATGGTCGTGCCGGCCAAGTCCCCGTTCAAGACGATGAAGGAGCTGGTGGACTACTCGCGCCAGAATCCGGGCAAGCTCAGTTACTCCAGCTCCGGCGCGATGGGCATCACCCACATCCTCACCGAGATCCTGGCCAAGGAGGCCGGCGTGCGCTGGAACCACGTGGCCTTCCAGGGCAGCGGCCCCGGCGTGACCGCGCTGCTGGGGGGGCACGTGGACATGTCCGGTACGACCGCCGGCCCGGTGCAGGCGCACATCAAGGCCGGCACGCTGCGTCCGCTCGCGGTGTTCGGTGACGCCCGCATGAAGGCCTTCCCCGATGTGCCGACCCTCAAGGAGCTGGGCTACAACGTCGCCAGCCCGGTGGTCTACGGCCTGCTCGCGCCCAAGGGCACCCCCCAGGCCGTCGTCGACAGCCTGTACGGCGCGCTGGTCAAGGTGCAGGCCAAGTACGGCGACCAGATCGCCGCCAACCTGGCGGTTTCGGGTGCGGAGCCCCGGGTCATGAGCCCCAAGGACTATGAGCGTCACCTGCAGGTGCAGCAAAAGCTCTACGTCGACGCGGTCAAGCACATCACCCTGGATCGGTGAGCGACCGGGCCCAGGCGGGGCGGGCCTGCTTCCCTCCCCCCCCCCTTCCTGAGGATTTGGAATGAGTGATTCCATTGTCATCGTCGGCGCTGCGCGCACACCCATGGGCGTTTTCAAAGGCGGCTTCGCGGCGCGTGCTGCACACGACCTCGGTGGCGCCGCCATCAAGGCCGCCGTCGGGCGGGCCGGTCTACCCGCTGAGGCAGTGGGTGAGGTGTTGTTCGGCAATTGCCTGATCGCCGGTCAAGGCCGGGCACCTGCGCGCCAAGCACGACGTCGGGGACGGGTTTCTTAAGGCGGGGAAAGCCTGAACGCACGGCGCTCCTGTAGGACTTCCCGATAGATGCCGATTTGAATCGCGCCGGCGACTGTAGACACCCTTGAGCCGCAACGGCAGAGGCCTACCAAGAGAAGCTCGTCCCCCGCTTAGGCTTGGTCCAGGGGAGGGGCACTTCTGGACGGGGCCCGATTTCCATCCCGCTCATTCACGCTCATTCACGCCCACGCATGATGGAGTGTGAATAGAAAAACGCAGGGTCTGGCAAGCAGCCCCTACCATTCTTCAGGCCCAAACTGCTCTTCGCTTGAAGAGGCCATCCCGCCGCAGCCCTGAATCGGCGGCCTCCCTGGAAAAGTCTCTTGGACGTGTCCGGCGCGGCAAGACAAGAAATGCCCGTTTTTTAGGCGGCGATTTCTATCTTTTCTACGTTTTCCCTTGGACGTTTGGGTCGATGAATCTTCAGCGACTTGGGCTCAGTCTCTTCTAGAGACGCCCTGTTAAGGTGAAAAGGTGTTCACTCAACGGCCGACAGTACTTCACCGTAAAGTTCTTCCATCGACAACATGCGCGGGATGATTCCCTGCTCATAGGTCCAGCGGATCGCCATCTCGATGCCCTTGCGATTGGCCTCCACCCCCACCGGCGGCAGATGGGCCACCGCGCTGCCCGCCAAGGCGCGACTCTCCAGCAGCATGCGGTGGATCTCGCGCACGACCTCCTTGCGCTCACGCGCCAGGTCCTCATGAATGACGAAGAGGTGGTTGATCGGGATCACGCCCTCGCGGGTGTACCAGGCGCGCGAGGCGGCATCGGGCTCAGGGATCAGGTGCCTGACGCGCGGGTCGGTCGGCCAGTCCTTTCGGCTCAGGACGGCCGCATCGAGTTCACCCGCGAGCAGCATCTGGGCGATCTTGGTGCCGGCGGGCAGGCGGTGGCAGTTGGCGGGGTCTTGGTATTCCGACAAATGCGCGTCTTCCTGCGTCATCCAGTCGACGCGACCCAGGTCGACACCGTATTCGTGCTGAAGGATGCCGCGCACCCACATGCCGGTGGTCTGCGCGTACATGCGCACGCCTACCCGCTTGCCCTCGATGTCCTTCGGAGACAGAACACCCCGTTCGCTGTTGTAGGCGATGCACTGGTGCTGCTGGTTGCCGATCAGGGGGACGGGCAACATCACCCAGGGCTTGCCATAGGCGCGGGCCTGCAGGAAGGTGACGATGGCGAGCTCTCCAGCGTCGAAGGCCTGGTCCCGCACCATGGGCTTGAAGCCGTTGTGCGAAACCTCGGGGCCGCAAAAGTCCAGTTTGACCAGCGGTGAACTCACCCGGCCCTCACACAGTGCCTTGACTGCCGGGGTGGGGCCCAGATTGGTTCGCAGCGTCAGTTGTTCCTGCATCTTGTGCTCTTGTTGTGTGGGGTCGGAAAGGAGGCTGGTGTCAGTCCGCCATGCGCGGATAGAGCACCTGGGCGGTGCCGGCCATGATCCAGTGCTGGTCCTGCGCCGGCAGGAAGTCGATGCAGCGAAGAAGGTCTTCGACCATGGTGGTCAGGGTGCCTACGGTGGCCGGGAAGTTGGAGCCCCAGGCGATGCGCTGGGCACCGAATTCACGCACCAGGCGGCCGAAGAAGCTTTGCGGTGTCGCCTCGCCCGCCTGGGCATCCTGCGTGTTGAGGATGGTCATCTTCAGGTAGAGATTGGGGTAGCGGGCCAGGTCGAACAGGAACTTCGCATCCGGGTAGGGTTCGCCGCTGGCGATGGGCGGACGCATCATGTGGTCGAGGATGACCCGGGTCCGGGGGGTGCGCTGGAGGAGCTTCTCCAGCTGCGGCGCGGCGGCACGCGAGGCCTGCACGCAGATGGATAGGCCCAGGTCGGTGGCGGCGTCCCAACCGGGAAGAATGCGCTCGTCCTCCAGCCAGGGTTGCTGGCCCATGGTGGTGCCGCTGGTGAAGATGCGCAGGCCGCCCAGGCCGCGGTCCACCGCCCAGTAGCGAATCTTCTCCGCCGCGTCCGGCTCGAACAGGTCGACAGCGAACACACCGTCCAGGCGTTGACGGTCGGTGGCCACGCTGTCAGCGAGATAGGAATTGTCGAAGCCGTAGGTGGTCGACGAGTGGACGATGACCGCCTTGTCGATGCCGGCGGTCTCCATCTGCGCAAGGAACTCCTCGAAGCTCGCTGGCTGCTTGCGCGACCAGCCCGACTGAGCGCCGCCCAGAGGCGCCACCGGGTAGCGCTCGGTATCGGGCGAGATGATGTGGGGATGGATGTCGATCAGTCGGGTGGCCATGGCGCTGCTCACAGGTCTTCGATGCGGTTGATGTAGCGCAGGCCGGCGGCTTCGAGGCCCTTGCGCATGTTGGTGATGGGCAGCTCGCCCTGGAGGAATCGGGCCCGCAGGGACTCCTCCTTTTCCTGGCGCTGCCGGGCCAGTTCGGCGACGCGTGCGGCCTCCAGGCGCGGCACGACCACGACACCGTCGTCGTCGGCGACGACCACGTCACCGGGGTTGACCTGCGCGCCGGCGCACACAATGGGCAGGTTGGCATTGCCGACCGTTGCCTTCACCGTGCCTCGCGCCGAGATCGCGCGCGACCAGACCGGAAATCCCATCTCGCGCAGGGTCTTGATGTCGCGGGCGCCGGCGTCGATCACCACGCCCTTGACGCCACGCGTCATGAGCGCGGTGGCGATGAGGTCGCCGATCATGCCGTCGGTGTTTTCGACCATGCAACCGACCACCAGCACATCGCCGGGCTGGCACAGCTCCAGGGCCACGTGCAGCATCCAGTTGTCGCCCGGCGCGGCCAGCGCTCTCACCGCGGTGCCGGCGGCAGCAGCGCCTTCGTAGATGGGGCGCATGTAGGGATGCATGAGCCCGGTGCGGCCCATGGCTTCGTGCACGGTGGCGACGCCAGCGGCGGCCAGCGCCTCCACCACCTCACTCGGTGCCCGATCGATTTCCCGAACGGCGACGGCTTTCATCATCTGCGTTTTCGCTTCCTGATCCTTGCGTTCAATAACCGCCCGGCCGCCCGGCGGCTGTGGCGGACGAGGCGCTGCGATAGGTTGAGAGCAGCTTTTGAGCAGCCGAGGTGAGAAGGCTCACGTCGGTGCCGACCGCGACGAAGGACGCGCCGGCGGCCAGGTACTCGCGGGCGAAAGCCTCGTCCGGAGCCAGCACGCCAGCAGCCTTGCCGGCACTGCGGACGGTGTCGATGCCCGCACGAATGGCTGCCCGCACCCGCTCGTCGCCGGGCTTGCCCAGGAGCCCCATGGAGGCGCTCAGGTCGGAGGGGCCAAAGAAGACGCCATCGACGCCTTCCACCGCTGCGATCGCGGCGAGGTTGTCCATCGCCACCACGGTCTCGGCCTGAACCAGCACACAAAGTTCTTCCGCCGCCCGGCCCAGGTAGTTAGGCACCCGGTTCCAGCGTGAGGCACGGGCCAGCCCGGCCCCCACGCCGCGGATGCCCTGGGGCGGATAGCGGGTGGCCGCCACTGCTTCGGCGGCCTGCTCGGGTGTGTCGATCATGGGCAGCAGCAGGGTCTGGACGCCGATATCCAGGAGCTGCTTGATCAGGGCCGCATCGCTGCGCACCGGCCGCACCACCGGGTGCGAGTGATAGGGCGCGACAGCCTGCAGCTGCGCCAAGGTGCTGCGCAGGTCATTGGGCGCATGCTCGTTGTCGATCAGCAGCCAGTCGAAGCCGGCCCCTGCGAGGGCCTCGGTCACATAGGCATCCGCGAAGGCAGCCCACAGGCCGTATTGGGCAGTGCCCTGGGCAATCGCACGCTTGAAGTGGTTGACCGGAAGATCCATGGTGGAAAGGAAGGGTTAAAGGAGGGATGCGACGCATTGTCTGGTGGGTGCCAGATCCAGGGCCAGCCCGGAAAGCGACGGGTCCGGCGAAAATGTCCGCCTGACGGAAATTTCTTCGCTTCGGCGCCTGTCGGCGACCTGGAGCGAATCGAAGATGGGGACATGCGCATGAAGAAAACCCGGGTACAGGCCCCGGTTGCCGAGGCAGGTGAGGCCATCGCCCGGCCACCAAAAAGCGACACCGAGGATGCGGGCGGCATCCGCGCCGTCAGTCGCGCCTTCCAGGTTCTGCGGGTGCTGGCGCTGGGCGGGGAACACGGCATGCGCCTGACCGACGTCGTCCGCTATTGCGGCCTGAGCCGACCGACAGTGCACCGTCTGCTCCAGTCCTTGATTGCCGAGGGGGTGGCGGAGCAGGAGGCGGGCACGCGCCGCTATCGGGTGGGGCTCGAAATCAGCCTCCTGGGCCTGAGTCGCCCCGCGCGCTTCGCCGTCCGCGCGGCCGCCGAGCCTTACCTCCAGGCCCTGGCTGACGACCTGGGCGACACCGTTTTTCTCACCATCCGGGCCGGCAGTGATTCGGTGGCCATCGACCGCAAGACCGGCTCCTACCCGATCAAGGTACTGGCCATTGAAGTGGGTGTGCGCCGCCCACTGGGCATCGGTGTGGCCGGCATCATGCTCCTGGCCACTTTGGCGCCGGAGGAGGCCGAGCGCATCTGCAAACTCAATGCGGAGCGCCTGCCCGCCGAGGGACCCAGCCTCCAAGCCGTCCGCGCTCGTGTGCGCGCGGCGCGAGCCGTCGGTTACGCCTACTCGGAAGTCGGCGTGCTGCGCGGCACGCGGGCCGTCGCCGTCCCGGTGCTGGATGCGGGTGGACAGGCGCTGGCGACCATCACCGTCTCGGCGATGGCCGACCGCCTCTCCGAAGCCAAGTTGCCCCAGGTGGTCGAGACCTTGCGCAAAACCGCCGCACTGGTCGGGCGCCGGCTTGCGGAGATGGAGCGCGCCAGCCGCACCCGGGCCACCTAGCTTCGCGTCCGACCGATCGTCGATGCGCAAAAAACGTCCACGAGGCGGAATTTGGCTCGGATTTCCGCTCGCTCGATGAGGGCCTCTCTGAAATCATCGATCCCGATTCATGACCGGCCCGCCCACCGGCGGTTTAGCCCTCACGCACTTCGGGATCCATCGATGAAACTCCTTCGCTTCACCACGCGCGCCGACACTGCCAAGCCGCTGGTCGGCTGCCTGCAAGGCGACGACGTCGTCGAGCTCTCCGCCTTCGCCACGCTGGATGAAGTCCTGCAGCGGGAGGACGGCCTGGCCGCTGCCCGCGCCGCCGCCTCCCAGCCGGGCGCCCGTCGCCACCCTCTGGCGGACGTCCAGCTGCTGACGCCCCTGACCGCGCCGCGCAAGATCTGGTGCATCGGCGTGAACTACCAGGAGCGCAACGCCGAGTACAAAGACAACTCCGAGCTGCCCAAGTACCCCAGCCTGTTCGTGCGCCACGTGGGCTCCTTCGTCGGTCACGAGCAACCGCTGGTGCGACCGCGCGTCTCCCAGCAGCTGGACTACGAAGGCGAACTCGTGCTCGTCATCGGCAAGGCCGGCCGGCACATCCCACGCGAGCGCGCGCACGAGCACATCGCCGGCATGACCCTGGCCAACGAGGGTTCGGTGCGTGACTGGCTCAAGCACGGCAAGTTCAACGTCACCCAGGGCAAGAACTTCGAGTCCTCCGGCAGCATCGGCCCCTGGATCGTCACCGCCGACGAGCACGATCCGCGCGGCGAGCACACCATCCGCACCCGCGTCAACGGCGAGCTGCGCCAGCAGGAGTCGACCGAGCGAATGATGTTCCCCTTCGACTACCTGCTGAACTACTTAAGCACTTTCGCCGAGCTGCAGCCGGGCGACCTGATCCTCACCGGAACACCTACTGGCACCGGCTGGAACATGACCCCGCCGCAATTCCTGAAGCCCGGCGACGTGGTCGAAGTCGAGGCCCCGGGCATCGGCACGCTGCGCAATGGCATCGTGCAGGAGGCCTGACCCCATGCTCGCCCAAGACACCGTCGTCCGCCTGGCCCAGTCGCTGGAAGACGCCGAGCGCACCCGCGAACCCATTGGCATCTTCTCCCACGCCCACCCCGACATCACCATCGAGGACGCCTACGCAATCCAGCGAGAGTGGATGCGCATCAAGACCGCCGCGGGCCGGAAGGTGGTGGGCCACAAGATCGGCCTGACCTCCAAGGCCATGCAGGATGCGGTCGGCATCACCGAGCCGGACTATGGTGTGCTGCTGGACGACATGCTTCATCACGACGGCGACGCCATCGAGGCTTCTCGCTTTCGTGGCCCGCGCCTCGAGGTGGAGCTGGCCTTCATCCTGGGAAAGCCCCTGTCCGGCCCCGACTGCACTTTATACGACGTGCTCGACGCCACCCGCTACGTGGTCCCTGCGCTGGAGATCCTGGACGCCCGCATGCACCGCGTCGACCCGGTGACCAAGCGCGGCCGCAAGGTTATGGACACGATCTCGGACAACGCTGCCAATGGCGCCATCGTGCTGGGCAAGCGGCCGCTGCGGGTGGAGGAATTAGACCTGCGCTGGATCTCCGCTCTGCTCTACGCCAACGGCGGCATCACCGAAACAGGCGTGGCCGCGGGCGTCCTGGGCCACCCGGCCCTGGGCGTGGCCTGGCTGGCCAACCGGCTCGCGCCCCACGGCGAGCACCTGGCCGCCGGCGAGATCGTCCTGGCCGGCTCCTTCACGCGCCCCATCGACGTCGCCGCCGGCGATGTCATTCACGCCGACTACGGCCCCTGCGGGTCGGTGTCCTGTCGCTTCATCTGACCCAAGGAGTCACCCCATGTCCCGCCGCAAGAGCATCTACATCCCGGGCTTCAAGCACAAGAACCCGGTCCCCAATGCCTGCCTGATCGACGGCCTGCTGACGTCGGGCGTGATCCTGGGCGTCGATCCGGCCACCGGCGAAATGCCGGCCGGCATCGAGGCTCAGTGCGCCAACATGTTCCACCACATGCGCGCCATCGTCGCCGCCGCCGGCGGCACGGCCGACGACATCATCAAGATGACCGTCTGGCTGCGCGACCCCTCCAACCGCGACGCGGTCAATGTGGAGTGGGAAAAGATGTTCCCCCACCACGACGACCGCCCCGCGCGCCACGCCCTGACCCTGGTCGGCGGCGGCCCCTCGCTGGTCCAGTGCGACGTGACCGCCGTCCTGCCCCGGCCCTGATGCATATCCCCGGAAGCACCTGATGGCCGCCTACTTCCCCTTCGACCCCGATCCGCGCAACCCCTCGCGGCTGCCCCCGCCCCTGGCCATCGACAGCCAGTTCCACGTCTTCGGCCCGGCCGACCGCTACCCGGTGGTCGAGGGCGCGCCCTACGAGATGCCCAGCGCGACGATCGAGCGCGCCCTCTACATGCACTCGGTGCTGGGCTTCAAGCGCGGCGTCATCGTCCAATCGACGACCTACGGCGCGGCCTCCGAGAACATCCTCGACGCGCTGGCGATCGCGGGCCCGGGCTACAGGGGCTGCGCCCATGCCTCGGTGCTCACTGAACGTGACGACGCCTACGTCGCACGCCTGCACGAGGCCGGCGTGCGCGGCGCGCGCTTTACCCGCTCGGGCCTGGGCACCTCGATGACCGCCCAGGACATCGAGCGCGCTCTGGCGCGGGTCCGAGAGTTGGGCTGGTACATCAAGGTCCAGCCCGAAATGGCCGGTATCGCCGGCGCCATCGGCCCCTTCCGCCATCTCGACATCCCGGTGGTGATCGACCATATGGGTCGTCCCGACCCCGAGGCCGGTGATGCAGACCCCTCCCTGCGCGTCGTGCTGGAGATGCTCCAAGAGGGCAACACCTGGGTCATGCTCTCTCTGTGGGAGAAGATCTCGAAGCTGGGCAAGCCTTGGGAGGATGCCGTGGGTGTTGCCCGTAAGCTGGTGGCAGCCGCGCCCCATCGCTGTATTTGGGGCAGCGATTGGCCACACCCCGTGTCACTCAAGCAGCCCCCCAACGACGCGGACTTCCTTGAACTGCTCTATCACGCAGTGCCGGACGACGCTACGCGCCACCAGGTCTTGGTGGACAACCCCACCACCCTCTTCGGCTTCTGACGAGGCCCGTGCTCCCCATGATCATTGATTGCCACGGACACTTCACGACCGTCCCACAGTCTGTCCGCCAATGGCGGACAAGCCAACTCGAAGGCATGAGCGACTTCGTCAACGGCTCTTCTCTGGCAAGGCCGAAGGTTTCGGACGACGAGATTCGCGAGGCGATCGAGAACGGCCAGCTCAAGCAACAGCGCGAGCGGGGCTACGACATGACTCTGCTGTCCCCCATCGCCGGCTTGATGGGGCACCACCTGGGCAACGAGCGCACCAGCCTGGAGTGGTCCGAAGTCGCCAACGACGTGGTGCGACGGGTCTGCGATCTGTTCCCGGACAACTTTGCCCCCGTCTGCCAACTGCCTCAGTCGCCCGGCGCTGAACCGAAAAATTCGGTTCCCGAGCTCAAACGCTGCGTCGAGGAAATGGGTTTCGTCGGCTGCAACCTCAATCCGGATCCCAGCGGTGGCCACTGGACTGGCCTGCCGATGACCGACCGCTCCTGGTATCCGCTGTACGAAGCGCTGTGCGAGCTGGACGTGCCGGCCATGATCCATGTGGCCGCCTCGTGCAACGCCTGCCACCACGGCACCGGGGCGCACTACCTCAATGCCGACACCTCGGTCTTCATGCAGCTGCTGCAGGGCGACCTGTTCAAGGACTTCCCCCAGCTGCGCATCATCATTCCGCATGGCGGCGGCGCTGTCCCCTACCACTGGGGACGTTTTCGCGGCCTGTCGCTGGAGATCGCGAACCGGCCGCTCGAAGGTCTGCTGGACAACGTGTTCTTCGACAGCTGCGTCTACCACCGGCCCGGCATCGAGTTGCTCACGAAAGTCATCCCGACCAGCAACGTCATGTTCGGCTCCGAGATGATCGGCGCCGTACGTGGCCGCGATCCGCTGACCAACCGCTATTTCGACGACACCAAGCAGTACGTCGACGCCTGCGAGGGCCTGAGCGAGCGCGATCGCCAGGCGATCTTCGAGGACAACGTCCGCCGTGTCTATCCCCGTCTGGACGCCTACCTGCGTGGACGAGGCAAATAAGCCCCGTCCCGATCACCTCCACCCTAGCCATCCCAACCCCGAGAGGAACACCATGAAACGCCTTCTGAAACTCCTGGCCACCATCTCGCTGGCAGTCTCCGCAGCTCTGCCCACGCTAGCCTCCGCCCAGGCTTATCCCAGCCGACCTATCAAGCTGATCGTGCCGTGGCCCGCCGGCGGCGCTTCCGACATCGTGGCGCGCGCGATCGTCGAGGGTATGCGCAAGGACCTGGGTCAGACCGTGGTCGTTGAGAACAAGGCCGGGGCCACCGGCCGCATCGGCATCGAGGCCGCACGCAACTCACCGGCCGACGGCTACACCCTGGTGCTGGCCATCTCCAACACCCACGGCCTGGCGCCTGCCTTGTACAAAAACCTGCCCTACGACCCGATTCGCGACTTCACCCCGGTGGGTTTGGTCGCCATTGGCCCGTTGGCGGTGACCGTTCGCTCCTCGCTGGGGGTGAAGACCCTGCCCGAACTGGTCGAGTACGCCAAACGCAATCCAGGTAAGGTTAATTTCGCCAGCGCCGGCTCCGGCAGCGGGTCCCACCTGCTCGGCGAAATGCTCAAGTCCATGGCCGGCATCAACATCGTGCACGTTCCCTTCAAGGGCACCGCGCCCGCGATCAATGACCTCGCCGCCGGCCACGTGGACCTGATCTTCGAAGGTTCGGCCGTCAAGTCCTATGTCACGGAAGGCCGGTTGACCGTGCTTGCGACCACCGGAGCCAAGCGTTGGTCCGCCTACCCGGACGCGCCCACCACCGCTGAGGCGGGCTTTCCCAAGCTGCTTTCGGCCTCCTGGTTCGGCATCATGGGGCCCAAGGGAATGCCCCAGCCTGTGGCCGAGCGCCTGAGCAACAGCATCAACGTCGCCCTCAAGAGCCCGGAGGTGCTGGCCGTGCTGAAGGCCCAGGGGATGGAGCCCGTCCCCTCCAGTTCGCCGGCGCAGCTGTCCTCCTTCATGGCCAGCGAGATCGATCGCTGGAAGGCCAACCTGAAGATGATCAACTACACCCACGTCGAAGAGTGATTGCACGACCCTGCTGTGTCGTGACCCTGGTCAGGCCGAAGGCATCGAACGGCTTTCGGTGAGCCGCGGCAGCTCCGTAGCCGTCAGCGCATGACGCTCTGAGAGAGTCAGAGCGTCATCGCGTTGCGCGGCGATGGAGCGGGTCATTTTGATGTGGTGGCTCGCAAGATCGCCGGCCTCGGCTACTTTCTCAAGAGCAAGTGAATGACGCTTCCCCCTCAAAGCACGGTCGCAGACGTCGATGCCGTCTGTCGCGCCGCTCAAACAGCCTTTGTGACCTACGGAGGCTCCGATGCCGCCCTCCGTGCCAGGTTGCTGCGCGGCCTGGCCGACGCGCTGGATGCAAACAAGGCACGCCTGGTGGCTCTGGCCGATGAAGAGACCCACCTGGGTCCCGACCGCCTCAATGGCGAGGTCGACCGCACCGCCTTTCAGCTGCGCGGCTTCGCGACGCAGGTGGAGAAGGGCGCTGCCTTCAACTTTACCGATGACCCCACCGTGGCTGGCGCGCCGCCGTTGGGCCATCCGAGCCTGATGCGCGTGCGCGTACCCTTGGGCCCGGTGGCTGTCTTCTCGGCCTCCAACTTTCCCTTCGCCTTCTCGGTGCTGGGCGGAGATACCGCCTCGGCCCTGGCCGCCGGCTGTCCGGTGGTGGTCAAGGCGCACAGCGGGCACCGTGCCCTCTCGCACTCCGTGGCCGAATTGGCCCAAGATGTCGTGACGGCCCAGGGCCTGCCCGCCGGAGTGTTTGCCATGGTCGATGACCCTGGCCACCAGATCGGCGTAGCGCTCATGGAGCATCCGGCCATTGCGGCGGGTGCCTTTACCGGCTCGGTGCGTGGCGGCCTGGCCCTGCAAAAGGTTGCGCACGCGCGGCCACGCCCGATTCCCTTCTTCGGTGAGCTCGGTTCCATCAATCCAGTGGTGGTCCTGCCGGCGGCCCTGGCGGCTCAGTGTGCGGAGCTTGCCGCCGGCCTGGCCGGCTCTATCACCATGGGCTGTGGCCAGTTCTGCACCAGCCCGGGCGTGATCGTGGTGCCGCAAGGTGCCCCGGGCGACAAGTTCGTGGCCGCCCTGGTCGAGGCTCTGAGGGGCGCCGTCACCCACGAGATGCTCACCCCGCAGATGCGCGCGGGCTTCGAGGCAGGCCGAGCGGCCTGGGAGGCGAACGCCAGGTTGCTGGGTCTGCTGGCGGATACTGCCCCCGAGGGGCAGCCTCCGCGGCCCTTCCTGGCTCAGGTGTCTGCGGCGGACTTCATCGCCGACCAACACCTGCATGAAGAGGTCTTCGGCCCCGCCGCCCTGGTGGTCCGCGTGGCTGGTGTAGCCCAGGCCATCGACGTGCTGCAGGCCGTGGGCGGCACCCTCACCGCCACGATTTGGGGTGCCGACGAGGCGACCGATGACAACTTCTCTCTGGTGCGCGTGGCCTCCCAGGTGGCTGGTCGGGTGCTGTTCGCGGGCTTTCCCACAGGCGTGGCCGTGACCGCGGGTCAGCAGCATGGCGGTCCCTTCCCCTCGTCAAGCATGCCCATGACCACTTCGGTGGGTTGGGCCGCAATGGACCGATTCCTGCGACCGGTGTGCCTGCAGGACGCGCCGGCCTGGCTGGCCGAGCGCAAGGGCCAGCCCTGCTGATGACAAGTTGCAGATGGATCTGTGAATCGCCCCGGCCCCTGTAGACGTCTCTGAGCCTCAAATGCCGAGGCCTGCAAGGAGCATCGTCCTCCGTTTGCGCTTGGTTTATGGAGGACGCTCTGGTGGTCGGGGTCCTCATTCCCATGCCGCTCATTCACGCTCACGCATGATTGAATGTAAATAGAAAACTGGTGGGTTGGGCAAGCATCTCCTACCACCCAACAGGCGGTGATTGCCGCCGAATCGTTTCGGAAACCCCGAAACCGAACTCAGCCATTTGCTGCTTTTCCCGAGTGATCGATGTCCGGATCATCGCGTGTCACCCGTACGCGACTCGACCCCATGGACTCCATCACGATCATGCTCCTCACCTTCGCCGCCACGATGGTCTTCGTGACCTGGCTGGCCTATCGCCAGAGGAACGAGAAGCGCGACATCGCGCTCCTC
>JACCDX010769466.1_pt1 | contig 21398 bp, 13 predicted proteins | sample 7449681 | NCBI WGS metagenome assembly JACCDX01 (sample SAMN15323450, study PRJNA562643) | freshwater metagenome | isolation source: river surface water | place: USA:Blue River Watershed | collected 2017-08-18
CACCTTTAAAAGGAGGGAGGGGTCGCTAATGTTGAGGGCGACGATCAGACGGGATAGCCCTGCCTGATCAGCTGATTGAATTCTAGCAAATGCTAGCGAATGCGCATCCGACAGAATACGAGCGGCGGTGGAGCGAGCTTCTGCGATAGTTCTGGTGGCGTTAGATAGAATTTGATTAACCAATACATCCGTTTCCTGCAGAACAACTGCTTCTTGTTGATGTAGAGCCTGTTCTTCATTCTTGACGAGTTGAATTTGTGTTTGTAGGAACCTCTGGCGGACGTTGTCGGGGAGGATGGGCTTTGCGAGTTGAAATTTGTCAACGGGGATCTCAAACCCAAGATCATCAACAGCGTCGCCGATCGCAACGGTGATAGCATTATCGATCTCTGCACGTTTGTTAATAAAATCATCGGTTGAATATTGTGTAATTGTATTCTTTATAGTCGCAATCACACGATTGATCACCTGAGAACGGTACGAAGTTCTAAATTTGCGATGAATACTAGGGATGGCTTCCTTCTTAGGGCGCCATTGGAAACTAAATTGAAATGGAAATTCAAGCCCCTCACTAGAAAATACCCTAAGATCATTACCCTTGAACTCTTCATACACATACGTTCTGGGAAATTTGATCATTTCATAATTCAAACCTAAATAGTAGTATCCGTTGGTGTACACCTTACTATAATCTACCTTGTTCGTAAGTTTGTATCTACTGATCGCATACTCATCGTATTCAACCCCGTAGTAACTAGTCGGGACCATAGAACAGATCATAATCAAAGCAATTACAATGATGCCCAGTCCAATGGCAGATGTGTTGGTAAGACCACAGCATGCTTTCCTTTTCCAAAAAGAATCAGTCTCTGTATTAGCATTAGCATTAGCATTTACTCTAGCATTAGCATTAGCCCCAGCTTCTACGGATGGACGAATGTCCATTTGGACGTCCCGGCGATTAGCGATACGAGACATGGTTTATTAGTGTAAAATAATTCATTTTTTTATAGCCCATATAAAAAACTTAAACAAATACCGTAGTACTAGTGCGATTACCGCCCATCAACTGAACTAGCAGGACCTTATTGATGTATTCATCACCCGTCATGTTAAGAGATTGAATTGCAATCTGATACACTAGAAGACGTTGATCATACTTCGACTCAATAGCGAGAGCCTGCTGCTGTGCATCGAATAGGATGGCATCAGATGTCAGCTCTGCATCATTCACAATAATAGTACCAGTATTGATCGCCTGGGATAGCTTGGTGTTCGCAATGATGAGTTGCTGCGCACGTTGATTTGCAGCAACTTGAATATCTTGTTCAGCGCTTCGCCTATCTAGAATAGCCTGATTGAAAGAATCGGGGAGCTTAATATTCTTTAGCTGTAGAAATCCACCCGTAGTAATGTGCGTGCCCAGACTCGGGAGATGAGTTTCAATACGGTTAAGCATATCACTCTGAACAGCACCACGTTGATTGTAGTAATCAAAAGACGTGTAATTGGAACAAGTCTCGCGCATCAGCTTTTCGAGCACATTAGAGACATATGGCTTAAAATCGCTTTCATAACCGAATTCGAAGAAAATATCTTTGATCTCTTTGTCTACATATCTAGTCTGAATAGCGATCTGAAGCTCAACTTCAAGCCCGTCGGAGGTCCAGCAATCAATCTCGATGTCCCACGGGACAAATGTATTCTTAAAAGTGATCAGTTGCGAATCTGGCTGAAGCGTCTGGCGTCCGGGTCCCATGACTTCTCCGCGTACATGTCTAGTAGTCCTACCATAGTTAAGAGCCCATTCATCCGATGCTACATCCTTAATACTAAGGGATAGTAGGACGATCGAAGTGACCAACATGCCTATGATAAAAACTGCAACCGCCACATTCTTGTGGATTGCGGTCTCACCTTGTCTGAAACACATGATTTTTGTGATTGATAAGATTCGGAATATTAATCAATGATAATTAATTCAATTTTTTGAGGTTTCGGATTTTATCCTCTAGGTGTTGGATAAGATTATCTTTTTGGTTATCACTTATATTCGAATTTAAAATAGAATGGATGATAGACATGAGTCTATCGATTTCTTGTTGTGTAATACAGTCCATTCTTTTATATGTATTTTTATTAGGTTTATTAGGTTTTATACCCGCACACTTAAAAAAAAAGAATGGCGTCAGTCGTCAGCCCATAGCCTCACCATTGCATCCTCGACCTCGACAAGTTCCGCGCGGAGAATTGTGAATTCCTTGTCCAACGATCTAACAAGATCATCCCGATCCGATTCATTGTTCGTAGGGTACAGGACTAGCTGTTGCATCCGGATGGCAATCGACGACATGGTTTGGGACAGCCGTCCAGCCCTGTAAATGAGATCCTGGGCTTCTTTCGATTCACGTTTGGGTTTGGGGGTATCCTTCGACATCTTTATCTAAGGGTTGTCGTGGATTTGTTATTAAGCATCTAAAAAATCATTTTTTTTATGGTCCAAAATTGAAATTTCTTTTTATCTTAATAACGACCAACAGAAATGAACGTCCTCGCGATACAAGCCGCCGAAATCAAAGCCTTGAAAGAAAAGCTCATGACTCTAGAAAAAAACCCAGAGTATACACAAGACTATCTGGATGAATATATTAAAAATCATTACGCATTTGAATGTGGGGCATATTATGCATCGATTAAAGAACGGGGCGCTGATGTGTATATGGTTCCGATGATTAGGAGTTTAAACTATAACTACAAATTTAGACATCCGGATGGAACCATAAAAAAATATGAGAATCCGACATATAATGCGGATTTAGCTAATTGGAATAGGTTCAAAGAGCTAGCCCATAAAGAACTAGAATTAGATCCATTTAGTGATTATCACGATGTCAACGTAATTAGAAATAATAGTGTGCCAAAAACTGTAGTATGTCATAATCCGGATGATAAATATACTTATACATTTAATCTATTCAATATGGAACACATTAATATGATGAAAGCGTCGTTCAAAATCGATTTAAAACGCATCTATACGAAAGAAACATGGGAGCGTGAAATTCCGGCTGATGTACGAAGAGGGTTTGCATATATTGAAACAATCCAAGATTCTGTCAACGAACATTATGTCGATAGATTTAAAATTCTAGCCATATCAAATCCACAAAGCCATCGAAGCCCCCATATCGAAAATATGATCCATCAAGCGGAAAACAAAATATATTACTATCAATTTCCGGTATCAGGAGTACAATATTTCCATCATGTCATGAATAAGTGGATAGACCATCTGATTACACCTAAATCTAATTCTGAACCTGAGTCTAAATCTGAAACTAAATCTAATTCTGAACCTGAGCCTAAGTCTAAACCTGAGCCTAAGTCTAAACCTGAGCCTAAGCCTAAATCTAAGTCTAAACCTGAGCCTAAGCCTAAATCTAAGTCTAAACCTAAGTCTAAATCTAAACCTGAACCAGGGGAGCCTGAATCTGAATCTGATGATTAATCATCCAGAATATAAAATATGAATTTTTTTTATTATAGCATATTAAGATAAAAATGTTTTCTACGGAATTTAAGATTGCTTTCGATACAGATCAACAATATATAAAAATATTTAATCAACTAAATCTAGCGGACAAACTTAAATACCCAACAGTTTTTACTTCTAGTAAGCACGCCAATTTTTCTATCACTGTATCAGGAAATGGTAAATTTAAATCACCTAGATCGAATAAAGAAGCAAGTGTAGATCTAACAACACTTCAAGCTTATCTATTAGTAGATAAACTAAAATGCCTGTCTCCGGATGAACAACTTAATTTGTCTTCCGAAGAAATGGATATTATCGATACTTATGGTAGGTATGAATATGGACGATTAGCGTGGTCTGAATATAACAGGAGAATAAAAATTGACACTGTTATGAATTTTGTACAAAATGCGGGAGATAAACTATTAATAACGGCTGGCATTGAAGAATTAGTCGAACTATTAAACGATAGCATGCATCCTCCAGCCATTTATGATATGAATTGCGAATCTTTCAACCTTCTATCTAGGGAGATATCTAAATCAACATATATAGAATCTATTGATTACCTGAATAAACTGATAGTTTTCTGTCTTGACACCCTTAACTATAAAGTTGTAGAATCAGAACAATATTGGGAAACAAACGAACAACAAGTTGCGAATACAGGATTAACGATTCTAGATAATTTTACAAAAGATCTTATGAATAACATTGTAAAATTATCACTAAATGATATTATGGAAATTCTATTGGTGCTTTATGAATCGAAATCCATCAATAGACTATTTATCAATAGGATAACGGGCGTTGATGTTCTAAATACTATTTATGGAAATGCTATTATATCAGTATATAAAGATATTTGTGGTATTGCGGATACTGATGGCGGAGTTGCTATCATGGATATTCTATCTAAGATCCCAGAATATTTCTTACCATGCCTCGGGTCTACGGATGATACAACCATACTGCGCAATATATTTAGTTATTTAGATTATAAGTATCTGAGAGTATCTGATGTTAATGATATGTATAAACAACTTAGCCTAGTTTTGACGAACAACAATATTAGTCTTCTTAATACACAAACTCTATACAGAATTGTATATGATTTAAATCGTATCAAACATAAATCCTTTGGATTATATTATCTATATAAGAGGACACATCTCGCAATGACTAATAGAAATGATTATTATGACCATATCGAAAAAATGGAAGGTGTGATTTATACAAATCAGTTTTGCGAGAATGTCAATAATTTAATTACTGATATTTATCAATCACCTAATGTAATTACTCTAACCAATATGATTGTTCCAATCCTTGAAGATTTTGAACCTAAGAATGATGATCATCCGTCAAAATCGGATATTTTTGATGAAGTCGAATATGAAGATACTTGTGATGAGGAAGAGTATGAAGAGCCCGAACCTCCTAAGTCTAAAAAATCATCAACTAAATCAACTAAGGTACAAGAGACACCTAAAAAAACACTCAAAAAATTAAAATAAAACATTAGAAAATTATAAATCTGATGTAATCTCCCTGTATAAATCAATAATTGATAATTTGAAGAACAAACCTAATACAAAAGGTTTTGGACGTTTCCGAATATCATTGATAGCTTTCATAAGGGCACCGGACGAAAATGTAGTATTTCCATTAAGCCTATTACATAACGCCAATACAGCTTTGTCATTACCAGAACCTTTATTTTTTAGATATGAGTCATCTTCAGCTTCCGTATTAATTTCATCGATCAATGCAGCATTAAATTCTTTTAAGAATTGAAACACATCTCTATCGGATATACCCATAATAACTTCCTGCTGCCACAAATTATTTAAATTATCATTCGTGATCAATTCAAATAATACATTATAATTAATCTCATGGCTAAATTTATTTAATTGTTTATTTCTATTGACAACAATACCATAATTTTTATCTAGACGTTCACATACTTTTCTTAATAATTCGACAACATATTCTGAATCTAAATAAATGGCAGGAACAGGAACAGATTTATTAATGTCCCTAAATAAACCTAATTGTTCTTTAGTTGTTAATATTGGGTAAATAACAACTTGAATATTATTCTGCATACAAGGATGTGATTTTGGAATTGCTGAAATTGCAGCGCATCGATGTTGCCCATCTATAATGATATAGCGTTCGTTTTCCTCGTCCGATTTTGCCATCAAAATAGTTGGCATATAATAGTTACGTTTAGCGTAGTTTTCCATTATAAATTCTTTAATTTGATTTACACGTTCCTGGCTCACACCTCGTTGAAATATTGGGCGTTTATATTGTGATCCATAGTTATTACAAATATCTAAATACGATAAATCTACGTATTTAACGAATGCATCTCCATTCATAACATCTTTAATTGCCCGAATGCTAATTTCTTGAAATGCCTCTATATAATTTAACAACGCTATTGACTGGCGATCCGTCATGTTATAAACTTCCGTAGTTTGGGTATTATCAGGAACAGATACTATTAATTTTAATTCTTTCATATATTTTTTTAATTGCCCGTCAATAGAACTATCGTCAATACTAACAATTTTAAGCACTGGTACGGACATACCCAAAGTTTTATGTGATTTAATACGGGATGATGCATCTTTGGCATATCCAATTTTTATACCATGATGAACTTTAATAGCATATAATTCGGGCATTTTATTATTAATACAGCCTTATTTATAATCAAAATTGAGTATTATTTAGAAAGAAAATTTATAGCAAAGAAAATTCATAGCAAAGAAAATTCATAGCAAAGAAAATTCATAGTTCACACGCCCAGCATGTGTGTTCTAGATTATCATCAATATGTAAAATGCTCACATCTTGACATGCGAAAGTCACCAATCGATTCGACCGATTCATAGTGCACGATTTTTTAAACTCTACAATCTTTATTAGACGGCATTCTTTACGTATCATGTCAGCAACTTTTTTAGGTAGTTTATCAGCCAATATACCAAAACCTCCAACAGGGGATACTTTACTCTCCATCCTACTGGCTAAATTAACAGTTGACCCAAAGAAGTCTCGTATTTTACATCCCTGAATATCTAGGATACGGGATTGCATCGGTCCAGAGGCTATACCAATTCTAACTTGTAATTTGTCCGTGGACTTATTAAATTTTATCGGATTTTTTGCTAACTCTGATTGAATAGTTATGGCACATTTGACGCCATCTTCGATATCTTTAAAGTGTGCCATAACTGCATCCCCTATGGTTTTTACCAACAAACCTTTATTTTTATTGATAGCGTTTCGGATAATTTTTTCATGTTTAATTAATTTATCGAGCATTTGATCTTTATGAGTTGCCCATAAAAGACTCGATGATTTTACATCGGTAAATAAAATACATGCCGTCATAATTTATATGTATATTATATAAATTGTAAAAATGTCTCAATCAAATGAACCAAACGAATCAAGATCGGGTAATAAATTAGTCATAGGTATACTTGTGGCTTTGGTAGTTATCTATATAGTTTATTCAAAACCTATCAATGAGATGATAGGATCTATACTACATCCAACCCCCGTTTCCAATGATGTAGCGCCAGATTCCGCGCCTGTGTATGTACCTGTTCCAGCTCCGGCGCCCCCTTCGACATATGTGTCCACTCCAACAACCACCTACGTGACATCGGTTCCAACACCTACTCCTGTTTTAGTGCCTGCACCTACCCCTGCGCCTGCTCCTGCTCCGGCTCCTATCCCTGCTCCTACTCCTGCGCCTACTCCGGCACCTGCGCCTACTCCGGCTCCTGCTCCAGCGCCTACTCCTGTCCCATCAACCGGGATGAATTGGGCATTTGTTCCTAGGATGGATAGTTGGTATAATGATATAAAACAATACCCTAATTATTCATTAACCCAATTAAAGGACCTATGTATCAAAGAACCCGCATGCGCTGCTGTTAACACCGATGGTTGGTTAAAAAATAAAGTTAAGCCATTTAATGAGTGGAAATCGGGCGGAGGCACTACTCATGTTTACTTAAAACGCACTCCTATGGTCAGCGTTCCGAGCCCATATGTCATACAATATTCCCCATAAATATAATTTATAACAAACCTACAAAACATAGCTTTCTTTTTTTGAAATTGATATATCCATAAAATCTACGAGGGCTAACTAAAAAAATACAAAATGCCTGACTATCCCTAAAAAATAAAACTATCAAAAAATATATAACATAATTTATATATCTTGAAGAATGTCAAACGAGCTATTATCACTCCCATCATCTGGAGGTATTTCTCTGGACAGTCTACCATCCGCAGGTGCTGTAGCCGGAGATATCTTTCAATATGATGGTGCTCAATGGCAAATTGTCCCAAGTGGCAATAATAATCCTCTGCTACTGGAGGGAGTTGCCGCACCTGGCGTTCCTGCAGTAGATACTGGTGTACTCTACAAACAGACCGGATCTGATGGATTGTGGTGGAGAACCGATAACGTTGCCGCCCTTGACATTACATTGGCTGCAGCGGCTACCACAGATGTTGCCGCAGGATTGAACGTATTTATTACCAACCCTAATATTCCAGCATCTGGTAATAACTTTTTAACTATTCAAACAGCTATCAATGCAGCTGAACTTTACGCCATCGCAAACCCTACTCTCGAGCAACCTGTTGTATTAGTTGCACCGGGTGTTTATAACGAAGCCCTATCTATCTCAAGAAATATTGTCTTAATGGGACAGGGCGATGTGGCTAACTCTTCGTCTAGATCTGTAGTTGTAGATGCTGCGGCATTAGGTGCATCGGTGCAGATAAATAACCCATGTATCGTTAAAAATATTCTATTCAGACGCACCGTTGGCGCTTTAGGTGTCGTCGGTATTGACGCCCCAGTCGTGCAATTAGGTCCCGCGTGGAATGGTTCTGTTAACGACCATGCTGTTTTACGCGGATGCGTCGTTTCATCCTCGGTTGTTGCTGGTGTATCGTATGCAGTTGACTGGTCCGATCCAGCGGTTGGGCGTGCATTGACTTTGGACGGTACTAGTATTTCATGTGCAGTGAACACTAACGCATTATTGATCGGAGCAAATAACTACGTGTATTGCTTAAACGGTGTATATGGTAGAAATGGTGGTATAGTAGAAATTACGGGTATAGCCTCATTCCCATTACTATTCGATAAGATGGACTGGGTCGGCTCTATCCATCTCAATAACGGTGCGGGCGGTGCTAGCACCGCAGTGCTCCTCAATAGCACCTTAAGTTCTAATGCAGCAAGCCCAGCTGTATATGATTCCTCGAATTTTGGATTTTTCACTGTGAGTAATTCACAGGTCAACGCGGCTAGCGGTCCCGCCCTCAATTTAAATTTTAATACTGCCCTAAGACATCATAATATGCCCGTGAGCACCATTACCGCGAACGCCCCTATTATATCTGGTGTCGTTTCTGATGGAAACCCGGCAACATTGGCTCGCGACCTTAACGTTTTTACGGTCAATATTAATATTCCGGTCTTCGGCAGTAACCATCATACGATTCAAGCGGCTATTAACGCTTCTGCTACCCCTGGTGGTCTTACTCCGCAAGTCATATTAATTGCACCCGGAATATATACCGAAGATCTCACCGTTGATCGTCATGTATTACTACAAGGAGTAGGTGCTTCAACAGACTCTTATAAGGGTGATAAGATAGACTCCACTATTATAGTAGCAACCGCGGGGCATAATATAACATATACATCAACTTTCAAAGACATATATTTTAATAAGGTGGGAGATATTACAGTTTTTGATATGATAATTCCTGCCGGCAAATCGGTCAATTTTAAGGATTGTATGTTCGCGTCGCCCGGTGCTACCGCTTATTTATTTGGTATCGATCCTACCGCCGCAACATCTTCCATTCATTTTAATCGATGCTCTTCTTTCGGGACGGATCCTACTGCACTCCTCATGAATGTCGGTGCAAATAACATTATTATCGCCGATGATTGCCAATATATGAGTGGGCGTATCTATAACGAAGGGCTTATGTTCCTATCACGATTCGGACATTGGGCTTATTATGGTTACATAACATTAGCCGGGTCAGGTTTACTCTCCATTAAAGATAGTATTTTGACCAACAACACGGCTAACCCCGTTATTTCTAGTGCCGCGGCGAATACATCTGTTACGATACATAACTCAACCGTTTCATCGGCTGGTGTCAACGTTATAGATTTGAGCGGTGCTACAAGTGTATTGACATACTCGAATATGATAATTAGAAATTTGGGAGGTGGTAATATAGTGAATGTCAATGGAACTATTAATAACCTAAACAACTCAGTAGCCGGAGATGATCTTAATGTTTATACCGTCAATCCTAATCGCCCCCTTATAGGACGTAACTATCATACAGTACAGTCCGCCATCACCGCAGCATGTGCCGTAGTACAAGAATTTGTAGGAACCACGTCCGCCGGCTCAACTACCATTACAGGCATTTCTGATGCGGACAATCTACTACTAGCAGTCGGACAACAACTTTACAGTGTATATTTAGATCGTAGTACTATTATTACGGCTAAAGGAAATGAAGGCGGCAACGCCAACACAGTAACTATATCTACGGCAACGACAGGTACTCATCCGGCAGCCAAGATATCCATATTCCCGAGCACCGGTATGCCAATAGTGTATATTACTCCCGGCGTTTATGATGACAACGCAGACACCACCATTACAAAACCAATCATTGTTCGTGGTGCCAATCGTAACGGTACCCAAATCGTAACGCGAATGAATATTCAAGATACATGCTGGCTGGAAGATTTAACAGTCCACCCGGGCGCAGTAACTGCTGCAGCAGTGCAGATAGATCCAGCCGTCACATTTAACGAGACGTTGTTCGCGACTCGTTGTAATTTTAGGAAGTTTGCTGTAGACGTAACACACTACCCTACATGCTATTTCTTCGGTAATGCACAATTCTCTTTCCGCCCGGTCGATTGTATGATTTCATCAGATACAACCGGACATCCAGCAATTTATATCAGTCATACCAATGCTGCATTAATTACCGATTGTGCCATCGTAGGTAATGTCTATCAGCGCAGCAGTAATGCCAATTCTGTTCAGATAGTGCGCGGTAGTGTCACAGGTCATCTTCGAATTGAGGACGGTGCTATAGTTCCTCCCAGTACATCTATTCCATTAACAGAACCATCAAGCACCCCAGGTGCATTAGAAACCCGTCTGCACGTAATTGGTGTTCGCATTTATTCGGATAATGATGAATCGGCTATCGTATGCACACAAGATAATGTTCGTGTTATCCTTGACAGTGTTGATTTATTGGTCAATGGAGGTGGTGCTGAATTATACGCCATCGACTTATCCGGCACTGGTTGCAAACTAGTCGAATCTAACACAACTTTCTCACAACATCCCAATGAAGCGCCCGTCAACCTCACCGCCATCAATGTAGTTGGTGGATCTATTGAACATGAGCATTTACCAGTTACCGGCGCCGATCTTAATGTTTATACTGTTAATATCAATGTTCCGAGGGGCGATCGTAATTTCCACACCATTCAAGACGCTGTCACCGCGGCGTGCGCTGTTGCCGGCGAGCAAACAATCAAGGTCACAACGGGTGCATACATAGAAGATGTATCAGTTCCAGCAGTTACGGCATCGCATATAATCCTCGAATCCGAAGGAGTTGTATCCCTTCAAGGCACACAATCGGCGTCCGTCAACCTAACCATTCGGAATATTAAACTTACCCGTAACGGAGTAACTCGTATTCTGCAGCAACTGACCAATTCCGTTATCATTCGCGTGTTTGACTCAGAGATCGATTCCGGAGGCATAGTAGGTCAGTATGCCGTACACTTAGACCCTTCACGATCCGGATGCAGAACAGAACTATATAACAGTCCTATAACCAATGGAGGTGATTCTATTTATGTTACACACAGTAATGCCGTGGTTATTCGGGACTCATTCGGAGGTGGTGGTAATTGCGCCATAGAACCTACAAGTTCGTCCGTTGTGTCATTATTATCTGTTTTCAATTCTACTTATAATGGACGTATTCTAATCATTCCCGGAGGTGTTCCGGCATTAGCCACTAAAACAAACTTAGTTACTTTATCGGGTGTTCAGCTACGCAATTCAGCAGATGTTTCTATTATTGATATTACCTGCCCATATGCCGGAATAACCCTACTTGATGTGCAGTTTGTCAAAGATGCCGCTGTTCAACCTTTGCTTAACAGCTCCACTGTTGACGATGTTGTCGTTCGTAAAGGAAATACATCATTTACACCCATTACTGCAGGATCCAACGCACAGACTAATTTTGAGATGGATTTAATTACAAATAGTAACAGTGAATTCATCGATGCGACAGAATCTAGCGTTTCTAGTGACTTGAATGTTTATACCGTCAATCCTGATAGACCATTGATAAATAATAATTTCCATACTATTCAATCTGCCATAGATGCTGCAACTGCGGGCGAATATACTGTTATCATGGTTACACCGGGCAATTACACTGAAAATCTCAATATTAACAAGGAAGTCAACCTTGTAGGTATCACCCCACAACTAGGACGTGGTCAAAATATAATAGACCCTGCTACAGAAAATGCACCTGTTACAATCAATGGTGAAACTACTATCAACTCCGCTTGTACTTGTAATGGTATTTATTTCCGCCGCGTTTTAGCCACACAGGCGGTTGTCAAAATTGGCAATGCATGGGCTGTTGGAGGTATCAAGGCATTTGCCCAGTTTATATCATGCGGATTCCTCACCGAATCAGCTTCGGGTATTCCTACCGAATATGCAGTACAGTGTATAGAAAACAATGGCTCTGCCCGTAGATTAGATTTCTACAACTGCTCATTCAAGGCTACTTCAGTCAATGTCGAATCTATTGTAATAGATAACAGTAATCGCATACTAATGCAGGATACGGAAGTTGTCGGAAGAACATTATTATTAGGAAGCAACTCGTACATGGTACAGCATATAGGTGGTATATATAATGGCTTCATTGATGGTACTAGTGCCGTTGTGCCAGTTGCTAAACAGGTCGCATACTACGCAGAAAATGTTCGTTTCGGTAATGACGGCGCAGTTGCCGCTACTATGCGAATGGCTAACAATCTTTCGGTTGAAATTATAAATTGTCTATTCAATCAATCGGCAGCCAGTCCGCAGTTAGCATGCGTAGTTCTCAATTCTGGCGGTGGTGCTACGGACCCAGGTGAGTATAATCATGATGGAAAAAATAAATTCTCCAGCGAAGCACGAGTGCGCCTGAATGGCGGTACCGACCTTAGCTATGTGCCAGAAAATTTTGTACCGTAGGCGGAAAACGCAAATAGTATAAACTTTTTATTATAATCTAATTGATATACTTATAAAATGTGCCTATGCAAATACAAAGATATATTTGGAAAGCCAAATGAAGGGGTGCATAGCCATCGCTTTTTAGGATTAGCTGCGGCAGATCTTATGGGGTTCATCCTTTTGGTATTTATGATAGTTTCTTATTTTGGAACAAGTGTGTTATCTACAACAATATGGCTTGCAATATTAACTATTTTCATCCATTGGTTATTCTGCGTCCCAACAGCGCTAAATCGCCAATTAGGATTATCGTAAATCGCCAATTATAAATAGCTTAAATCATCAATTATAAATAGCTTAAATCATCAATTATAAATTCTCTTTCTTTTTTAAATAAAAATCTTCTCTTTCCGTCGATATACACAATTTAAAAATGTCGAATGAACCATTATCACTACCATCCAATCTTATAATACCTTTGGGTAGTTTGGAGGATGGTGTAACGGTCAATGATATAATTAGATGGACCGGCGCAGCATGGGTTTCTGCCCCAGAAAATACATCTGCTACTAATCCATTAGTTATAGTTGCGGCGGCTCCGGCGTTTAATCCAGCATTGCCGGCTCCGGCTGCTAATACAGGTTATCTGTATAAAAAGGATGGTCTTCCTGGTATTTACTGGTATCCTGATGGTGGACCGGAATTTGATTTACTAACAGCAGGTGGCGGTATTCCTGTGGTCGGCGCTAGCACCGATCGTGCAATTGTTCTATGGAACGGAGTGCTCGGCGACACTGTTCAAGACTCTCCGATAACTATTTCTGCAACTGGTCAATTTAGTGTTTTAGGTAGTCCATTCTTATATTCGGACGGTACTAATAATTCATTTGGTAAACTAGCACTAAGCACTCTTACACTAGGCACTGCTAACACAGCATTGGGTCATGCCGCAGGAATAGGTTTAACAACCGGATCCAGTAATACATTAGTTGGCGTTGGCGCTACTGTTGATGCCCCTAATAGATCTAATACCATTGTTTTAGGTGCTAGTTCTACATCGGTGGCTGCAGATGATTCGTTGACCATCGGTAATAATCATATCCGCGATACTCAGGATGGTACTCATATGCTGCAATTTAATACAGCGACCGGAGAAGTAACTAAGCGCCAAACCGCCATTTTAGCAGCCGGATCAGCCGCCGTTCCAAGCTTATATTTTTCCGCAGATCCTGATACTGGTTTATACAATTCTGCCGTAGACACTCTGGCATTTACAACCGGAGGAACTCAAAGAGCGACGATCGATTCGATCGGTGTAATATCTAATGCATTTTTACAATACAATAGTGGTGTTAGACAAGGTGTAAATATTATTTTAAATCAAGTAAACAATAATTTAAAGCTAGGCGTTGGTACCGCGCCAAATATTGCACATCTTCCTGTTACAGGATTAGGCACGGATAATACTGTATTAGGCTCCGGCGCCGCCGCTGGAATCACCGATGGCAATAATAACACTATAGTGGGCAGTTCGGCTGGGTCAGTGCTAACAACAGGATCAGATAATATTATTCTAGGTTATGACGCCGATGTTGACGCAGCTGCGAGATCTGGGGTAATCAACTTAGGGCATTTTACAACACCTGCTGCTAACAATTGTTTCGTCGTTCGCCCTAGCTCAGTAAGGTCGGCGATTGCTGCGGAACAACTATATTTTGACTCCATTACCGGTGAAATTACAAGCAGCACTGCGATTAGTAGCGTTATAACAAACCGAGTATTATATGTTGCTGAAAATGGCATTGATTTAACAGGGACGAGAAATGTATTAAATGCACCATATCTAACATTAGCGGCTGCCCTAGCAGCCTCGTTAGCCGGCGATCTTATTGTTGTCTATCCGGGGTCATATTCTGTTTCAGCTAACCTCAATACCGGCGCTGTAAATTGGTATTTCCACCCGGGAACTACTGTAACCCAAACCGGAGGTACAGACATGTTTGATGTTGGTGCTGGCATTGGCGGTAATGTTTATGGGTATGGCGATTTTGTTAGCGGCGGCGCATATATATACGGAAAAAATAGTGATCGCAACCTAACCTTTGAGGCAGCTACTGTAACTGGGTTATTTGCCAGAGCGAACACTTCAACCGCAAATACAACGGTTACCGTACGAGTTTCAAAATCTATGATTAACACGACAAATTTCTTGATAATTAATAATGGTGTAAACTGTAATTGGGATATTACTTGCCCATATATTAGCGGCGGAACCAACGGTAATCCAGTCATATATACACGTGGAGGAAGCACAAAGTTAACTTGCGAGAGTTTGATAAATACCGGAACGGCATACGCATTTGATAATGCTACCGGCACTCGCAATAATATTACAGCCAATTTCATAACGAGTATTTATGCCGGCGGTGACGCAACTTTAAACGTTTCAAGAACGGATTTAATATTATGCTCCGGTACGACTAAATTTAATGGGCATTGTACTAGATTATATCATATTAACGGATCCTTCATCGGTGGCACTGTCAGTTATATTGACAGATATCTGCCAACATCTGGGTTGGGCACTGGCACTATTAACACAACCTTAGACACTACGACAAACACATGTAATTTAAGTTCGACACCTACCGCTACTGATACATTACAACTAGAACTACGAATGCTAAATGGCGCAGCCGCAAAGACCTTTAATTGTGGAAATGGTATAAAGTTACATCTAGCCGGTACGTGGGCTAGTCATTTCAATGTATTTAATATGTCCGGCACAAGTGAATTATATGTTGATGGACGTTATATCTCATACGACGCGCTTGGAACAACTCCGTTTGTATTAACCGGTACATCGAAACTCGTCGTCAGTGGTCGAATTGAAATGGATAGAAGCATCCCGGCAATTTCGATGGTAGCCGGTGTTAGATTACTTTTTGACGGAGGTGCTATCATAACAAACGATAATCTAACAACACCCATTAAGGCTATCGGAGCTGCCCAGAACTACAAAGTATTAGCCGGTGGATTCAGCACCAATTATACGGGGCATGCATTATCGTCCGCCGTGTTAGAACGTCGTAGATATGATGTCACCGCGATCGATGTAACCACATCTTTGTCTGTTTACGATGGTATCATAGCTCCCACTTTCCAAACAAACTTTCCAGCAGTCCCCGCAACTAAAGCAGCAATGGCGCTTGCTCTTGTAGGATTAATTAATGCCGATGGTCCATTGGGAGTTACCGCTTCCCAAGACAACCCGGGTGTAGATGAATATTTCTATATAGAAGCTGACGATGCTGGATTTTCAGCCTCTGGGTTTACTCTTGTTAATTTGACAGAAACTATTATAGTTACTACCAGTTCCTATGCACTGAATGATACAGTCGGCGGGTTGGTAATTCAAGACACTGATGTAGAGTAAAAGAAAGGGCAAAATCCCTTTCGAACCAATATTTCTTTTTTATCAATCAAAACAAAAAATTATCCTTTCAAATATAATAAAAAAATAAAATGCCGGTAAATGTATCTAGAAAATCAAATGCTAACGGAATAAATTATACATATGAAGCTGACGCAGTTATTGATCATGCGTTAATACCCAACAGTACTTATTTTCGCGATAAGTCTGATTCACTAATCTATTATAAAAACGCAGCGGGAACTGTTTTAAGTTTATTCAATGAAATAGATACACCGACGACTGATGCATTAGTTCATGTTATGCCGAGTGGTTCGGACGTGTTAGGTCAACGTGCCGACTTATCTAAACCATTTCTTACTTTAGAAGCGGCTTCTGCAGCTGCTATTGCTGGCGATACAATTATAGTCTATCCTGGTATATATACACCGACTGCTAACATTGCAAAATCTGGTGTCAATTTCTATTTACATAGAGGTGCCATAATTCAGAGGACCACTGGTAATATATTCGATGATACAGGATTTGTTGCATCCTGTAACGTTTATGGAGCCGGTACTTTTGAACTTTCGGGGGCAGATGCTACAGCGAGAATTTATTATTTCCGCGCCGGTCTACGTACTGTCTTTGAAGCATATTCGTGCACGTCATTAGGATCATCTGATGCTTTATTTTATTTACACGATAATGTTAAAGTTATTGCAGAAATAGATTTCTTAAATTCAGTAAGCCGCGGATTCATCGGATCAAATATAGGATTTTTATCTACCGGAGTAGAACTTACTGTTTATGCAGATAACTGGTTTTGCCAAACTATAGTAGCTGATCCAGGTTCTCGATGGGTTAGTTGCAAATTCTTTATTAATGGTAACTCTATCCGTACTGGAACAGGTATTCATTTTCCAGGTATGGATGATTCATTGGCAGAATTTAATATAGTAGATTTCACTAGCAATTCATCATTATATTCTGTACAGATAGTTGCTGGGCACATTAATAGTCCTAGAATTGTTATAAATTCTACTCTTTGTTCCGGTGTTAACTTTGCACCAGGTGCTGTTACTGCATTCTGTGATATTAAGGGATATTGTGAAAATTTAGTTAGTGGCGGAACCATTAATGCCGAATTAGTAAAAAATATAACCTGTGCTTCAGGCTTTACAAAAGCAACGGTACACGCACATACCGGATCTCCTACAATTATAGTTTCCGGGGGAATATGTGATTTGGATTTTGGGTTAGTTAGTAACTTTTTAGTAGGTCCTGGAATAGATTTTACATGTACGGGAGGTACACTTAATATACATAGATGTTCTACTTGGTCTTTAAACCGCGGATTAGGTTCACATCGTATGATAAATGGCGGAACAGTCAATCTATATGGCGATTTAATAATACCAGATTGGTTTGAAGGATCTCCATATACTAGCCAATATGGTATACACCTTCAATCGGGTACTCTCAATTTATATGGGTCTATTCGTAATCAAATTAACCAAGCTGGACAACCACACGCCGGGCATTGTATAATATGGTCGGGAGGAACACTAAATTCACATGGGGGTCAATTATACAAATCTGCAGCAAATGCGGGTCATATTCGAGCTACTGTTGCAGGGCTGCAGTTACGAGTCTTAGCAAGTGGACTTTCTACAAATACAAATTCTGGGCTTTTGGATGGACAATCAGCTAGAACTCGTGTCAATATCGCTGCTGATAATTTAGCCACTCAGGTTCGCGTTATGGTACAAGGTGACCCCGCTGAAACATTCAATGTAGCTTTGGCATTTGGCAATCAAGCAGCTATTGCGGCTCAATTAGTTACTCTTATTAACGCGTCGGGAACTCTTAATGCAACTGCTTCGCAAGATAATCCAGGGGTAGATAATTATTTCTATGTCACCAATGACTCTACAGGTCCAACTCAAACGATTGATAATCTCATTAATACAAGTGTAAGCCCAGTGAGAGAGCCTAAGTACCCTATTACTGAAATTGTAGGTGGATTAATAATTCAATCCTCTAACATAGTGTAAGAACGTCCCGTGTAAATACAAGGTTCTTTTCGGAAATCAAATGAAGGGGTTTACAATACGAGAATTTTATGGTTTATTATTTATCTTCCAATACACCATCTTAAAATTATCTGTTGTAACTATAGTTATACATCATCTATTTTTTTCGTTCCCAGTGCTTTCTTGATAAAAATCCTTTTCTTTTTAATAGTTGTAGTATATACCAATAAAAAAATAAAATGCCCATAACCCAGAAGACAACATCCGGCGGTAATGGTATTAACTATACATATGAAGCTGACGCAGCTATAGATCACGCGTTAATACCCAACAGTACTTATTTTCGCGATAAGTCTGATTCATTAATCTATTACAAAAACGCATTGGGTGATGTTTTAAGTATGTTTACAGAAAGTCTTTCCGCAGTTGATATAGGAAAAAACTTATATGTAACACCAACCGGAAACAATGCATCTGGAACTATAGGTAATCCTACTAAACCATACCTTACTTTAGAAGGTGCCAGAGATGCCGCTCTAACTTACTATGTAAGACGATACGTCGTTACAACAGCCGCCGTTGCGACTAGTATATTTCTAGATGATGGAAGTGGTATGATAGTTCCGGCGACCTTTTCTTCTAATGCGGGCACAACAAAAGCGGCAGATGCAGCAGCATTGGTCGCAGCTATAAATGCCGATCCTATCGCGTTGACGGCAAGTCAAGACAATCCAGGAGTAGATGAATACTTTTATATTACTGCCGATGTACCGGGCAATATCTTTACCGGAAGCGCATTAACAAATTTAACCCTATCGATTAAACTAAATATATTTATCGCAGCCGGTTCATACACGGTAACCGACATAAATGGCTTACATGTCAGCGGCGTTAATTGGCACTGCGACCCGGGTGTAACGATTACAAAAACAGCAGCGGGTCCGTTATTTAATATAACCCCCAGCAATGATCCATTTGTCTTTAAAGGATCGGCAGACATATTATTAGGCGGCGCAGCTACTTATTTACTGGGTCCGGGTGTTAGTTATTATGATGTGGATTTTGAGTGTCGTAATATTACACAAACAGCCGGTGTTACATTTATAACATCAGTAGTTGGTGCAAATACTCGATTTAGGTGTAAGGTAAACAATATATCCAATACATCGGGTTATATATGGGAGGGTAATCAAGCCGGTTATAATCATGGAATGCTAGATATTGAATTTGGTAATGTTGTATGCCAAACATCATGTTTTGTTAGTAGTATTTATGTTATAGGCGTTATTAAAGGAAATCGGGCAACATCGACCACCGGCGACGTATTTACCGGAATTTATTTATCCAATTATATTTTCGATATCAATGAGGTTACAGCGACAGCACCCGCTAATTACGCATTTAATATAAATGGCAACATTTATAATAATGATATTATTATTAACTGCGGGACATCTTCAGGTATACGTGTAGAGGGTGGTGTAGTTAATTATACTGGTCGACTTACCAACCTATTAGTCGTATATGGTAGCGTTAAGATAGACGGTATAGTAACACATGCAGCTATTGTTCAAGGAGGTGAAGTTGAATTTAAGAGTGGAAGTGATAACAACTCCTATACAGTTGTCACAGGTGGAACATGTATTCAGAACATGTCCAATACGAGCTACGGACCTACTTTAACATGTTCGGCAGGTACTCTTATACTACGTGGACGCAGTAATAACTTTTATACATTAGCATCTCGTACAGTATCCGGCACAGGCAAATTAATATGCGAGGCAGACATTATTTATGGTGGAAGTGATTATTTGGGTAATAGAGAAATCTTTACGGTAGCTGGGGGTACTTTGCTACTTCGTAAATGTACCATATCAAATATCAATAATATATTCAGTGCATCAGGTGTTGGTATAGTATATTCGGGCGGAAATCTAATATGCGATGGAGCAACTATATTGACAAACTCGACGACTACCCCTGCCATTAGAGTTGATGGTATGAATCGCAATATTAAAGTATTAACCGGCGGGTTAAATACGAATCGCCCTGAAAATGGCGGTACTCTGGCGGCTAAATCGCAAGTGGTTCGATTTACAGTTCTGGATAATACAGGTTCCGACGTATCTCTTAATGGAACTCAATTTATATCCACATTACTAACAACGGCGGCTGACATTGCAGCAGAGCTCGTCGGATTAGTTAATGCGGATGTTCTCTTACCGGTAACGGCATCGCAAGATAATCCGGGTATAGATGATTATTTTTACTGCACCGCAGATGCCCCTGCTACATTATTTACAATTGCCAGTAATAATTTAACAGAAACAGTTCTTACGTATGCCAGTTATGCCTTAACTAATACGATAGGTGGTACAATTATAGATGATACAGACATAGAATAATATTCTGTAAAATACAAAACAAAATTATCCTACAAAACAAAATTATCCTACAAAACAAAATTATCCTACAAAACAAAAAATTATCCTTTCAAATATAATAAAAAAATAAAATGCCGGTAAATGTATCTAGAAAATCAAATGCTAACGGAATAAATTATACATATGAAGCTGACGCAGTTATAGATCACGCATTAATACCCAACAATACTTATTTTCGCGACAAGTCTGATTCACTAATCTATTACAAAAACGCAGCTGGAACAGTGCTTGGCTTATTCAATGAAATAGATACACCAACAACTGATGCCCTAGTACATGTAATGCCGAGTGGTTCGGACGTATCAGGTCAACGTGCAGACTTATCTAAACCATTTCTCACTTTAGAAGCGGCTTCTGCAGCGGCTATTGCTGGCGACTTAATTATAGCCTATCCCGGTACATATACAGTTACCACAACTAGTGCCGATGGATTATCCAAAGCAGGAGTTAGTTTCTATTTTTATCCCGGATGCACCGCAGGTGGAAATCACAAAAAACACAAATAGTATAAATTCGATCTAAACTTTGAATTTATTTTTTGTATATATACTATGTCATTTGTGAGACCAGCCGAAGCCGCTAAGTTTTACAATGTCACAC
>JACCDX010189203.1_pt1 | contig 21397 bp, 23 predicted proteins | sample 7449681 | NCBI WGS metagenome assembly JACCDX01 (sample SAMN15323450, study PRJNA562643) | freshwater metagenome | isolation source: river surface water | place: USA:Blue River Watershed | collected 2017-08-18
ACACTCTTCATGTTTGGTCGAGTTGAAGAAGGGGTAGAAGTAGAACACGTATTCACGTTTAAAAACACCGGTAAAGGAGAAGTGTATATTAGCCAAGTTTCTCCAGGTTGCACCTGCACCGTTACCGATTATACCAAGGAAGCTATCGCTCCCGGTAAAGAAGGGAAAATTAAAGCAACTTTCGACACTAAAGGAAAAGGTGGACCAGGAGGAGTCCTAAACGAAAAAACTGTAGATGTTTATTTCCAAAATTCTGTAACAGAACACATCGTACTTAAATTCAAAGCATATATTTTTAACAACGGAGATTCAAACAATTAACCATGAACCCTACAATTATACTTTTACAAGCCAAAGGCGGAGGTAAAGACCAGTTTATCATGATGATGCTGGTAATGGCAGTGCTTTTCTTTTTCATGATCTACCCACAAATGAAAAAACAAAAGAAAGCCCGCCTATTTACAGACGAACTTAAAAAGGGCGATCACATTGTCACTACAGGTGGAATCCACGGTAAAATAACCCAAGATCAGGAAAAGTTCTTCGTAATTGCACTCGAAGAAGGCAGTATTAAAATTGAAAAATCTGCCGTGAGCATGGAATTAACCCAAGCCCACTACCCCAAAGAAAAATGATTCGCGTTGGGATTACAGGCAATATTGGTAGCGGAAAATCAACCGTCTGCTCCATCTTTGAAAGCCTAAAAATTCCCATTTACTATGCCGATAGAGAAGCGAAAAACCTCTATTCTAAATACCCGGAAATTAAACTTCAAGTACAAAACCTATTGGGCAATACGGCTTATTTAGATAACGGATTGCCCAATGTTGAGTTTATTCGATCCGAAGTTTTTAACAACCCATCAAAACTCCAAAGCCTAAATAACATTCTGCACCCATTTGTTTTTCATGACTTCGACCTTTGGTGCCATAACCTACAAGAAACACAGCCTAATATTCCTTATGTTATAAAAGAAGCAGCCATCTTGTTCGAAAGCGGTGCCGACAAAACCGTAGAAAAAACAATTCTAGTCTCCGCTCCTACCCATATAAAAATTCAACGGGCAAAACACCGCGATAAAACTTCTGAGGAAGAGATTAAAAAACGACTTTCAAAACAATTTTCAGAAGAAGATTTACGAAATAGGGTAGACTTTGTTATCATCAACGATGAAAAAACACCACTAATTCCGCAAGTATTAGCAATACACCACCAACTTGTATCGCTATTTACCCTTTCCTGAAATCCGCTTTGAGTTTGTTCATAAACGCATCCGTTCCTTCTTGGAAGTCTCTTGTACCAAAAGCTTCGCCAAATTCATAAATTTCACGTTGCATACCATTCACATTGGGCTTATAAAAATCATTAACGCATTTGAAAATCTTATTCACCGCACTTGGACTTTTCGATGCAATTTTAGAAACCAACGCCTTTGTCTCTTCCATCAAAACGTCCAGTTCAACCACTTTGTTCACTAAACCAAAACGCTCAGCAGAATCGGCATCAATACTATCGGCGGTTAACAACAACTCCAACCCTTTTCCTTTTCCTACCAATTGAATCAATCGCTGAGTGCCTCCATAGCCAGGAGGTACACCCAAGTTCACTTCTGGCTGACCAAACTTTGCATTCTTGCTCGCCACACGCAGGTGACAAGCCATTGCCAATTCGCAACCACCACCCAAAGCAAAGCCATTTACAGCAGCTACAACAACCTTGTTTCCTTCCTCAATTGCGTTCATCACATCATGTCCGTTAGCACTCATTTTTGTGGCCTCATCCACTGAAAAATTCGCAAATTCACTGATATCCGCCCCTGCAGCAAAGGCTTTTGTGCCAGAACCTGTTATGATCATTCCATAAACGGCGTCATCCTCATTTCCTGCATTTACAGCATGCTTAATTTCCTGCAAAGTCTCAATGGTTAACGCATTTAACTTGCTCTCACGATTGATGGTGATGATTAAAATGTTATCCTCGTTATGAGTAATTATATTGTTGTACATAAGAAACTTAATTAAAATGATCGATGATTAGAAACCCACTCTCGAATATACGATGCTATGTCTTTGGTGTCCGTTCCCGGAGGAAACAACTTAGCAACACCCAATCCATTCAAATGCTCAACATCACTGTCTGGTATAATTCCACCACCGGTTAATAATACATCGTTGATCTCCTTCTCCTTCAATAAATCCAATATTCTTGGAAAAACTGTGTTGTGTGCCCCACTCAATATACTAACCCCGATAACATCCACATCTTCTTGAATAGCAGCCTGTACCACCATCTCGGGTGTTTGACGCAAACCCGTATATATAACTTCCATCCCCTCGTCTCGCAAAGCCGATGCAATCACTTTTGCACCTCTATCGTGGCCATCTAATCCAACTTTTGCCACCAAAACCCGAATCGGTCTATTCATTGTTTTATCAATCGATTACTGCAAATTTACACTTCCTGAAACGTATTGCACCAATTCACCAGCACAAACCTTTCTGTCGTTTACTAAAAATTCCCTTATCTGGGCCATCACTGCAAATTTACTAACATCCGTTCGCAAACATACTTCCAGGTCCGACTCCGCGTGCATCGATTTAAATCGTTGTACGTGATTAGCATTCGCTAAATACCCCGAAAAATCGCTTCCAGCATCCTTATACATCGATAATGCAGCCCGTGAAGCATCATCCTCAATATCAAACCCTCTCTTCTGCAGCAATGCTATCATCGCACCAGCAAACAAGGAATCCTCCAAATTAAAACGATTCTTCCAGCCCGCACAAAACAACACCACCGGTAAGCCCATCTCAACAATCGCATCCACCGTAGCCGTTAAATTATAAAAGGAAGACACCCAAATTTTAACTGCATCCTTACTCATCACCAAAGCCTGAGTGCCATTGGTGGTAGTGATTACAATAGAGTTTCCGATTACCTTTTCCGATGTAAACTCTTGAGGAGAGTTTCCAAAATCATAACCCTCCAACTTATAACCATTTCGTTCACCGGCTAACAAATACCCCCTCTCCCTAAACACTTCGGAATCTTCTGTGGCCGAAACAGCCAGCATACCCTTACACCCATTGTCTAATGCAACACAAATGGTAGTAGTAGCCCGCAAAATATCAATGATTACTACTTGTTTTCCAGAAACTCCTTCCGATAAATACGGAAACAGCGCTGGCGAAAACAGTGTCTCTATCGTCTTATTCATGGTTTATTCGTGTTTGTAAAATTCATAGCAAAACCTAAACCCAAAGTACAAAATTGCAACGCACCGTCAGCCGCCTTTTCAATAGTTTTTTCAACACAGTCTCGCTCACTCTCCCCCCAATGCCCCAACACAAACTCCACCTGTCTGCCTTGCGCAAAATCATTACCTATCCCAAAACGTAATCGAGGATAATCCACTGTACTTAAACTTTGTTGCACACTTTTTAACCCATTATGTCCACCATCACTGCCCTTTCCCCGCATGCGCAAACTACCCAATGGCAAGCTCAAATCATCGGTGATCACCAAAATATTCTCTAATTTTATCTTCTCCTGCTGCATCCAATAACTCACAGCCTTGCCACTCAAATTCATATACGTATTAGGCTTTAACAAGATAATCTGCTTTCCACGGTGAGAAAATTTAGCCAAGCTTCCATGTTTTACACCACTCCATTCCGCCGAAAACTGCTTTCCCAATGCATCTACAACATCAAACCCTATGTTGTGACGAGTACCATCGTATTCCGCCCCTATGTTTCCTAAACCTATAAGTAAAAACTTCATTGTTAATGCGTTACTTGTCCAAAATTATATTTGTTGTTGCTATTTTTTTAGCACGAATCGACGGTAAAATAGCACTTAAACCACCCAAAACAAACGTCAATAACGAAATCCATCCCAAATCTTCTAGCCGCAATTCTACCGGATAAGCCATGGTAAACGTACTCTCAGTTTTAACCCACCCGTATCGATCTTGCAACAACACCAACCCAACTCCCAATAAAATTCCCAACAAAGTTCCCGCAAATGCCACCATCAAACCCTCAACAAACACCAAAAACTGTATGGCATATTCCCCCATTCCCAAGCGATAAAACAATCGAAAATCACGCTGTTTCTCAATAACCAACAAACTTAAAGCACCTATTAAATTGAAAGTAATTAGCAACAAAACAAAGGAAAGTATGGCAAACGAAATCCATTTTTCCGAATTAAACATCCTATATAACATGCTGTGCATCTCCCTCCCACTTACCAATTCCATCCCTCGCGACTTGCCAAATAGTCTCACCTGTTTTGTTTCTTCTTCGCTTAACGACCCAAAAAAAACTTCACTAATCGATTCGTTTTGAAATAACTCCTGAGCCGCCTCAAGTCGTATATATACTTGCTTTTGACTTTCTTCCTCCGGTAGTCGCAGCATCGCCGAAGGAATAAAGGCCACTTCGTTGTATGCCTGAGCACTCATCACAGAACTTCCTCTATCCATTGATATCAAAGATATTGGGGCATCAATGGTACCCACTCCCAAGCGATAAATTAAACCCTCACCCAACCATGCGAAATCCGAAATATAATTCTGCTCAGCCCGAACCGGATCGTGCATTCTTGCTTCTCCCTCAGACACAATTGTGTCCATATTCCAAAGCGTATATATTCCGCTATCAACTCCAACCACCTCGCAAGCTGTCTGTTGATCTCCGTATTTCAATATCGCTTTATCCCGTAAAATAAATGTTGCCTTCTTCCTCGCTGAACCCAATTCCCCTAATTCGTCGTTGCTTACTAACTTCGATTTTCCTTCTATCGGACGCAAAACCCATGCAGGATCCGTTAATTCATACGATGAAAAAATCGCGGTCTCAAAACCATTTAACGCACTCATTAAAATCACCAAGCCCGCAGCACCCACAGCATACCCCATCACAGAAATACCCGTGATAATATTAACCACACTGGGGTTGCTTCCAGAAAAAAAATAACGCCTCGATATTTTAAACGGCAATCCCAGCAAAATCTGCCCGTATTAGTCCTTTTTATCTTCGTTATTCAAAGAATCAAATAACTTTTCGATTTTTACCACGTAATCCATGGTGTCGTCTTCAAAAAAAACAATCTCCGGGATTTTTCTCACTTGATTTTTTAATCTTTGAGCTAATGCATGCCGGATCGCTTTGTTGTTTTCCTCTAATAACGACATTATCGCCGCTCTGTTAGGGTTATTAAACAAGCTTAGATATACTTTAACGTAACCCAAATCGGGGCTCACATTTACCTCGCTAATGGTTATAAATGCTCCTCCTGTCCATGATTTATTGATGGTAAACAACTCACCCAAATCACGCTGAATTAACTTTGCAAATTTCTCCTGTCTTAATCCCATAATTATTGCATTTTACTCATTAAATAGCGCAATGCCAAATCGTAACCATACAAACCCAATCCGGTAATACAACCATCTGCAGCCCCCAATAACAAGTCTGTTCTTCGTTCAATTTCGCGAGCATAGACGTTGCTAATGTGCACCAAAACAACCGACTTTTTCATAGCCAAAATTGCATCGGCAATAGCGATGGATGTGTGCGAATAAGCTCCCGCATTTAACACCACCCCAGAAACAGTTTCATCGGCCTCCGCTTTTTGTAGCCAATTTACCAACTCACCCTCTACGTTAGACTGAAAATACTCCAAGCCTATTCCAAAATATCGATTCCGCAAATTTTCCAAATACTCTTCAAACGACTCCTTTCCATATATCTCCGGCTCCCGTTGACCCAGCAAGTTCAAATTAGGGCCATTGAGAATGAGTAACTTTTTCATACTACAAACTTACTTCCGATTTATTGTTTACGTGTACATCTATGGCCGATTTTGATGTAATTTGTAGCGAAATGTCAAATATTAAGGTCTGTGTAACGGGATCAACAGGATTTGTAGGCGCTCATCTAACCTGCCTACTCCTTAAAAACGGATATTCCGTGCGATCCTTATATCGAAATAAAAACAAAATCAAATTCTTCGATTCCATACACCAATATTATGAATTGCCAAAACACCTGCAACCGGAATGGATCGAAGGAGATTTAAACAACACAGACGAATTAATCGCTCTTTCAGAAAACTGTGAATTGTTTTTTCATTGTGCTGCAGCCGTTTCGTTCAATAAAAAAGATCAAAATTTATTGTACCAAACCAACGTTATTGGCACCAGAAATGTTGTAAACACTTGCTTGTATAATGGTATTAAAAAACTTCTTTATGTTTCCTCCGTTGCTGCACTTGGAAGAAGCGAAGATTCGGAAATTATTACCGAAAATAATGTTTGGGTCGATAGCAAATACAATAGCGACTATGCTGTTTCAAAATACAATGCAGAATTAGAGGTTTGGCGAGGGAAAGAAGAAGGATTAGATGTTGTTGTAATAAATCCAGGAATCATATTGGGATACGGTGATAAATCGTCCAGTGCACACCAAATCTATACCACGGTACAGAAAAAATTACCCTTTTATCCGGTTGGAAGTAATGGATTTGTGGGTGTAGAAGACGTGGCAAAAATGATGCTATTGCTGTTAGACAACAATGCATGGAATCAACGCTATTTGTGCGTTTCAGAGAATATTAGCTACGAAAAATTGTTTAAAACTCTTGCCGATAAACTACACGTACCTGCCCCAAAACGAAAGTTAAACGCATTTACGATGGTTGTTTTGTGGAAGTTCTTTCGCTTTTTAGAAACCCTGAACATCTCAACTCCCGTGCCTTCCGACACCTTCTTAAGCTCTTCAAAAACCAGCACATACAATACCATTCACGGTGATCTCCTCAAAGATTTTGTGTATTTACCCATTGCAACAGTAAATCATTCTGCATTAATAAAGATGGGTTTTACAACCGAATAAACCCTTTTTCTTACCTTTGCACAGATTATGAAAATTGGTGTAGTTATTTTTCCAGGTTCAAATTGCGATAGAGACCTAATCCGTGTTTTAAACGATTATACCTCACAACCAATCCTTGAGCTGTGGCACAAAGACACCGATCTACAGGGATGTACCCATATTTTCCTACCAGGTGGTTTCACCTACGGCGATTATTTGAGAACTGGAGCCATTGCTAAATTATCTCCCATCATGGAAAGCGTTAAAAACCACGCAAATGCAGGTGGGTTTGTGATGGGTATTTGCAATGGATTTCAAATTCTTTGTGAAAGCGGTCTATTGCCCGGTGCCTTGCTGAGAAATACCAATAGACAGTTTATTTGTGAAAATGTCTACTTGAAACCAGGTTCAAACCAAACTGCTATTAACCGATCTTTAGATACCGACAAAGCCTATTGCATTCCTATTGCCCACGGGGAAGGACGATTCTACTGTGACGATTCTACCCACGCCGAATTGGTAAAAAACAATCAGATTATTTTCAGATATGCCGATGCCAATGGAAATATAAACGATAGTGCCAACCCAAATGGTTCCGTCGATAATATCGCCGGTATTTGCAACATTGGAAAAAATGTGTTTGGTATGATGCCTCACCCAGAGCGAGCGTATTCGGATTTTCTTTTAAATACAGACGGTAAAGAATTCTTCGATAGTTTATTCAACGCAAACTAATTACGAATCTTTCCAAAACTCTCATTTAAAAGTTTTTTCATTTAAATTTCATCCAATAAACTCGACATCTTGTCGGGTTTCCAACATAAATTATCGGGTTTTTTACAACGATTTAAGGGTTTGGCATGTCTTTGGTGTAAACAAAACAAATACTGCTATGAAATCAAACGCTGCATCCATAAAAAAGGTGAAACAAAGTGAAGAAAAACCTATTCCTCATCAGCGAAGCGATAAAAGCATCAAACAAGAAGCTGCTGGTGTTTAAACCCCCATACCCACCTCTAAGAGAATCATAATTAAAAAAATACCGTCAGAGCCGTTTAATTGTCTCTTCTATCGCCTTGATTAAATTGCTTATTGCGCAGATTCTTTCATGCGTTCAGCGTTTTCAGCAATTTGTAACTGATTGAGTATTTCCTGAATATCGCCATTTACAATAGCCGGTAAATTGTACATTGTCAAGCCAATGCGGTGGTCTGTAACTCTTCCTTGAGGATAATTATATGTTCTTATTTTAGCACTTCTATCACCCGTACTTACTAGGGTTTTTCTGCGTGATGAGATGGCCTCCATGTGTTTGGTATACTCAATTTCATACAGCTTCGTAGCCAACATCTTCATCGCTTTTTCTCGGTTTCCTAACTGGTTTCTTTCTGTCTGACAAACAACGACCAACCCCGTAGGTAAGTGCGTTAACATGACCTTTGTTTCAACCTTGTTTACGTTCTGTCCACCGGCACCTCCACTTCGAGCTGTTTCCATTTTCACGTCTGCCGGATTTAATTGTACATCTACTTCCTCTGCTTCAGGCATTACAACAACACTCGCTGCGGATGTGTGTATTCTTCCCTGGCTCTCTGTTGCGGGCACCCGCTGTACTCGGTGAACTCCACTTTCGTATTTCAATACTCCATAAGAACCGGGCTCTTCCACTTCGAACACTACTTTTGAATATCCACCCATGGTTCCCTCGTTTACCTCCACAACATTAATCTTCCATCCACGTGCATCGCAATACCTCTGATACATACGATATAAGTCCCCAGCAAAAATAGATGCCTCATCACCGCCAGTCCCCGATCTAATTTCCACTACAGCAGGTTTTGCGTCTTCAGGATCTTTCGGTAATAATTGTATTCTTATTTTTTCCTCTAATTCTTTCTCTTGACTTTCTAAGAGCTCCAACTCTTCCTTCGCCATGTCACGCAACTCTTTGTCTTTTTCATTTTTAAGTATTTCACGTGCCTCCTGAATTCCGAAAAACCACTTTTTGTATTCGTGATAAGAAGCAACCACCTCCTCTAAGTCTTTATATTCTTTGTTTAATTTGGTAAAACGCTTAACATCAGAAGCTACTTCAGGACTACTTAACAATAATTCAATCTCCTTAAACTTAGCGTAAACGGCTTCTAACTTTTCTAACATAACAGTATACAAAAATAAGTAAGTAAATAATTAATAAAGTACATCTTTATGATAAAGTCCCCTGAGTAAATTTTTAGCTAAGATTATCTACTCAACGGGAATGAGATTAAACGATACTCCGTCAAAAACCCCATAGTGACTATTTCCTAGCCAATGTCCTAGATTTATATACCTAGAATTTTCCGGCAATTGAATATCTAACACCAAGTGTCTATGTCCGAAAATAAAGAAATCAACTTTTACATTGTCGTTGCTTGTAAGTTTGAGAAATTGCCTTTCTCCGTAATGGTTAATTTCTTGATTTTCTTGATCGTTATCAGTTACTTGATTAAATACTTGATTTTTTGTTTGATTATTCCCTTCTCCGTTTTCTTGTTTGTATCCTCCGTCTTTTCTATCAAATCCACCTCCATCAGAATCTTCATGATTTAAATCTTTGACAACTATTGTATTATTACTTTGAATATTTAATGTGCTATCAATTTTATCAATAACCTCGGTATTCTGAATTTTCGATTTGCTCGATTTGTGGTGCTTGTTTAATATACTCAGACAGTATTGAGTTAAAAATTCCTTATCATCACCCAAATATTCATCATGTTTTGTACCCTGAGACAATCTACTTTTCGAACTTAAGAACCTAGCAAATCGTACTCCAATATCTGGATGTACCCATCTAAAAATAAATTTAGAAATAGGATGTATAAATACCTTTTTTAATAGTTTATATTTATAATCACCTGGTCCCAAACCATCACCGTGGTGAACATGGAATTTTTTATTTGCAAAGTAAAACTCGGTTGGTTCTTTCAATAATTCCACTCCGCAATGTTCCACCAAATAGTTGCCATACCATAAATCGTGATTTCCTGGAAATAAATACACCTTTATTCCTTTATTCGTCAATTCATAAATACAGTTTAACAATCGAAAATATCCCTTAGGTATAACTTCCCTATACTCAAACCAAAAATCGAAAATATCCCCCAATAGAAATATACTGTGAGCATCACTCGATACAGAATTTAATAAATTAACTACCTTTTTCTCTCTATTAATACTCACCTCACCTTGAGGCATACCAAGGTGAAAATCGGAAAAAAAATATAATTTGTTTTTATTCAAAAATTAATAATTCTTAAACTGATTTAATAATCGTAAATCATTAATAAATAAATCCCGAATATCGTTGATACCGTATCGAAGCATGGTTATTCTATCGATACCCATACCAAATGCAAATCCTGTATACTTCTTAGAATCAATACCACAAGATTCTAAAACATTTGGATGTACCATTCCACAACCCAAAACTTCCAGCCATCCTGTACCTTTAGTAAGTCGTCTGTTTTCTTCTGTATCCAATCCAGCCCAAATATCCATCTCAGCACTAGGTTCAGTAAAAGGAAAATAACTTGCTCTAAATCGTACTCTGGTTCCCTCACCAAAAAACTGCTGGACAAAATAATACAGTGTCTGCTTTAAGTCAGCGAAACTAACCGACTCATCTATGTACAATCCTTCTATTTGATGAAAAAAACAATTACTCCTAGAACTAACAGCTTCATTTCTATACACTCTACCTGGCATAATTAAACGTAGAGGCAATTTTCCTTTTTTCATTTCACGAATTTGTACACTAGAAGTATGAGTTCTCAATACATGTTCACCAATGAAAAAGGTATCCTGCATATCCCTAGCTGGATGATCATCCGCAAAGTTTAATGCTCCAAAATTATGATAGTCATCTTCAATTTCCGGACCTTCTGCTAAATCAAAACCCAGTGTTGAAAATATATTAACTAATTCATTTTCAACTATTTTTAAAGGGTGGGGACTACCTGGTTGAAATTGATATACAGGTAAACTAGTATCAAACGCATTGTTATTGGGACCTTGTTTACTAATTTCCTCTTTTTCACGTTGTGTTTGCCAAATCTCTTCTGCCTGTTTTTTTAATAAATTCAACGGGCCGCCTACGCTTTTTTTATCTTCTCCAGAAAGTAATTTAAACTCCTCTAACAAAGCGGATATTTTACCTTTTTTAGATAAGTACAATAAACGAAATGTTTCCGCATTTGTATTATTATCAAAAGAATAATTTCCGATTTCTTGTTGAAGCAGCGTTATACTTTCAATCATGTAGCAAATCTAAATAATTCCTCACAGAGCAACTGAATTTTGTAAAATATTATCAGGAAGAAGATTTAAACAACGATTAAAGGTCTTATAAGTAATATTCTTTTATTATTTAATTTAAATAGTATTATATAAGTATTATATCTCTGTGGATATGTAGATATTGTTATGATTATTAGATTTTTATTTATGTATATTATTGTATTACATTGATTTACGTATTAAGTTTTTATTTCAAAAAAAATTAATAAATACAATTTATTTATATAGAGATCTACGTATAATTATGTATTTATCTTAGTAGATTGTAATTGATCATTATGAGATATCTGCTTTTTCACGTGAAAAGACTTTTACTTATATGTTATACCAATATTAAATAACTCCTTTTTTGGTAATATTAAGTTGTTTTCTAATTTACTGTTAATTATAATTTCTTCTTTGTAATTAAATAGTAGTAATTCTTCTAGATAGTCCTTGTTTATTTCCTCAAATGGGATTAAAGAGACTAAACATTGATAATTTCCAACTGGTAAATAAATGGAATCGTTTGATGTGATATTTAGTAAAAATTGATATTCTTTGTTTCTTAAATATAAGTGATATTTAAACGAAGAATCTGCTAGACTACTTAATTTTAGTTTTCCTAAATTTTGTGTCCGCTCATTTAAAGGTTTCTTAGTTGCTGTGAATACCATAGGTGAGTTTATATTAACCGTAGTATTGTAGGTGCTAAACTTTTCTTTTAAATATGTGGTATCATTTTGATTGATTAGAATAAAAGTTTTGCCTGGTTTTAATTGATATTCCTTGGAATTTTCGTATTCGATGCAAGTATCGTTTTGGTATAAAATATTTTTTATTTTCTGATTGGTTGTGTATGATCGAATATTTTTTATTTTTAAGGTAACACCTTTAGTTATCTCAGCTTTCTCTTGAAATAACCGAATTTGAGGAATGAGGTGATTGATTTTTATTGTATCGGTGGAATAAATATATTTTGATTTTAATTTAATCTTTAAGAATTCTTCGTTTTTATCTATGATATAATTATTGTTATCTTGATTTATTATAATAATATCAGTTTCGTTATGTTTTAAATTCTCAAATTGATAATAGTTATTAGTATTGTTTGGTAGTAAAATAAAACTATCTGACTTAATGAAAACAGTAAGTTTAGTGTTTTTAGTCTTATTGACTAACTGAATTATACCTGTATCTGTAGTTAAAGAAATGTTACTGTTTATGTAAGGATTTGATTCGTTTAAATCGGTAATCTTGTGTTTTAAAAAAATAGTTCTGGTGGTTGTCGGAACTTGAATTTGTATAGAGTTCCTCTTTATAATATTAGTTGATTTACCTAATGGAGATATTGGAATTTGACCTTTTAGGGATATATTTTCGTTAAAATCAACTGTAATAATTTTATAATTATTATTACTGTCTATTTTAATTTTTGTTATCCTAGGTGATGCTGTGTCTTTCGGGCCACCAGTGGGTGTAACGGGATTACCACAACTGGTTATGCAGTAGGTCACTATTAGTAGTGAGATTGTTTTCAGATATAACCAACAATGGTTATTTAAACCGATATTCATTATCTACCGAAATGTATAAGTAATACTTGAATATCGGAAGCACTTACTCCTGATATTCTTTTAGCCTGCCCAATGGTTTCTGGTTTTATTTTTTTTAATTTTTCTCTTCCTTCCATGCTAATAGATTCCATTTTAGTGTAGTCGAAGTTATTGGGTATTTTTAGATCTTCTAGACGGATAATTTTTTGAACTGTTTCGTTCTCCCTTTCAATATATGCTTGGTACTTAATTTCTATTGAAGCACGTTCTAGACTATCTTTATTATATTGTAATAGTTCTGATTTATGTCTAGGTATTTCTAATATATCACTTAATTCAATTTCTGGTCGTAAAAGTATTTTGTTTAATCGTATTTTCTCTGTTATGTTCGTGGTATTTGTACTTTTTAAATATTCCTGAACTTCTGATGGTTCAATGTTTGTGTTTTTTAAGTATTCTTTGATGTTGTTTGTTTCAGCTCTTTTATTATTAAGTGTATCTAATCTATGTTGTTGTGCTAAACCGATAGAATAACCAATAGGCGTAAGGCGTTCATCTGCATTGTCTTGTCTTAAACTGATTCTATATTCGGCTCTCGATGTAAACATGCGGTAGGGTTCTTCTGTTCCTTTATTAATTAAGTCGTCGATTAGTACACCAATGTATGCTTCATTACGTTTTAAAATTACAGCTTCTTTATTATTTACTTTATTTGCTGCATTAATTCCCGCCATTAGGCCTTGTGCGGCTGCCTCTTCATATCCAGTTGTTCCATTAATTTGGCCTGCAAAAAACAAGTTTTCTATATTTTTGGTTTCTAAACTTGGTTTCAATTGAGTGGGTTGAAAGAAATCGTATTCTATTGCATAACCAGGCCTAAATATTTTAGCTTTTTCAAACCCTGGTATTTCTTTCAGGGCTTTTTCTTGTATCTGATCGGGGAGGGATGTGCTGAATCCATTTACATATATTTCGATTGTATTCCAACCTTCGGGCTCTACGAATATTTGATGCCTATCTCTTTCAGCAAAGCGGTTGATCTTATCTTCAATACTTGGGCAGTAGCGAGGTCCAAGTCCGGTGATACTCCCGTTGTACATCGGACTGTCTTCAAATCCTTCTCTTAATATATCGTGTACATTTTGGTTTGTGTAGGTAATGAAACAACTTCTTTGGCTGAGCAGTGGAGATGTTTCATGTGAAAAGCTGAATTTTTCTGGGTTTGCATCTCCCCGTTGTTCTTCCATTTTTCCGTAATCCAAGGATCGTCCGTCAACTCGGGGTGGTGTTCCTGTTTTCATTCTGCCTGCCTCGAACCCCAAGGTTTCTAATTGTGCTGTTATGCCAGTAGACGCTTTTTCACCCATTCTACCTCCACCGAAATTCTTTTTTCCAATATGGATTAGTCCATTGAGAAAAGTGCCTGTAGTTAGTACTACTGTTTTTCCATGGATTTCAGCACCCATACTTGTTTTTACTCCGCTAAGTTGTTTCCCGTGAAACAGTAATTCTGCAACACTGTCTTGAAAAAAATCTATATTATGGTTGCTTTCTAATTGTAACCTCCATTCTTCAGCAAAGCGCCACCTGTCAGATTGCGCTCGTGGGCTCCACATTGCTACACCTTTGGAGCGGTTAAGCATTCGGAATTGAATCATGGTTTTGTCGGTAATTATACCACTCATTCCTCCAAGAGCGTCTATTTCTCTGATTATTTGGCCTTTTGCTACACCACCCATGGCTGGATTGCAACTCATTTTTGCAATTGTCTCCATGTTCATTGTTACCAGCATTACCGTACAACCCATGGTTGCCGCAGCGTGCGCAGCCTCACATCCGGCATGTCCGGCACCCACTACGATAACATCGTAATTAATTTTCATTTTAAATAGTTATTGTTTCCCGTGAAACGTTCTTTATTTCCCTCCACAAAGATAAACATCGCTCCTCTTCCTTTCTCATAGATAAAGCCTCCTCTTTAGATTTGTCGTTGAATCCAATTAAATGTAGAAAGCCGTGCGACATTACCCGTATCAATTCTTCTTCTTCACTTACACGATAGGCTTTTGCATGGTCCTTTATCCTGTCTTTCGATATGTACAATTCACCGAATATGTGATTCCCGTTTTCGCTCATGTCAAAGGTTATTATATCGGTATAATAGTCGTGCTGTAAATGTTCTCTGTTTATTTTGAGCAACTCATTATCCGACATAAAGATGTAGTTCAAGCAAACGTCCTTAACTCCAGTTGTTTTTGAAAGCTGTTTAATTAGTGTTCTAAAACAATCTCGATTGACTTTGTTTAAAAAGCCGCATCTTCCTGAAAATGAAATAGTTATACTCATTTTAATAGCAAAACAGAACCCGATTTAACCACTCTTTTGTTTCTATAAACGGCAGTAAAGTGATAGACATAAACGCCATCTGCAACCGCATTTCCTCCGAGATCATTACCATCCCAACCTTCTATCGCATCGCCAGTCCAAATTTGTTCCCCCCATCGATTATATATATCGAAAGTGCTCTCTCCTCGAGAAATAGCGGGATTGCTTATTTTAAATAGCGGGTTTAACCCCATGGGGGTAAATGCACTGGGAATAAGTAGGGTGTCTTTAACATTGCTATTGTAACCTAAATCTACAAGCAGTTCGTTAGATATGGAAACAGTACCGTTTTCGTTGTTTGTAGCTTCTACTCGAAAACGCTGAATACCCTCCCATAAACCGGTAATTGTTTTGAATGTGTCATTGTTGTTTTGATAAGATTCAACATTCTCCCAACTGTTAGTAGAAGAATTATACCGGTTTAAGTTGTAAGTGACAGATTTGCTGCATGTTGCACACAGCCACCCCCAATAACGATTCCAAAACAACGTGCTCCCGTTATAACGCAACCAAATGTTGCTATGTATTAAAGATGTATCAAAACCATTCCCACAATTGTCCTTTCTTATAACGCGATAACGATAATATCCCGAATTTATAGATACCACCGCGTCGTTATAATTAATAATTTTACTAGTAGATGTAGAACCAGAATTATTAAACGTAGAATAATTTGTCCATCCTCCGGATGTTCCACGTTTTTCAAGTATATAAGAAAAGCCAGGACCTAGCAACCCAGAATTCCCAACCACATCTAAAGAGTTCCCATTGACGCTAACCTTGTCTAAAACTGGGGGATTCACCTTAGACAACGACGGTAGTTGTATTGCAATACGGTTTGAACTTGATGTTATACGAGCCCCAGATTTTTTGCAACGAAAAAAATAATCGTATGTAACGTCAAGTTCCAAGTTAGAATCAACAACAACTTGAGCCCCACCAGGCCATAATCCGGATTTTACAATTTTCCATTGATTGGTTTTTGTATTTAGGCGATATAACCAAAACGAATCTGAACCCCAACCGATATATGGATTTAACAACAGGCTACATTTTCTAGAACAATAGTAATTCGGGTCAACTTGAACGCTTAGGAAAGGTGGCGTGTGATAACTACTTAATATACCTCCATTTAAACAACTATCAAAAGCCGCTATACTAAATTTAATTGTCCCAAAATTAGCAGGATTAAATGTAGATTTCGGGAAAGAGTAAAACAACGAAAAAGTGTCTTTTAACAAAAGGTTTGTACCACTGTTTTCTTTAAATAAACTAAACCCTTTAATATCGTTTATTGGTGGTTTTGTCCAACCAGCCACTAAGTTTTGTGACGAATAATCTACCGATACACTATCGGGTTCAAACAACAATGGAGCAATATCATCTACTAATACTCGATTACTATTGAATGAATCCATTCCATTACAAGCAAAATGAGATGATACAAAAACCTCCCAACGTTTATTGTTCGGTACAGTTACTGATATTATTGACACATTAAGCGTGGAAACTTGTTTCAGTAAAACAAAAGGCGCTGCGGCATCTTCTCGGCCATAGACACGGTGAAATTGAAACGACCCACAAGCATCAGCGTCAGTAACCCTTAATGAAACAGTTAAATTGTTTGTAAACTTATCTAAACACACTCTATTTACCTGTGCAGGCGAATTCATTCCAAGCCCAATTTGAGTTATCAATGAAAAAATTAAGGTATGTAAGATTTTTGTTTTCAAACTTAAATATTACCAGCTAATGCAATAACAAACGAATTATCTGTCAAATACTTGTTCGCACAATGTAGAATTTCTTCTGAATTGATAGACCAAATTTCTGGTAATACTGTTGCATAATACGTGGCATCTTGATGCTTCATAATATTACTTTGAACTTTGCCTGACAATGCGAAAGGACCATCAAAACCAGAACGGAAAACCCCAGAATAATATTGTTTTAACTTTGTTAACTCTTCTAAATCAATAAGATTCGTTTTTAAATCAATCAGGATAGAGTCAATAGCAACAAGGGTTTTTTCCATGTTTTCTGAATTCATTTCTCCGGAAATTATCCAAGTATAATCATCAAATGCAGGTTTGAAATAACTCCCAATTCCATAAGTTAATCCCTGCTTTTCACGCAATTCTTGCATTAAACGACTGCCGAAATATCCTCCTAAAACCAAATTTAATAAAGTTAACACATGTCTTTCTCTTTGACTTTCAGGTATGATATGCTTGACCATCTGCAAACTAACTTGACTTGCATTCGGTAGGCCTTTTTTAAGGATTTTGCCATTTATACTAGAATAATCACAACTGGTTTTAGGGTTAGGCGTAAATACAGAAGAGTTGTCTTCAGAGATTATGGATTCAATTATCGAAACGGTCGACTCGTCTGTGTCACCAGACAAAAAAATCATGGCTGAACCAATATTCAAGTGTGTTTTTCTAAACTCGTTTAACTGATCAGAGGTAATCTTTTCTAATTGTTCAATTTCCCCAAATCGAGAAAGTGGATTTTCCAAACCATACAATGATTCTAAAGACAAACGATTGCTCCAATATTTTGGTGTTTGTTGTTGCCTCTCAATTCCCGCAGTTCTAACCATAATTGCGTTTTCTACCTCAAAAACCGGGTAAGAAACAGTACGCACATTGTTTAACACCCATGGTATCACAATGTCACTATGCTTTTTATGAAAACGAATAGACAAACTAGTTGTGGAAACACTCGTATCCATGGAGTAGGAAACGCCGTAATAATCCAATTTTTTAATGATCTCTTCTTCTGAGATTTCATCATTGCCAGAAAACAGCATCTCTGCGGCCAAATTTGCCAAAAAAGGAGTAGACGCATCCTTGCTACCCGCCATCCAAAACAGCTCTAAGCGAACAATTTCTAAATTAGGTGTACTGTGAATAAAAGCAGGAACTTTATTGCAAATAAAACTAGGCTCAAGAGCAGGAATTGGAAATTCCGATATTGAAATGGGAGCGGGCCTTATACTTCTGAAATTCATGCTTGTGATTTGGGTGTGTAATGAATGGTTTGAAAAGCCTCAAGGTTAAGTACCTTTTTTGACACAGTCAGAATATTAATCGCATCAATGTTTTCTAAAATTTTAGTTTCCTCGTTTATTAACGTCAAGGCATCGATATTTTCATAATAACACAGTTTCTGAGCGATTTGCATCGGCTGCGTTCGCTCTACGAGCAATTGCGTTAAAATTCTGTTTTTTACACCGGCCAAACGTTCGGAAATAGTAAGATCACTATATAATTTATTCAACTCGTTTAACAAGCCCTCCTTGGCTTTTTCAAAGGAAACACCATCATTCAAAATACCATATAGAATGAACATTCCTTCATCTAGCCCCTTTAGATAAAAACACTCCGAAGCATTAAAAATCTGCGACTTTTTAACTAGTTCCATTTGTAACGGAGAGACATCTGAACCTCCAAGCAATTCTGCAAACAATTCCATACACAGAGAATCCTGAAGGTTTTTAACAGAAGGGCCTTCCCACACCAAAAATATGGCAGGATTAGGAGACAGATCGGTTTCTTCAATTACAGTAGAGGATAATTTTTCCTCAGAAATATAAGTGTTGGTATTACGAACCGATCGGGGCTCAATACTGCCAAACCATTTTTCTGCTAATTCTTGGGCCTTTTCCCAAGATATGTTTCCTACCAAACTAACAATTGCGTTGGATGGACAATAGTATTTGTTGTAAAATGACTGTACATCTTCTAAACTGGCTTCTTCAATATGCTCAAACGTTAGACCGATAGTTGGCCAGCGGTAACTACTTTTTTTATACAACGCTTTACGGATGTGGTGCCACAACATTCCGAACGGTGCATTATAACAACGTTGCTTAAACTCTTCAACTACAACTCCTTGTTGAACTTTAAGAGAATTTGCATTAATGTTTAACGAAAACATGCGATCACTTTCAAGCCAAAATGCAGTTTCAACATTTTCCTGCGGCATCACTAAGTAATAATTAGTGAAATCATTGTTAGTAAAAGCGTTGTTTTGACCGCCTGCTTCTTCTACCTCTTTGTCGAAAACTGGTACGTTTGCGCTGCCTGAGAACATTAAATGCTCAAACAAATGTGCAAATCCAGTCCGTTCTTCGTCTTCATCTCTAGCACCAACTCTGTAAAGCGTGTTTAAAACTACACTGGTTCGACTCTTGTCTTCAACATGTAAAAAGCAAAGTCCGTTTTTTAATTGAAGCTTATTGTATTCAATCACAATACAAAAATACTCCATAGTTTCTCCCGTAATAAAAAAGAAGGCCACACAAAATCTGTGTGACCTCTTTTCTCATCGATGAATTAAAATCGAACGTCTTCTACACGAAGATTTTCCATGTCAGATGCTTTGTTGTTTTTGATCACTAGAAAATCTGAAACAACCACTTCTGAAAAGGATTTCTTTTGTCCATCGGTGTCTGTAAAGTTTCGATGTTGGAGTTTTCCTTCAACAACCAGTCTTGAACCTTTCGCTACAACTTTTTCAAAACGATCAGCGAGTTTACCCCACGCCACCAGTCGATGCCATTCTGTCCTTTCTTGCCATGAACCACCAGGATCTTTACTTTTTTCTGTGGTTGCAAGACTTACCTTGGCACGGACTTTTCCGTTTTCAAACTTTGTAACTTCTGGTGCTAAACCAACGTTACCTACAAGACGAACTGAGTTAATTAGAACTTTCATAAACACTTAAATTAATAAATTATAAACACTTAAAATAAAATCACTTACAAATCAATTGTGGCCATCATTTGAACGTGTAAGTAATGCAAAAATAAAAACCTTGAATAAGACTATTCGTAATGTAAATGTTTACTTCCGTTTATAAACGTTTATGTCTTTTTACGCCAAAAAACACCTCATGCCAACCAAAAAACTAATCACACCCTCAATCGACATCATACAGCTATCTACCTACATATATGTTCTAATTATTGTTTTTAGTAACCACTAAGAATCATAAAAAGTATTTTATGTAACTAGCAATTTGTGAAATTTGCAAATTTTAAATGATCAATTATTTAGGGGAATACTGAGTTTCACATGTAAAAGCCCTCAAATTACCGCTATGGAAAATACGTGCTTAGAATGCTCATCCCGGTTAAAAGGCAGGTTGGATAAAAAATTCTGCGACGATAATTGTCGCTCCGCTTACCACAACAAATCTTATCGAAACGACAAAGAAATCACTCGAGAAATTAATGCAGTACTCAGAAAAAACAGACAGATTCTCAAAGAATTATACGAAAAAACCAGCGATGGTAAAGCGGAAATCGATAAATTAACCCTTCTAAAAAAAGGTTTTGAGTTTAATTATTTAACACAAATTCATAAGCATGTAACCAATGAAATCGCCAACTGTTGCTATGAATTTGGCTATCGTGAATTGCAAGAGGGTAAGGTTGAATTAATTAAAATCGATAAAAACAACTATTCTCAGTACAACTATGGCTAACTTTGTGTAAATAATTTAGACAGCTGTGAAGTCGCCTAACCCAAATCAAAACAAGAACTCTGGGGGTCAAAAGTTTAAAAATAGACAACCCGGAGAAAAAAGAAATCGCTTAAAAGCAGATTCAAGTCAGTCAAATTCAAACCCCTCAAAGGGATTCGATTCCAAACCATCCAAACCAAGAGAACCACGCAGAAATTCAGAGGGTTTTGATTCAAACAGAACATCCGGTTTTAGTAGTTCAAGAAACGAGAATAGAACTCCAAGAGCGGGATCAGATCACCGATTCAATGGCCGTGGAGATTCTGATCGAGGTGGATTTGAGAAAAAAGATCGAGGATTTAGTGATAGAAATAGCGCCGATCGCGGATTTAATAGTAAAAGCGGAACAAATAGAAGTGGATCCGATAGAAACGAATCAAATCGTGGAGGAAGTTCCCGTGGCGGATCTTGGGGTGGAGAAAACAAAACATCAGGTAGTAGGGAAGGTTCTAGAAAATCTACGGGCAGCTGGGGTGGTTCCAAAAGACCTTCTGGTGGCTGGGGTGAAGGAGATAGAAATTCAAGTCCCCGTGGTGATCGCAATTCCGGAGGTGGCAGAGGATTTAATGGCCGTGGGGATTCAGATCGTGGTGGATTTGATAAAAATGACCGCGGATTCAATAGCCGAAATGATTCAAAACCAAGTCGATTTGGAAAAGAACGCGGTTCGTATTCCGGAAGCACGGGTAGAAGTTTCAATAAACCTGAATTTGGAGGTAA
>JACCDX011271250.1_pt1 | contig 21392 bp, 20 predicted proteins | sample 7449681 | NCBI WGS metagenome assembly JACCDX01 (sample SAMN15323450, study PRJNA562643) | freshwater metagenome | isolation source: river surface water | place: USA:Blue River Watershed | collected 2017-08-18
CTTGGACGGGTCGATCGCGCCGGCGGCCACCGCATCGGCGACCAGCTGCGCGAGCGGGCCCGGGGGGGTGGCCGCGCGGGCGGCGGCGGCACGGCGTACCGGCCTGGCGGGCGACGCCGCGGTGTCCTGCGCCACCAGCACCAGCAGGGCGTCGGCCTTCTCGCGGCCGGCGGCGGCCATGTCCAGGGTCTTGAGTTCGAAGTCCATAATTGCGTGTTCTCGTGGCCATGACCCGAGCCGCAACCCGAGCCGTCTGATCGCATCGATGTTATTCCATTCCTCCCTGCGCAAGGAGCTGGCCCGCAGCTTCGGCGCGACCCTGGTGGTGCTGGTGACCATCGTGATGACGATCACCCTGATTCGCACCCTGGGCCTGGCCAGCCGGGGCATCGTCGACCCGCGCGACGTGATGCTGGCCATGGGCTACACGATGGTGGGCAACCTGCCCCCGGTCCTCACCCTGGCCTTGTTCATCTCCATCGTGAGCACGCTCTCGCGCATGCACCGGGACAGCGAGATGGTCATCTGGTTCAGCGCCGGCCGCGGCCCCGCCAGCCTGCTGGGGCCCCTGCTCGGGTTTGCCTGGCCGGTGATCGTGGCCGTCGCCGTCGTGGCCCTGGCCGGCTGGCCCTGGGCCAACAGCAGGAGCACCGAGCTCGAAGACCGCTACGGCGCCCGCGGCGACCTCGAGCGGGTTGCGCCCGGCCAGTTCCAGGAATCGGCAGGCGGCAACCGGGTGTTCTTCCTCGACAAGGACACCCCGGACAACAAGTCCGGCAACAACATCTTCATCGCCACCAACGAGCGGGGGCGGGAGGCCATCACCTCTGCCCGCTCGGGGCGGGTGGTCACCCAGGGCGATGGCCAGTTCCTGGTGCTCACGGACGGCCAGCGCATCGAGCGCCGCGCCGGCAGCCCGGACCTGCGGGTCACCGAGTTCGCCGAGCTGGGTACCCGCATGGGCGACAGCGCGGCATCCTCGCGCGACAACCTGCCGATGCGCACCCGCAGCAGCCTCGAGCTGCTGCAGGAGCGCACGCCGCCGCACCTGGGCGAGCTGTCCTGGCGCCTGGGCCTGGCCCTGGGTGCGCTCAACTTCGCGGTCATCGCCATCAACCTCTCGGGGGTGAACCCGCGGGCCTCGCGCAGCGGCAACATGCTGTTTGCCCTCTTCACTTTCATCGTGTACTTCAACCTGATCAACCTGGGCCAGAGCTGGATCTCGCGCGAGCGCGTGGGCTTTGCCACCTTCCTGTTCGGGCTGCACGGAGGCGTGTTCCTGCTGTCGGTGCTGTGGCTGTCGCGCCAGCACCTGCTGTGGCGCCTGCTGCCCGGTCGCGGCCGGCCCCGGGGTGCCGCATGAGCACGCTGCGTGGCTACATCTACCGGCAGATCCTGGGCACGGTGGCCTTCGTCACCATCGGCTTCCTGGCGCTGTTCTTCTTCTTCGACTTCGTCGACGAGCTAGGCCGGGTCGGCAAGCTGTCCTCGGCGTGGCGGGTGTCGCAGGCGGCGCTGTACGTGCTGCTGCTGGTCCCCAGCCGCCTGTATGAGCTGATGCCGATCGCGGTGCTGATCGGCACCATCTTCGTGATGGCGCGCATGGCGCAGACCTCCGAGTACACCATCCTGCGCACCTCGGGCCTCGAACCCGGCCGGGCGCTGGCCATGCTGCTGGCGCTGGGGGCCGCCTTCACCGCCCTCACCTTCGCCACCGGCGAGTACCTGGCGCCTGCGGCCGACCGGGCGGGCCAGCTGCTCAAGGCCCGCTACCAGGGCCGGCTGTCGGTCGGCATGACCGGCGCCTGGCTCAAGGAGCGCCAGGAGCGCCACGCCTACACCGTCAACGTCGCCTCCATGGCACCCGACGGCAGCCTGCGCGGGGTCCGCATCTTCGAGGCCGACCACCGTGGCTTCCTGGTGTCGATGTCGCAGGCGGCCCGGGCCGAGGTACTCGATGACGCCTGGATCCTGGGCCAGGTGGACCGCACCGAGTTCGCGCCCGGCGAGGGCCTGCAGGCCAGCGCCATCACCCGGCGCATCGACAGCGTCACCTGGAACACGGGCATCACCGTCGAGATGGTCTCGGTAGCCCTGTTGCGGCCCGACCGCATGTCCACCATCGACCTGTTCCGGTACATGCGGCACCTGGACGCCAACGGCCAGACCTCTCAGCGCTACCAGATCGAGTTCTGGCGCAAGGTGTTCTATCCCCTGTCCTGCCTGGTGATGATGGTGCTGGCCCTGCCCTTCGCGTACCTGCATTTCCGCTCGGGCGGCATCAGCGCGATGGTGTTCGTGGGCATCCTGATCGGCATCAGCTTCTTCCTGCTGAACAACGTGTTCGGCCATATCGGCAACCTGCAGCAGTGGCGGCCCTGGCTGGCGGCGGCGGCGCCGGGCCTGATGTATTCGCTGCTGTCACTGGGAGCATTCGGATGGCTGGTGCTGCGACGATGACCTCACGCACTTCACCGCCTGCGCGCGGCATCATTCTTTTTGCCCATGGCTCTCGCGACCCGCTCTGGCGCGGGCCCATGGACGCTGTCGCCCGGCGGGTCGCCGGGCTCGAGCCGGACACGCCTGTGCGCCTGGCTTTCCTCGAGCTCTGCGCCCCGGACCTGCCCGCCGCCGGCGCCGAGCTGGCCGGCCTGGGACTGCGCGAGGTGAGCATCGTCCCGCTGTTCCTGGGCGTAGGCCGCCATGCACGCGAGGACCTGCCGGGGCTGGTGGACGCCCTGCGCCAGGCCCACCCGCAGGTCCAGTGGGTCCTTCAACCCACGGTGGGCGAAGACCCGCGCCTTCTCGACCTGCTGGCCGAGGTGGCGCTCGGCCGCTGAGGCCTGCATCATTTCCGGTTAAGCGGGGCGTTCGATAGACCCCTGCGGCATAATGAATTCCAGCTTTATCCGGGATTCCATATGAACCTTCACCAGTTCCGCTTCGTCCAGGAGGCCGCCCGCCGCAACCTCAACCTCACCGAGGCGGCCAAGGCCCTGCACACCTCCCAGCCCGGGGTGTCGAAGGCGATCATCGAGCTGGAGGAGGAACTCGGCGTGGAAATCTTCGCCCGCCACGGCAAGCGCCTCAAGCGCATCACCGAGCCCGGCCAGCATGTGCTCAAGAGCATTGAAGTCATCATGCGGGAGGTGGGCAATCTCCGGCGGATCGGCGAGCAGTTCAGCGCCCAGGACAGCGGCACGCTGTCCATTGCCACCACCCACACCCAGGCCCGCTACGTGCTGCCGCTGCCGGTGGCCAAGCTGCGCGAGGCCTACCCCAAGGTCAACGTGAGCCTGCACCAGGGCTCGCCCGACCAGGTCGCGCGCATGGTGCTCGACGAAGTGGCCGAGATCGGCATCGCCACCGAGTCGCTGGCCGACTACGCCGACCTGGTCACCCTGCCCTGCTACGAGTGGCAGCACGTGCTGGTGCTTCCGCAGGATCACCCGCTGGCGTCCAAGGAGCGCATCACCCTCGAGGACCTGGCCAACGAGCCCCTCATCACCTACCACCCCTCATTCACCGGCCGCACCCGCATCGACGCGGCCTTCGCCGCGCGCAAGCTGCAGCCACGGATCGCGCTCGAGGCGATCGACTCCGACGTGATCAAGACCTACGTGCGCCTGGGCCTGGGCGTGGGCATCGTCGCCGAGATGGCGGTACGCGATGAGGAGCCCGGCAAGCCGACGCTGGTGACGCGCCCGCTGGGTGCCCTGTTCGGGCAGAACGTGGCCCGGGTGGCCTTCAAGCGCAGCGCCTACCTGCGCAACTTCGTGTTCGACTTCGCCGAGCTGCTGGCGCCGCGCCTGGACCGGCAGCTGATCGCCAAGGCGATGAGCGGCCATGTGAACGACTACGAGCTGTGATCACCCGGCCCTGCCCGACGACTTCGTGAGACGCCCATGACCCTTGCGCGCACCCCCGCCATCCAGTCCAAGCTGCCCGCCGTGGGCACCACCATCTTCACCGTGATGTCGGCGCTGGCGACGGAGCACCGCGCCATCAACCTGGGCCAGGGCTTCCCGGATTTCGGCTGCGACCCGCGCCTGCCGCAGGCAGTCACCGACGCCATGGCCGCCGGCCACAACCAGTACCCGCCGATGCCCGGGGTGCCCGCCCTGCGCGAGGCGGTGTCGGCCAAGATGGAGGCGCTGTACGGGCGTCGCTACGACCCTGTCACCGAGATCACGGTCACCGCGGGCGCGACGCAGGCCATCCTCACCGCCATCCTCGCGGTGGTGCGGCCCGGTGACGAGGTCATCGTGCTCGAGCCCTGCTACGACAGCTACGTCCCCAACATCGAGCTGGCCGGCGGCACCGTCGTCCGCGTGCCGCTCACCCCCGGCAGCCTCCGGCCCGACTTCGGCCGCATCGCCGCCGCGATCACGCCGCGCACCCGCGCCCTCATCATCAACACCCCGCACAACCCCTCGGGCACCGTGTGGAGCGCGCAGGACATGCAGGCCCTGCAGGACCTGCTGGCGCCGACCGAGGTGCTGCTGATCGCCGACGAGGTCTACGAGCACATGGTGTTCGACGGCCGCGCCCACGAGAGCGTGGCCCGCTACCCGGGCCTGGCCGCGCGCAGCTTCGTGGTCTCGAGCTTCGGCAAGACCTACCACGTGACCGGCTGGAAGGTCGGCTACGTGGCGGCGCCGGCGCCGCTATCGGCCGAGTTCCGGAAGGTGCACCAGTTCAACGTCTTCACCGTCAACACGCCGGTGCAGCATGGCCTCGCGCAGTTCATGGCCGACCCCGCGCCCTATACCGGGCTGCCGGCCTTCTACCAGCGCAAGCGCGACCTGTTCCGCGAGGGGCTGGCGCGCACGCGACTGCGGCTGCTGCCCTGCGAGGGCACCTATTTCCAGTGCGCCGATATCTCGCAGGTGTCGGACCTGTCCGAGGCCGAGTTCTGCCAGTGGCTCACGCGCGAGATCGGCGTGGCCGCGATTCCGCTCTCCGCCTTCTATGGCGAGGGCTTCGATCAGCGGGTGGTGCGCTTCTGCTTTGCCAAGCAGGACGAGACCCTGCACACGGCCCTGGAGCGGCTGGCGCGGCTCTGATTCCGGGGGCGCGAAGGCGGCGCCGGCAACCGGCCGACAGGTCCGACGCGCGCTCCGCGATGGCGTGACAAACTTCACGCGCGGCGAACTGTTGCGTTGGAAACAGAACTTGCTTCGATCACAACGCGCGGCTAGAGTGTCCCCGTACGCCCATGATCGCGCCCGCTGCCCATCACGCTCCGCCCGACGCCTCGGGCGACCACGCCACCAACCTGCACTCCGATGACCGGGGCGCGCTGGCGCGCATGGTCATGGCCCTGTTCGACCACTGGCAGATCGACACCGAGGACCAGGCCGCCCTGCTGGGCCTGGCGCCCGGCAACCGCGCCGCACTGGCCCGCTACCGCAAGGGCGAACCCATCGGCACCAGCCGCGACCAGTTCGAGCGGGTGGGCCACCTGCTGGCCATCCACAAGCGCCTGCGCCTGCTGTTCCCGCATAACCGCGAGCTCGCCTACCGCTGGATGGCCACGCCCAACAAGGCCTTCGGCCAGCACAGCCCGGTGGCTGTGGTCCGTGAGTGGGGCTTTGCCGGCCTGCTGATGGTCCGTGCTTACCTGGACCGCGCACGCGGCGTCTGAAGGCCCCCCGGTCCGGACGCCGCCGTGCAGGCCTCGCCCCCTTCACTCACCCGGTTCTGGCCTGCGCTGCGGGTGGCCGATGTCCATCAAGGCCTGCTGCGCAACATCGTCGCCCTGCGCACGCCGCGAGACCTGTTCGACGACCTCAGCCCCGACCCGGCCGATACCCGCATCGCTGCCCGGGTCGAGGCCCAGGTGCAGCCGCCGCTGTACGCATCGATCACGCCCGTGATCGACCGGCCGTTCGAGGAGGCCGCCTGGGCCCAGGCCATCGCCTGGCCCTTCCGCCACTGGCAGTGCAGCCGCTACTCGGACGGCCGCTTCGGCGTCTGGTACGGTGCCGACGACGTCGAGACCACGGTGCGCGAGTCGGCCTACCACTGGGTGCACGGCCTGCTGCAGGATGCCGGCTTCGAGCACCTCGAGGTGGTGTCCGAGCGGCGGGTCTACGCGGTGCAGTGCGCCGCGGCCTTGCTCGACGCGCGGCCCGCCATCGGCGCCGCGCCGGGCCTGATCCACCGCAGCGACTACAGCCTGCCCCAGGCCCTCGGCGCCCGCCTGCACCACGAGGGCCACCCGGGCCTGGTGGCGCCCTCGGTTCGGCACCCGGGCGGCCACACCTATGCCGTCTTCAATCCCGCGGTGCTCTCGCAGCCGCGGGCCGAGGTGGTTCTGACCTACCGCCTGCGGGACGGCCAGCTGCTGGTCGAGAAGTCCCCGGGCCGGCGGTGGCTGGCCCTCGACGTGGCCAGTCTCTAGCGCCTCGCGTCGCCCTGAGGCCAGGCGGCGCGCCAGGCAAGGTCAGCCCTGGCACGCCGCCGGCCGTCGCCTGCCGGAACCGGTCAGGCCGTCGGCGCCAGCCCCATGCGGGCATTGAAGTCCTGGCAATCCGCCTCGAAGCGGCGGATCGCGGCCAGGGCCTCCTTCAGGCTCATCTCGCCGGCGGCCATCAGCTTGCCGGCCAGGTGCTCGGTGAGGGGCTTGAGGCGGGCCAGCAGCTCGCGGGTCTCGTCGTACAGACGCTCGCTCTGGGCTTCCATGATCGCCCGGGTCTCCTCGTCGACCATGCCGCGGCCGCCGCCGTCCTCGGTGGCCAGCGCGCCGAAGTTCAGGCGAGTGCGGCGGTACATGCCCATCTCGGCTACCGCGTGGTGCAGGAGACGCGTCACCCGGCTGATGTCGTTGTGGGCGCCGTTGGTGGTGCCCTCCTCGCCGAAGAACAGTTCCTCGTTGGCCATGCCGCCCAGCAGCACGCGCACGTCGTGCTCGATGTCGCCCTTGGTCTTGAGCAGGTTGGCGTCCTGCTTGTGGAAGACGAAGCCCAGGGCGTTGTTGCGCGGGTTGGCCTTGAGCGAGATCTTGATGGTCTTCATCTCGGCCAGGATGCGCTCCCAGTCGCCGCCGCAGCGGGCGCGCTCATGCTCGAAGTCGACCAGGAAGTGGCCCCACTCGTGCACCGCGATCACCCGGCGGTCACGCTCGCGCTCCTTGGTGGTGTTGCTGTTCACGTTGCCCACCAGCACCCGCTCGGCGGCCTGCATCAGGGTGCCGGTGCCGATCATCTCGCCGGCCTGCACCGCGGTGATGCCGGCCTGGTTGACGATGGTCTCGAGGTCGGCGGGGCTTCGGCCCTCGGTGATCTCCACCAGATGACGCAGGTCGAGGTCGGGCAGCACCTTGCCGGCGCGCTGGCTGAGGTAGTGGCGGATGATGGATTGGCGCTCTTCGCGGTTAGGCAGGCGGAAATCCACCTTCATCTGGAAGCGGCGCAGCATGGCCTCGTCCATCTGCATCTGCTCGCTGTTGAAGTTGCTGGCCACGATCCAGATGATCTCGGCGTCATTCTTGGTGCGCACGCCATCCATGACGGCCAGCAGCATGTTCTGGGTGTCGTCATCGAACTTGCGGTGGCCGCCGCGCTTCATGAACAGGTCCTGCGCCTCGTCCAGGAAGACGATGCAGCGCTTGCGCCGCTGCGCCATCGAGACGATGCGGCCCAGGGTGTTGGCGCCGCCGCCCACGTAGCCGGTCTCCAGGTTCACCGCCGAGTGGAACAGGATCGGCAGGTTCAGCGTCTTGGCCAGGCAGCTGGCCAGCTTGGTCTTGCCGGTGCCCGCGGGGCCGCTGAACATCACGTTGAAGGGCTTGTCGATGCCGTACTCGGCGTAGGCCGCGCGGCGCTGGTACTGGTCGTGGATCTGCGCCACTTCGGCCTTGATGTCGTCCATGCCCACCAGGTCGTCCAGGCTGCCCTGCACCTGTCCCGGCTCGATGAACTTGAGCGCCTTGTGCTGGCCACGCAGCTGGAAGAACAGGAAACCGATCAGGCCCAGCGTCAATGCGCCCGAGAGCACGCCGCTCACGCCGGCCTTCCAGCCGTCCTTCTCGGACTGCGGACGGGCACCGGCAAAGCGCTGGTCCAGCCGCGCCACCATGGCCAGGCTGGCCGCTGACAGCTCGGCGCGCGGTACGAAGACCAGCTTGCCGCCCCAGGACGCGCCCACAGCGCGGTCGGAGAAGATCTTGGTCTCCATGTCGGAGGGGTAGAAGGCGTACTGCTTGCCCGCGGACTCGACCAGCATGAAGCGGTCCGACACGTTCCACAGCAGCGGCTTGTAGACCACGGTCACCCGGTCCACCGGATGCTGCTCGAGGAAGCCCAGCAGCGAGCCGCTGCCGAACACGACGGGCAGCTGCTCATTGAGGCGCCACAGGCCCTCGCCGCCGGATTGGGCGGCCATGCGCTCGACCTGCTCGGCCACCTGCGACTGCTTGTGCCACAGGGCCAGGGCATAGAGGCCGGTGGCAGGAATGGCCAGGGCCATGGCCACCAGCAGGATCTTGAGGCCGGTGCCCTGGATCACGAACCAGTCGCACAGGCGGGCGACGGCCTTCTTCAGGGCCGTCCAGGCGCCCTCCTCCGGGCGCTCGTCTTCGGTGAACTCGGGGCGGGCATCGAGGCCCGCGGAGGCGCGGGCGGAAACATCCTGCATGGATTCGCTTTCGGCTGGGAGGACGGGTGGAGCAGTCCCGTGGGGCTGAGGCTCACGGGGGCGTCGGAGTCATCCTACAAATGCACGCGCCGCTTGCGTGCAAGACGCCATGAAGGCCTGATCTAGTGGCCGTCCGCGTGACGAATTCCCGCGGGAACCCCGCCATCGGGCCCGCACTCCAAGGGGCGTGCCGGGTTTTCTTGGAGTTTCTTCCCCCGGCACTTGACCCTGGGGCCCGCCCTCGCGGCGGAGGCACCCGGGGCCTTTTTCATGCCGAGGCAGGCTGGCTCAGCGGGCGTCGATAATCGCGGCCGTGAATGCCGTTGTTTCGCCCCGTCCCCAGCCGCCCGAACCGCCGCCCGAGTCCGGCCACAGCCCTTCTGGCGATCGCGCCCCCGCCGCTCCCCGGTCTCTCTTCCACCTGTTCATCGCCTTCACCGTCATGGCCCTCCAGGGCTTCGGCGGCGTGCTGGCCATCGTCCAGCGGGAGATGGTGGAGCGCCGCCGATGGATGACCCTCGACGAATTCGTCGAGGAATGGGCCGTCGCCCAGGTCATGCCGGGTCCCAACGTGGTCAACCTCGGCATCATCTTCGGCGGCAAGCACTTCGGCTGGCGCGGTTCGGTGGTGGCGGTGGCGGGCCTGCTGTGCGCGCCCAGCTGCATCGTGCTGTCGCTGGCGCTGAGCTATGCGCACTTCAACCAGGTGCCTCAGGTGCAGGCGGCGCTTCGCGGCATGGCGGCGGTCGCTGCCGGCCTGATCGCCGCCACCGGCCTCAAGCTGGTGCCTGCCTTGGCGAAGCACCCCCTGGGCTGGCGCACCGCGGCGCTCTTCTCAGTGCTCACCTTCATCGCCATCGTGGTACTGCGGCTGCCGCTGGCGGTCGTGATCTTCGGCATCGGGGGCCTCTGCTGCGTGCTGACCTGGCGGCGCCTGGCCCCTGCGCAGCCACCCAAGGAGGAGCGCTGAGATGCCGCAGGACCTGAGCGCCTTCCTGCAGGCCCTCGACTGGCTGGGCCTGCTGACGCACTTCCTGGGCCTGTCGCTGCTGGCCGTGGCCGGCGCCATCACCGTCGCGCCCGAGATGCACCGCTACCTCGTCGACGATCGCAGCTGGCTCACCGACGCCCAGTTCACCGAGTCGATCGCCATTGCCCAGGCCGCGCCCGGGCCCAATGTTCTGTTCATCGGCCTGATCGGCTGGAACGTGGGTTTCAACGCCGCCAGCTGGTTCGGGGGCGCGCTGGGGATGGCGATGGCGCTGTTCGGGATGCTGGTGCCCAGCTCACTGCTGACCTTCGCCACGGCCCGCTGGAGCCACCACAACCGCGACCGGCGCGAAGTGCGCGCCTTCAAGCTGGGCATGACGCCCATCGTCATCTCGCTGATGATGGGCACCGGCTGGATCCTGGCCGCCACCCACGGCTATGGTTGGAAGCAGCTGCCCAACTGGGCGCTGGCGGTCGCCTCGACGATCGTCGTCTGGCGCACCCGCATCCACCTGCTGTGGATGCTGGCCGCCGGCGCGGTGATGGGCGTGCTCGGCTGGATGTAATCCGCAGCCGGACCCGGCCCGGTCAGCCGATGCGCTGGCGGCGCGCCTCGTACAGGCACACGCCGCTGGCCACCGAGACGTTCAGGCTCTCGACCGCGCCGCACATCGGGATGTGCACCAGCTCGTCGCAGGTCTTGCGCGTGAGCTGACGCATGCCAGGGCCCTCGGCGCCCAGCACCAGGGCGACCGGCCCCTTCAGGTCGACCTGGTAGATCGACTTCTCGGCCTCGCCCGCGGTGCCGATGCACCAGATGTTGCGTTCCTTGAGCTCACCCAGGGTGCGCGCCAGGTTGGTCACCATGAAATAGGGCACCGTCTCCGCCGCACCGCTGGCCACCTTGGCCACGGTGGCGTTGATGCCGGCCGCATGGTCCTTGGGCGCGATCACCGCATGCACGCCGGCGCCGTCGGCGACGCGCAGGCAGGCGCCGAGGTTGTGCGGGTCGGTGACGCCGTCGAGCACCAGCAGGAGCGGCGGCTCATGCAGCGTGTCAAGCAGATCGTCGAGCGAGCGGGCGGTGGCCACCGGCTCGACGCGTGCGGCCACGCCCTGGTGGCCGTTGCTGCCGGCCAGCTTGGCCACCCGCAGGCCGTCGGCCTCGATGAGGCGCACCCCGGCCTCGCGGGCGCGCTCGAGGAATTGACGCATGCGGGCATCACGGCGGCTGGCGTCGAACACCACCTCGATGACGGACTGGGGCGCCGTCTTCAGGCGCACCCCGACCGCGTGGAATCCGAACAGAACCTTGGCTTGTGACATCACCCGATTATCCCGCCCGGAAAGAGCGGGCCCCGCGACCACGCATGCGTGGCTAGAATCCGCCGCCTCTCTGGGAGGCCTGAAAACTATGGGACTACTTGTGCGCTTCAACCTCGTGCTCGCGTCGGTGTTCCTCGCGGGCCTGGTGGCCACCGGCTACCTCTCGCGGCAGCTGCTTCAGGAGAACGCCCGCGACGAGGTGGTGCGCGAGGCCCGCCTCATCCTCGAGTCGGCCACCGCGGTGCGCACCTACACGGTCGACCATGTCCGCCCGCACCTGGCGCCGCTCATGGCCGAGACCTTCCTGCCGCAGACCGTGCCGGCCTTCGCCGCCACCGAGGCCATCAACATCCTGCGCAAGAACTACGCCGACTACCAGTACAAGGAGGCCACCCTCAACCCCACCAACCCGCGCAACCGCACCGCCGACTGGGAGGCCGACGTGGTGCAGCGCTTCCGCCAGTACCCCGACCAGCGGGAGGTGATTGCCGAGCGCGAGGCCGCCGGCGGCCGCAGCCTCTACATCGCCCGGCCGATCCAGGTCTCGCAGGCGGCCTGCCTGCAATGCCATGGGCTGCCAGCCGTAGCGCCGCCGAGCATGCTGCGGGTCTACGGCGAATCGAACGGCTTCGGCTGGAAGCAGGGCGAGATCGTCGGCGCGCAGATCGTCACCGTGCCGATGGCCCTGCCCCTGCGCAACGCGCAGCGGGCCTTCACCACCTTCATGGTCTCGCTCGGCAGCCTGATGGCGCTGGCCTTCCTGGCCCTCAACCTGCTGATGGGATGGCTGATCCTGCGGCCCATCCGCCGGCTCTCGCTGGCCGCCGACCGCATCAGCGTCGGCGACTTCTCCGAGCCCGAGTTCGCCGAGGGCGGCCGGGACGAGATCTCCCTCCTGGGCGCGTCCTTCAACCGCATGCGGCGCAGCCTGCAGAAGGCCTTCCAGATGATCCACGCCGACCCGCGCCTGTGAGCACCGCGCCTGTGCTGGGGACGCCATGACCCCCGATGCCAACGCCCTGCCCCCCGGCACCCGCATCGACGACTACGAGATCCGCGAGTGGCTCGGCGGCGGCGGCTTCGGCATCACCTACCTCGCCCGCGACCTGCAGCTGGACCTGCCGGTGGCGATCAAGGAGTACTTCCCCGCAGACTGCGCCTGCCGCGGAACCGACGGCCAGGTACGCGCCCGCAGCACCGAGCCCACGCAACGCGAGGCCTTCGACACCGGCCTCGACCGCTTCATCGCCGAGGCCCGCGCCCTGGCCAGCTTCCGCCACCCGAACATCGTCCGCGTGCTGCGGCACCTGCGTGCACGCGGCACGGCCTTCATCGTCATGGAATACGAACGCGGTGAGCCCCTGCCCCGCTGGCTCGCCGCGCACCAGCCGCTGGACGAGGCCACCCTGCTGGCGCTGCTGATGCCGCTGCTGGACGGACTGCAGGCGGTGCACGCCGCCGGCTTCCTGCACCGCGACATCAAGCCCGACAACATCCATGTGCGAGAGGACGGCAGCCCGGTGCTGCTGGACTTCGGCGCCGCCCGCCGGGTGCTGGCCGGCCAGGGCGCCACCAGCATCGTGAGCCCGGGCTTTGCGCCCTTCGAGCAATACCACTCGCAGGGCGACCAGGGGCCCTGGTCCGACCTGTACGCCCTGGGCTCGGTGCTGTACTGGATGGTCACCGGGCGCAAGCCCATGGAGGCGGCGGCGCGCATCCAGGCCGACCTGCAGCCGGCCGCGGCCGACGAGGCCGAGCCCGGGCGATTCAGCGACGCGCTGTTGTCGGCCATCGACTGGGCCATCCGGCCGTCGGTGGCCGAGCGGCCTCAGACAGTGGCGGCCTTCCGTGAGGCCTTGACCGGCAGCGATCATCCGTCTCCAAGGCGGTCGCCTGTCACCGCGCAGGCTCGCACCTCGGCGACGGCAATACCCGGCCTGCCCCGGCTCACCACGGCGCGGCTCGAGGCACTGACCCGCCGCAACCTGCTGGCCAGCATCGCCTGCATCGACCTGATCGCCCTGCCCAAACAACCCAGTGCGGAGCAGGCGCGAGCCCGCCGGACCTTGCACGAGGTCCTGGCGCGGGTGCTGGAGGCGCTGCCGTCCGAGCAGTACCTCGCCGCCGACGCGCCGGCCGGCGCGCTGCTGTGCTTTCTCGGCGACCCGGATGAGGCGCTCGACGCCGTGCTCCTGCTGCGCGACCTGCTGTCCCGTCGGACTGGCGGGGCGATGTTGCGTGTCGGCCTGCACCTCGGCCCGGTCCGGGTGGTGGTCGACCTGCACAGGGGCTGGCGGCTGATCGGCGACGGCCAGGAGGTCGCCCACCGCATCACGGGCTTTGCCCAGGCGCAGGAGGTCCTGGTCTCCGGGCCCTTCCACGACGCGGTGGCCCCGATCGGCGAGGCCAGGGCACGGCAGTTCCGCTACCTGGGGCCGCGTCAAGATGCCCACGGGCGGCTGCATGAGCTTTACGCCGTCCGCCGGGAGGTGGGCGGCGGGCTGGGGAGTTCCGGTCAGGGAGGCGTGGCGCACACGGCTGCCGCGGCGGATGCCCTGCACGCGGCCGAGGCGCCGCCCTCCGGGGTCCCTCCCGGTCCCCCCTCGGGCGGCCGGACCGTGCTGCTGCGCACCAGTTCGACATCCCTGCCGCCGTCAGTGCCCAGCGCACCCTCTCCGCTGCCCGCCCATCTGCTTGCCGAGCTCGAGTCCATCCTCAGCCTCTACCTGGGCCCCGTGGCCCGGGTGCTGGTCCGGCAGCAGGCGCGGCTGGGCCTCACCGCCGGAGCCCTGGTCGATGCCCTGGCTGGGCAGATCGATGGACCGGCCCAGAGCGCAGCGTTCCGGATGGCGGCGCGGAAACTGCTCGGACGATAGACCGCCCGGGGGGAACTCAGCAACAGGATGGGGGCACCCATGACCGCATGAGCTTGTCATGCAGACAGGCATTTCCTGCGGCGAGGACCATGACCACCACCTTCAGCTTCAGCGCCAGAAACCGCGACGCGCTTCCCCGTATCGGCAGGGAGATCGAAGATTCAAAAGCGGCTCCGAAGGGAAGGGCCCTCAAGCCCGATGCCGTACTCGACCAGATCGACCAACTGCCCACCTTCGCCCAGCGGGATGCCTTCAGCACCTTCGAGCAGGCATCGGGCACGCTCACCGCCGGGTCACGATTGCGAGACCGGGTGGTGCAGGTTGTCGCGCATCAGGAGGGCAACCGCCCCCCCATCGCCGCGGACCTTGACGACTTCCAGCAGGGCTTTGTGGTGGCGCACCAGTTGGGCCTGCACAAGCAGCCGCTCAAGATCGCCTCCCAACACCTGCAGGTACTCTTGGACGACATCCTGGTCTTCCGGACGGACCCATCAGGGCAGGCGGCAGACCACGCCACTGAAATCGCCCGAATGAGCCGGATGGTCTCAGGGATTGCCACGGCGATGGTCACAGACGCCGGACCGAACAAGCGTCAATCCGCCCTGCTGGCGCAACTCATTGACGGGATTTCACGCCGGCTGGACCCACAAGGTATCGCTCGCGAACCCACCTTGGCGGCCGTCTCCGCCGAGGCGCCGTCCAGCCACCAGCGGGAAGCACTTTTCAGCTGCCTCCATGCCGTGGCACTGGCCATCCCGGGACGACCGACACTTCCACCGCAGGCCCGCGCGATATCGACCGCGCTCACGGACCAGCCGACTGAGGACAACGGAACCGTGCAGATCCGGCGGGGCTACAGCCAAGAGGAAATGCAGCCCGAGGACGAGTCCATGCGCGATCACAAGCACAGTGGCGGTACCGGGCGGAACAATCAGCGGTCCATGCAGTCTCTCTCAAGCCTGATCGGGACGCCGAACGCTATGTCGCTGAACCCGCAGCCAGGGACCTCCGACTGGGCCCTCCTCAACGGGCTGCGCGGTGAGCCGCTGCGGGTCTTGTTTGATTTTCCCGTCACAGAGCAGCCGGGGAGGACGCGTACGAGCCCTGAAGGGGAGCCCAAGCCGCCTCCCAGTCTTGCAGGCGGGGCGGAGACGTCGGCGGGTGCCGAGGTGGGATCCCCCCCTGACCCAGACCCGGAGCCCGACCCGGACGAACGGGTGGCGCGCGCGATGGACTGGCCCGTGTCGCTGGACAAGGAGTGGTTCAGCGGCAGGCAATTGCTCACGGGTGACGCGCTGACGCAAGCCCTGCAAGAACGCACTGCGATCGACCACTACCTATTCATGCTCACCAATCACCTTGAAGCCGAAAGACTCCGCCTCTCGGGCAAGGACGGAGCGACTTATGAAACCAGACCGCCCTCGGCCTTCTACTACAGCGCGTTTGCACCTGATTCATCCCACTTGACTCAGAACCCCGCCATCGAGTTTGCTCTGGGTCGCCCCTTCGAATTTGCCCGCGACTTCCTCAGGCCGGACACGGGCTCACCAGAAGTTCCGGCGCGCACGCTCCTCGCCGTTTTCGACAACCTGCGTGCGCAGCTGGGTAGCTACCTGGAATCCGCACTCGAAGAGTGGAACCTGGCCCTCGAGCAGATCGAAGCCGATCCGCCTAGTGGTGATCAGAGCGAACCACCGTCCCCGCTTCAATCACCACGCGCCGGTCACAACGATCCGCCAGCCCCCGATCATGAGTGACCAGCACCAGCGTCGTCCCCTGCTCCCGATTGAGGTCCAGCATCAGCTGCATCACCGTCTCCCCGGTCGCAAAGTCCAGGCTGCCGGTCGGCTCATCGGCCAGCAGCACCGCCGGCCGCATGACAAACGCCCGCGCCAGGGCCACGCGCTGCTGCTCGCCGCCTGAGAGCAGCTTGGGGTAGTGCCCCAGGCGCGCGCCAAGCCCTACCCGATCCAGCATCTCGCGCGCAGCCTGGCGCGCGTCACGTCGGCCGGCCAGCTCCAGGGGCAGCATCACGTTCTCCAGCGCCGTGAGGTTGCCCAGCAGCTGGAAGCTCTGGAAGACGAAGCCGATGCGCTGGGCCCGCAGCGCCGCGCGGGCGTCCTCATCGAGCGCGAACAAGTCCTGCCCGGCCAGCTTCACGGTGCCGCGCGTGGGCGTGTCCAGCCCGGCCATGATCGACAGCAGCGTGCTCTTGCCCGAGCCGGAGGCGCCGACGATGGCCACCGTCTCCCCGGCGGCCAGGGTGAAATCGATATCGCGCAGAATGTCGAGCGTGCCGGTCGAATCCGTGACCGATTTCCAGACATGTTCGACGGCGACGATGGGTTCTGTCATGCCAACTTCCAACCAGGTGCGCAGGCGCGGCCTGCTGCTCAGCCTGGCGGCCTCCCTGGGTCTGGCCGCCCTGCCCGCCTCCGCAGCCACCGCATCCGCCCCCGCAGGCAAGGGCGCCGTGATCCTGGTGCTCGGCGATTCGATCAGCGCCGAGTATGGCCTCAAACGCGGAACCGGCTGGGTCGCCCTGCTTGAAAGACGCCTCGCGCAGGACAGGCTTTCGGCCCGTGTGGTCAATGCCAGCATCAGCGGCGAGACCACCGCCGGCGGCCGCTCGCGCCTGCCCGCCCTGCTGGCCCAGCACCAGCCCACCCATGTGGTGATCGAACTCGGCGGCAACGACGCCCTGCGCGGGCTGCCCCTGGACATGACCGAGGCCAACCTGAGCCAGATGGTGCAGGTATCGCAGAAGGCCGGTGCCAAGGTGCTGGTCGCCGGCATCCAGATGCCACCCAATTACGGGCGCGAGCACGCCGAGCGCTTTGCTCGCCTCTTTCCCGAAGTGGCACGCAAGTACAAGACCGCCCTGGTGCCTTCGGTCTTCAAGGGCTTTGCCGAGGGGCCCGAGGCGGCGCGCCTGTTCCAGGCCGACCGCATCCACCCGAACGAAGAGGCGCAGGCGCTGATCCTCGACAATGTCTGGCCTGCCCTGAAGAAACTCCTGACCGCACCGTGAGCGTCCAGCACCTGCCGGCCCCCGAGGCCATCCGCCGACTCGGCGAGTTCCACACCATCATCGACGCCCGCAGCGAGGACGAGTACGCCGAGGACCGCCTGCCCGGCGCCATCAACTGGCCGTCACTCACCAACGCCGAGCGCGCCGAGATCGGCACCCTGTACAAGCAGGTCAGCCCCTTCGAGGCCAAGAAGCGCGGCGCCGCCCGGGTGGCGGCCAACATCGCCCGGCACATCGACCGCGAGGTACTGGACAAGCCCAAGGACTGGAAGCCCCTGGTCTACTGCTGGCGCGGCGGCAAGCGCAGCGGTTCGCTGGCGCTGGTGCTGGACCAGATCGGCTTCCGGGTGCACCTGGTCGAGGGCGGCTACAAGGCCTTCCGCACCGCGGTGCTGGCCGAGCTGCCCGAGCTGGCGCAGCGGCTGCAATACCGGGTGGTCTGCGGGCCCACCGGCTCCGGCAAGACCCGGCTGCTCCAGGCCCTGGCCGCCGAAGGCGCCCAGGTGCTCGACCTGGAGGCCCTGGCCAACCACCGCAGCTCGGTGCTGGGCCTGGTGCCGGGCCAGCCACAGCCGAGCCAGAAGCAGTTCGACACCCGGGTCTGGCAGGCGCTGCGCGGCTTCGACCCGGACCGACCGGTGTACGTGGAGAGCGAGAGCAAGAAGGTGGGCAATGTCTCGGTGCACGAGGCGCTGATCCTGGCCATGCGCGCCAGCCCTTGCGTCCATCTGCAGCTGGCCGACGATGAGCGGGTGGCGCTGCTGCTGGAGGACTACGCCTGGTTCCGCGAGCAGCCCGAGTTCTTCTGCGACCGCCTCTCGGCGCTGGTGGAGCTGCGTGGCCGCGAGGTGGTGGACGGCTGGCAGGCGCGTGTCCGCAGCGGCCGCATTGAGGAAGTCGTGCGCGAGCTGCTCACGCTGCACTACGACCCGATGTACGACGCATCGATCCGGCGCAATTTCAAGCAATGGCCGCAGGCGCGGGTGGCAGAGGCCCGTGACCGCTCGGAGGCGGCGATGCGGGATGTCGCGCGAAGCTTGATCCGCTGAGTCTGCGGGCGTGTGGCGTCGGCGCCGGTGATCAGGCCGAGGGCTCGAGGGTGCTGCGGTGCCGGGGCGTGATGTCCGCCGGCCTCAGCCCACCGTCGCGCCGTGCAGGCCTGGCGGCTGCCCGGGGTCAGACGGCGAAGCGGCAGGTGCCAGCCGCCGCTCGAGATCGGCTGGCAGGCAGTGGCCCTGGAAGGTGACCGGCTCGGCATCGGTGCCGCGGGCCCAGCGCGCCAGCCAGCCGCCACGGGCCTGTACCACCTCGTAGCTGGCCACCACCAGGCGATCCGGCTCCGTCACCACCCACCAGGGCTGCACGAAGACCGGCAGGCCGATGCCCTCGACCGGCTCGGGCTTGAGGGGACGGCGCCGCGTCGCGGCGCCCAGGGATTCGGGCATGTGGATGGTGAGCTGGGCCCGTTCGCGGCACAGGGCCTGAAAACCGGGCCGGGCCAGCAGCTCGTCGGCCAGAGGCACCGGCAGCAGCACGGCAAAGGTGAGGATCTGGACGATGAGCTGCCATGTCCTGTCCTCGAAGCCAGCCCCGACCTTGTCGGCCACCCAGGCGCTGGCGACCAGCCAGCACAGCAAAATGATCGCAACCGCCGACAGGTCCATCGCGCCCCTCCAGCCCGACCGCGGGCCGCCGTGCAAAGGGGGCGATGGTCGTCGCGGACGGGCCGAGGGTGCCGACGCCGTGCTGACGGGCGATGGCCCTAGCTGGCCTGCGTCAGCGTCCCGAGGGCCTGGACGAGGTCGGCCTGGAGGTCGGCCACCGCCTCCAGCCCGATGGCCAGGCGCACGACGGTGCCGCTCTGGCGCCAGGTGCCCAGCCGGGGGCTGCGCATGCTGGGGACGTCATAGGGCACCACCAGGCTGATCGGTCCGCCCCAGGAATAGCCCAGGCGGAACAGCCGCAGGCTGTCGCAGAAGCGGTCGACCTGGGCCTGGCTGTAGCGGGCATCGAGCACGATGGAGAACAGCCCGGCCGCCAGATCCCGCGCGCCGCACAGGGCCTGCCAGTGCGCATGGCCCGGGGCGCCGGGCAGCGCAGGGTGCAGCACCGCGCTCACCTCGGGGCGGTCCTGCAGCCAGCGGGCCAGTTGCCGCGCCGCCTGGTCCTGCGCCCGGTAGCGCAGGTCGATGGAAGGCAGCGCCCGCAGCACCGCCTCGGCGTCGTTGGCCGCCACGCCCAGACCCAGGCGCATGTGCGCGAGCTTGATGCGCAGGTGAAGGGCCTCATCCCGGGTGACGATGCTGCCCATGAGCACGTCGCCGCCGCCGCTGGGGTACTTGGTCAGGGCCTGGATGACGATGTCCGCGCCACCGCCCTGCCCTGGCTCGCCGGCCAGGTCGAAGCCGTTGAAGGCCAGTCCCGCGCCCCAGGTGTTGTCCAGGGCGGTGGTCACTCCGCGCGCGCGGCAGGCAGCGACCAGGGCCGGCAGCGGCGGGAACTCCATGGTCACCGACCCCGGCGCCTCCAGCCAGACCAGCCGGGTGCGCTCGCTCAGGCGCGCGGCCAGGTCCTGCGGATCCATCGGGTCATAGATCTGGTGGGTGATGCCCCATTGCGCCAGCTCGCCCTCGGCCAGCGCCTTGCTGGGCCCGTAGGCGTTGTCCGGAATCAGCACCTCGTCGCCCTGGCGCAGCAGGCCGATGTTCACATGGGCAATCGCTGCCAGGCCGCTGGGCACCAGCACGCACTGCCGGCCGCCCTCGAGCGCGGCGATGCGCTCCTCGAGGGTGAAGCTGGTGGGGGTGCCGTGCAGGCCGTAGGTGTAGCCGGCCTTGTTGCGCCAGTCGCGGGCGCGCATGGCCGCGACGTTCGGGAAAAAGACCGTGGAGGCCTTGAAGACCCCCGGCTGCGGCGCGTCGAAGCCGGCGGGGGGCTGGTAGGGGTGGTGGATGAGGTCGGTGATGGGCTCGCTCATCCGACCATGTTAGCGAGCCCCGCAGCGCCCGGTCGGCGGGCGCCGCTCAGACCTTCCACTTCTCCAGCAGCTTTTCCGGGCCCAGGCTGTCGTAGCTCTCGAAGGGCTGGTGGATCCAGGGATTGGACGGCAGGGACTCGACCGAGTAATCGGCCTGGAAGGTGGACAGGCCCTTGGTCCAGATGACCGCGGTGCGCAGCTCGGTGATCGGCTTGTAGTTGTTGCGCAGCTGGTCGACCACGCGGTGCAGGGTGACGCCGGAGTCGGCCAGGTCATCGACCAGCAGCACCTTGCCGGCGATCTCGCCCTTGGGGGTGGTGATGTAGCGGGCGATGTCGAGGTGGCCCTGCACCGTGCCGGCCTCGGCGCGGTAGGAGCTGGTGGACATGATGGCCAGGGGCTTGTCGAAGATGCGCGAGAGGATGTCGCCGGGGCGCATGCCGCCGCGGGCCAGGCACAGGATGGTGTCGAACTGCCAGCCCGACTGGTAGACCTTGATCGCGAGCTTCTCGATCAGGTTGTGGTACTCGTCGTAGCTGACGTACAGGTGCTTGCCGTCTTCGGTCAACATGGGGCGTGTCTCCTCGTTGTGCGTGCTGGGGATCAGGCGGCCAGGTAGGGATGGCGCATCAGGATGGTGTGGTCGCGGTCGGGGCTGGTCGAGATGAGGTCGACCGGCACGCCGGTCACCTGCTCGATGCGCTGCAGGTACAGGCGGGCGTTGACCGGCAGCTTGTCGTACTCGGTCACGCCCACGGTGCTGTCGGTCCAGCCCGGCAGCGTCTCGTAGACCGGCTTGCAGCGGGCGATCTCGTCGGCGCCCATGGGCAGGATGTCGATCTGCTCGCCATCAAGCTCGTAGCCGGTGCACAGCTGCAACTCCTCGATGCCGTCCAGCACGTCGAGCTTGGTGATGCACAGGCCGGTCAGGCCGTTGACCTGGGCCGAGCGCTTGAGCAGCGCGGCGTCGAACCAGCCGCAGCGGCGCGAGCGGCCGGTGGTGGTGCCCTTTTCGGCGCCCACGGTGGCCAGGTGGTGGCCCACGGTGCCCGGGGTCTCCCAGTCGAGCTCGGTCGGGAAGGGGCCGCCGCCCACGCGGGTGCAGTAGGCCTTGGTGATGCCCAGCACGTAGTGCAGCATGCCCGGGCCCACGCCCGAGCCGGCGGCGGCGTTGCCGGCCACGCAGTTGCTCGAGGTGACATAGGGGTAGGTGCCGTGGTCGACGTCCAGCAGCGTGCCCTGGGCGCCTTCGAACAGCAGGTTGGCGCCGTTGCGGTGGGCCTCGTTGAGCTCGCGGGAGACGTCGGCCATCATCGGGCGCAGCTGCTCGCCGAGCTTGAGGGCCTCGTCCAGCGTCTGCTGGAAGTCGACCGCCGGCGCATGCAGGTAGGTGGTGAGCACATGGTTGTGCAGCGCCAGCACCTCGCGCAGCTTCTCGGCGAAGCGGGTGGGGTTCTTCAGGTCCTGCACGCGCAGGGCGCGGCGGGCGATCTTGTCCTCGTAGGCGGGGCCGATGCCGCGGCCGGTGGTGCCGATCTTCTCGGTGCCGCCC
>JACCDX010211640.1_pt1 | contig 21389 bp, 16 predicted proteins | sample 7449681 | NCBI WGS metagenome assembly JACCDX01 (sample SAMN15323450, study PRJNA562643) | freshwater metagenome | isolation source: river surface water | place: USA:Blue River Watershed | collected 2017-08-18
CAACCACCAATTGCACATCTTAGAACAGCAACTTAAAACCTGAGACACACCACGTAACCTACCAATGTCCAACCATCAGCCTGTGAATAACCGTTGCATAACTCCAAGCTCAATGTCCACATCACCCGTGGATAACCACTGGCAAACCCTGTTAATAGCCAGACGTTCTCCATGGACAACATCAACAGCATCACCACTACCAATGAAGTTGTGCACATTCTCACTATCTTGTAAACGATTTATCCACAAGTTATTCGAACGCCACTTGCCATGCCTGCCAACGGTCTCGCCAGGTTACCCACAGATTTTTTGGACCTTAGTTACGACTACTAATTTACAAAAGAGAAAAACAAAATGATTCTCATAAAAGCCCAACGAGACGCGTTGTTAAAACCGCTACAGACCGTTTCAGGAATCGTTGAACGACGGCATACACTACCCATCCTTTCCAACGTTTTGATCAGTAAACAAGGTGAAACAGTCTCGTTTTGTTCAACTGACATTGAAATGCAAATTCGCACTCAATCTGCAATGGGCTCAGGTCAAGAGGACATTTCAACGACAGTTGCCGCACGTAAACTGCTCGATATTTTGCGTGCCTTGCCCGAGCAAAACGAGATCAATGTCTCTTACACCAACAAGAAGCTGGTGTTATCGCAAGGTAAATCAAAATTTAGTTTGCAAACCTTGGCGGCAGAAGAATTTCCAACCGTAACATCGGCTGATCACTATCCAGCCACTGTCACACTCTCTCAAAAAGCGCTGAAGCATCTTTTGCATCTGGTGCATTTTGCGATGGCGCAACAAGATATTCGCTACTACTTAAATGGCCTGCTGCTCGTTATTGATCAAGACAGTCTTAAAGCCGTTGCAACAGACGGACATCGCCTTGCCTTTTGCGCTATTAAGTCAACCGATGCAGGTGTTGCCATCAACATGTCGGGAGAACGGCAGGAAGTTATCATTCCAAGAAAGGCGGTGCTGGAGCTCCAGCGGCTATTGTCGGATAGCGACGACGCAGTCTCTATCGAATTTGCAGCCAATCAGGCACGATTCAAATTTGATCAGATTGAACTTCTTTCTAAATTGATTGAAGGGAAGTTTCCTGATTACCAACGGGTTATACCCACAGGCCACACGAAACATTTCACCATGGATCGTGAGGTCTTGCTCGGAGCGCTCCAACGGGCTGCGATTTTGACTACCGATAAGTTCAAAGGGGTGCGATTGACTCTCTCCTTAAACAGTCTTCGGGTCTCGTCGACCAACGCAGAACAAGAAGAGGCATCAGAAGAGCTGGAGCTTGATTATCAAGGCGATCCTGTAGATATCGGCTTTAATGTCCAGTACTTGCTGGATGTACTTTCCAATTTGAAAAGTAAAACCGTGCAGCTGTCGTTGCAAGATCCAAACGCAAGTGCGCTTATTACTACTTCGGACGATCTCGAATTCAAGTATGTTGTGATGCCGATGCGGATCTAACCTTTCGACAATGTTTCATTTTGCTGCAGTAAGGAGTGTTGTGTGATTTTTCCTCGTTTTGGTTGCTATCAAGAAATGCCGTCTGATATGAATACACAGGGCTACGGTGCTGAGTCCATCAAGATGCTTAAAGGCTTGGAAGCCGTGCGTAAACGCCCAGGCATGTATATCGGTGATACACACGATGGCAGCGGCCTACACCATATGGTTTTCGAGGTTGTCGATAACGCCATTGATGAAGCTTTGGCGGGGCATTGCGACGATATCGTAGTGACAATTCACACGGACAATTCCATCTCTGTTACCGACAATGGACGAGGGATTCCGACGGATATTCACAAAGACGACGAGTTTGGTCGGTCTGCGGCTGAAATCGTCATGACAGAACTGCACGCAGGCGGCAAGTTTGATCAAAACAGCTATAAAGTCTCCGGTGGATTGCATGGTGTTGGCGTATCTGTAGTCAATGCATTGTCCGATTGGTTGCGGTTAACAATTCGCCGCAATGGCCAAATCCATTCGATGGAATTTCGTGCTGGAGAGCGTAGTGCTCCCCTCTCGGTGACGGGTTCCACTGACCGTCGTGGTACGGAAGTGCATTTTCTTGCCAGTGCTGAAATTTTTGGTCAGGTTAACTTCCACTTTGATGTGTTGGCAAAACGTCTTCGGGAATTAAGTTTCTTAAATAACGGTGTCAAGATCCGCCTGCTCGATCAGCGAGAAGGGAAAGAAGAAAACTTCGCATTCTCAGGTGGTGTGCAGGGATTTGTTCAATACATCAACCGGGCTAAGACCACGCTTCATCCCAGTGTTTTTTATGTCAGCGGGGAAAAAGACAACGTTACCGTTGAGGCTGCATTGCAATGGAATGATAGTTACAACGAAAATGTCCTTTGTTTTACGAACAATATTCCACAACGTGATGGCGGCACCCACTTAACCGGCCTACGAGCGGCCATGACACGGGTGTTGAATAAGTACATTTCAGAGTCTGATCTTGCGAAAAAAGCAAAGGTTGAGACATCTGGGGATGACATGCGTGAAGGCTTGACGTGTGTCTTGTCGGTAAAAGTCCCAGAGCCTAAGTTTTCATCTCAGACCAAAGATAAATTAGTTTCAAGCGAGGTTCGACAGCCAGTCGAGGATGTTGTCGGAAAAGCACTAGAAGAATTTTTGCTTGAACACCCATCCGAAGCCAAGATTATTTGCGGAAAGATCGTAGAAGCTGCTCGCGCGCGGGAGGCTGCCAGAAAAGCACGTGAAATGACCCGTCGTAAAGGTGTACTGGATTCGTTTGGACTGTCTGGAAAGCTTGCCGATTGCCAAGAACGCGATCCCGCGAAAGCAGAACTCTATCTTGTTGAGGGCGATTCTGCGGGGGGATCAGCGAAACAGGGTCGCGATCGTAAATTTCAGGCGATCTTGCCGCTTAAAGGCAAGATTTTAAATGTTGAGAAAGCCCGGTTCGACAAACTCTTAGCATCGCAAGAGATCGTGACGCTCATCCAGACCCTAGGCACAGGAATTGGGAAAGAGGACTACAACCCGGAGAAGTTGCGCTATCACCGCATCATTATCATGACCGATGCCGATGTAGATGGCTCCCATATTCGCACTCTCTTATTGACCTTCTTTTACCGACAGATGCCCGAATTGATTGAACGGGGCTATGTGTATATCGCCCAGCCCCCTCTTTACAAAGTTAAATACGGTAAAGAAGAACGTTACATCAAAGACGACACTCAGATGCAAGAGTATCTGTTAAGTCTTGCCCTTCAAGATGCCCATGTTCAAGCGCCCGGTGGTGGACCACTTTCACAAGAATTATCGTTACTCGCCAAAACCTACCTTTCTGCCAATAGCATTATTTCTCGGCTATCAAAAATTATTGATGAACAGGTCCTGCGAGGGTTGTTGGACGGCTTAACCATCGATTTTTCATCCTCTTCTGCTGCCACAAAAAGCGCTGAACTTTTGCAGAAATGGATGAATACACAACAGCCGACCTCGTCAAATGTTGGCGAGCACCAAGTACGGGTACTGGCTGAATTTGACACGCCAACCGAATCCTGGCGATTGAGAGTAGAGCGCATGCATCACGGCAACGTGCGCCTGTCCACCCTCGACGAGGATTTTGTGAACACCGAGGATTACCGATCGCTTACTGAAGCGGCCAAATTGTTAAAAAGCGCAGTGCCATCAGGAACAGTGGTCTCGCGTGGCAAAGGCGAACACGTTAAATCATCACAAGTCCGTCATTTTGGAGAGGCAATGCAATGGCTCCTCCATGAGGCCGAACGGGGCATTTCAAAGCAACGGTACAAAGGCCTCGGTGAGATGAACCCAGAACAGCTCTGGGAAACCACCATGAATATCGAGTCACGGACATTGCTTCAAGTCAAGATTGAAGATGCTATTGCTGCAGACGGAATTTTCACAACGCTTATGGGTGAAGAAGTCGAGCCCCGTCGACAATTTATTGAAGACAATGCCTTACGTGTCGCGAATCTTGATGTCTAGGATCAGTTGTGTCCGCTGATCTCTCTGATCAGCTTGTGGTGGCCCTTTCCAGCAGGGCCCTTTTCGATTTTGAGGAAGAAAATCGGATTTTTGAACAATCCGATGACCGTGCTTATATGCGGCTTCAAAATCAAAGGCTCCAGGTGCCTGCTAACCCCGGTGTGGCATTTCCATTGGTTCGGAAACTTTTGGCGTTCAACACGCCAACCCAGCAGCGTGTCGAAATTGTTGTGTTGTCACGTAATGATCCTGTATCCGGTTTACGTGTCTACAATTCCGCACAACAACATGGTCTGCCTATCCAGCGTGGCGTTTTCACACGAGGGCGATCTCCTTACCGTTATTTGAAGTCATTAGGCGCCCATCTGTTTTTGTCAGCTAACGGCTCGGACGTGGAACAGGCACTGCAGGCGGGTTATCCGGCCGCCCATGTCTACCCCCATTCCGCAAAATCCGTCGAAAACTTCCCCAATGAGCTTCGTATAGCCTTTGACGGTGATGCGGTGTTGTTTAGTGACGAGGCAGAACGCGTGTATCAAAAAGAAGGTCTGGATGCCTTTGTTGCTCACGAAATTCAGCGGGCGGACACGCCATTACCGCCGGGCCCATTTCAGCCGTTACTCTTGGCTTTGCATCGATTGCAGCAAGAGACACGCGATAACCCTTCGATGCGGTTACGAACCGCATTGGTGACTGCCCGGTCCGCTCCTGCCCACGAACGGGCGGTTCGGACCTTGATGGAATGGAATATCGAAATCGATGAAGCCATGTTTTTGGGTGGTCTGAACAAAGGTGATTTTTTAAAAGAATTCGAGCCCGACTTCTTTTTTGACGATCAGACTCGCCATTGTGAAGCCGGTGCGGCTGCTGGCCCGACAGGCCACGTTCGATCAGGAATCACGAACGAATAAACTATGCGCACTGTGCCCTTCGTCGTGCGATAAGAAGATCACAGCTTTAGGTTTAGGCAGCTTTTTTCTTGGCAGCGGTTTTTTTAGCGCCTGCTTTTGAACCTGCAACTTTAGGTGCGCGGGCCTCAAACTCAAAACCAATCTTTCCTTCGGGCGTTTTGACCAGGTACGCCTTAAACTTTCGACGCGTTCGATTGGATACAAAGCCATCCAAAAGATCTGTTTTACCGGTTGAAAGAAGCTTACGCACCTGCTCTTGAGAGATGGTTTGCTGCAGCACCATCATGCCGGTTCTGAAATCACACGACGGGGTTGGACCCACACTTTTTTCACATACATACGAATTGCCGTGGCCGAATACCGGTGCGCCACATTTTGGGCACCCACCAAGGGATTCTTGACCACTAAAGTCGACCGGTTCGGCATCCTCACCAGAGTCATTCGTGTTGCCGAAATCAAACTCTAATTTGTGTTCGGGAGTGATCTTAAGACTTGCTACAAATGGCCGGCCCATTTTGCTTCTGAACCCATCCACGGGCCCAAACGTTTTTTTAGCCAAGAGCTCTTCGACCTCGTGCAACTCAAACGCGCGTCCGCCCGGGATTTTTGAGATCGAAAAATCACACTGGCCACACGCAAACCGTCGGTAGTTTTCCTTCACGACACCACCGCAATTTGGGCAGGGCGTTGTAAGGGTGGCATAGTCTCCAGGAATGGTGTCGTTGGTGTAATTTTTTGCCTGACCCACAATATGCTCGGTCATGGCGGCGATATCTTTCATGAAAGCTTCACGAGAAAGCTTGCCTTGCTCAATTTGAGAGAGCTTGTATTCCCATTCACCCGTAAGTTCCGGTAACGATAGTTCTTTGACATCAAGCCCACGCAGCAGGGTCATCAATTGGAACGCCTTTGCCGTGGGCAGGAGTTCTCGACCGTCACGGATCAGGTATTTCTCTGCCAAAAGCCCTTCAATGATCGCTGCCCGCGTTGCAGGGGTTCCTAAGCCTTTACCCGCCATGGCCTCTCGAAGGTCCTCGTCATCCACGAGCTTTCCGGCGCCTTCCATTGCCGATAACAAGGTAGCTTCGGTGTAACGCGCTGGCGGCTTGGTTTTGAGTCCGGCAACTTCAACGGGATCAGCCGTTGGAGTCTCTCCGGGCTCTACGGGAACCAGGATTGCGTCATCACCCGCAGATTCTTTTCCGTAGACGGCCATCCAACCGGGATTGACCAACACCTTGCCGTCCGTTTTGAAGGCGTGCGAGGTTACGGTACTGATTCGGGTGGTGACTAAGAACTCGGCTGCTGGGTAAAACACAGCGAGGAATCGACGAACCACAAGTTCGAAAATCTTTTGTTCAGGCTCAGAAAGGGCCTTCGGCAACACGCCGGTGGGAATAATCGCAAAGTGGTCCGAGACTTTGCTGTTGTCAAAAATACGTTTATTGGGCTTGATCCATCCTTTGGTAAGGATTGGCTGAGCTACCGATGAGAAGCTGGCGGCCTTTGCCAGGGCTTCAACCGTTGTGGTTACTGTCCCGATGTAATCTTCTGGCAGGGCCTTTGAGTCGGTCCTGGGGTAGGTGAGCACTTTGTGTTTCTCATACAACGCCTGTGCAAGACCAAGCGTGTTCTTTGCTGAGAATCCAAACCGGGCGTTGGCCTCCCGTTGCAGACTGGTGAGATCGAATAACGCGGGCGCAATCTGTGTAGATGGCTTACTTTCTTCCGTTACCGTTGCGGTCTTACCTTGACAGGCTGAAACAATTGCCTGGGCCGTTTCGGCTTTCCACAGACGTTCGGCCTTGAGTTCAGGGTCCTGTTCGCTTTTCTTGAAATCAGGGGCAAACCACCGGCCGGTGTAGGCCCCGGCTTTTGCTTGAAATGTCGCCGTGACTTCGAAGTAGTCGCGTGCAACAAATTTACGAATCTTCTCTTCACGCTCCACCACCACAGCGAGTGTTGGTGTTTGAACCCGGCCGACAGTGGTGAGAAAAAAGCCTCCCTCTTTTGAATTGAACGCCGTCATGGCGCGGGTGCCGTTGATGCCTACCAGCCAGTCGGCCTCGGATCGACAGCGGGCAGCGTCGGCGAGGGGGGCCATGGCCTGATCAGAACGCAGGTGTTCGAAGGCATCCCGAATAGCCGCAGGTGTCATGGACTGAAGCCACAGCCGTTCGATAGCCTGTTTGGCCTTGGTGTGCTGAACGATGTAACGAAAAATAAGCTCACCTTCCCGGCCTGCGTCGCAGGCATTGACCAAGCGAGTCACCTCTTTTTTCTTGATCCACTTGGCAAGGGTCTTGAGTTTCGACTCGCTTTTGGCGATCGGGTTGAGGTCAAAATGGGGCGGGATCACCGGTAGATTGGCAAATGACCACTTTCCCCGTTTGACGTCGTACTTCTCGGGTGCCGTGATCTCTAAGAGGTGCCCGACGGCTGAGGCGATGACCATGTCCTCGCGTTCGAAAACGTCGTCGTTTTTCGTGAAGCCTCCCAGGGCCTTGGCGATGTCCGCCGCGACCGAGGGCTTCTCGGCAATGACCAGAGCTTTGTCCATAGAGGCGCGGATCATAGGTGCAGATTTGGCTTAGGCGCAAATCTTTTTTGGGAATGAAGCGAGCGGAGCCTTTTATAAGTAAGTAAACACTTATGATAGGGGCCTGTATTTTAGCCATCGTCCATCTTGGGTCCGGTTTACAAGACCGGATAACTCAAGAATAAGTAAACAGCCGTATAAGCGCTCTTGCGTCAGCCCGGTCCTCGATACGAGCTCGCTGACAGCCGCAGCTTGAAAGTCTAAATGGCCCAGCACCTTGGTTGTCTCAGGGTCAAGGTCTGACCCCAGCCCCGCCTGCCGTGCGTCTGGGCTCTCAAGCCCACATGCCGAGCGTTGCGAAACCACGCCCGCCCTTCTTGGACGAATCGGTAATGCACCAATGTCTTGCAAGAGCTGCTGAGGGGACTGCACCAGATGGGCGCCTTGTCGTATCAGGTCGTTACTGCCTTGACACTGCGTCTGATGGATGGACCCTGGAATCACGAAGACGTCTAAACCCAGATCAAGCGCATGCCGCGCGGTGGATAAGGAGCCGCTTTGGGGCGCGGCTTCGATGACCACGACGGCCCGCGAGAGCCCGGCAATGATTCTGTTACGAAGAGGGAAGTGGAAAGGCCGCGGGGGTGTGCCGTCTGGATATTCGGTGAGCAGACATCCTGCGTTGGAAACAATCGTGTTGGCCAGGCCGCTATGCTGCGAGGGATAGATGTGATCGAGGCCGTGGCCCAAGACAGCAATCGTGGACCCCCTAGCGTCAAGCGCACCCTGGTGGGCGCTAGCATCGATACCGAGGGCCATGCCGCTCACGATGGTCATCCCTGCCTGGCTGGCTTCCCGGGCAAACCAACGGGCGTCGGCCAGACCTTGCGGCGTTGCCTGACGGCTGCCAACGATGGCAAGCCCGCGGCGGCTTTCATCTGTGCCCACCAGTTCCGAGTTGCCTGATCCGAAAAGCCTGAACACAGGGGGGTTGGCGTGGTGAAGGGCCGTGGGAAAATGGGCGTCTGAGGCATTGAGTTGGAATCGCATGCCGAGACGGTACCCAGAGTGGCAGGTTTCCGATATCGTGCAAATGGCCGATTCCATCGATGATCCAGGAGCTTAGTTACCTACACGCAGGACGAGACATGGCATTACTTAAACTTCTTCATTACCCTGATGAGCGACTTCGAACGGTCGCCCAGCCCATTGCCGCGGTGGATGACCGCGTGCGACAACTGGCCAAGGATATGGAGCAGACCATGCGGGCCTGTCAGGGGATTGGGTTGGCCGCCACCCAAGTCAATGTCCATGAGCGCATGATTTTGGTGGATGTCTCCGAGGACCAGTCTGATTTAAGGGTTCTGATCAATCCGGAGATCATGCAGTCAGGCGCCGAAATGAAAACTTTTCAAGAGGGCTGCTTGTCGGTGCCAGGGATCTACGATGATGTCGAGCGGCCAGATTGGATTCGAGTCCGCGCCTTGAACGAACACGGTGACGTTGTCGAGTTCGAGGCCGATGGCCTGTTGTCTGTATGCATTCAACACGAGATTGACCACCTCAACGGTAAAGTGTTTGTCGATTACTTGTCTCGCCTGAAGCAGGGCCGCATCAAAACCAAAATGATCAAGGCAAAAGAGAGCGGCGCATTCGAACTGGACGACGAGTTTGTTCGTCGGCACGACCGCATGCAGGCCCAGGCGGAAAAAATCTAGAGCGCGATTCCAATGCGACTGGTATTTGCGGGAACCCCCGAGTTCGCCCGCATAAGTCTTATTGCCCTTCACGATGCGGGTCACGAGATTTGTGCTGTCCTCACACAGCCGGATCGTGGTGCGGGCCGCGGCCGTGTTGTGGTCCAGAGCCCAGTGAAACAGGCGGCATTGGAACGGGACCTGCCGGTGATGCAGCCAAGCTCGCTGCGTCAAGGCCATGATGCGGAAGAGGCCAGACAACAGCTTCGAACACTTTCACCCGATGTCATGGTGGTGGCCGCCTACGGACTGATCCTTCCTGCGGATGTGTTGTCGATTCCACGATGGGGTTGCATCAATATTCATGCGTCGCTCTTGCCGCGATGGCGGGGCGCAGCCCCTATCCAGAGGGCGATTGCTGCGGGCGATGATCAGACGGGCGTGGACTTTATGCAGATGGAAGCGGGCCTTGATACCGGCCCAGTCTGGTCAGAATTAACAACGCCGATCATGCCGAACGATAACTTTGCTAGCCTGCATGATCGTCTTGCTGAATTGGGCGCCAAAGGCATTGTGGCGCTTTTGGATCACTTTCCTCCGCCGGGTGTTGAGCCACGCTCTCAGCCGGCAGAAGGGATTGAATATGCCCATAAAATCACCCGGCAAGACCTTCCAATCGACTGGTCTTGCCCAGCGAGACACGTGTCGTGTCAGATTCGTGCATTTGATCCGGCACCCGGTGCAGTTTCAGGTTTGCAGGGAGAGACGACAAAGATCTTCGATGCGCGGGTCGTGGATTTTGGCAATCTCGACGTACTCTTGAAAAATGCATTGCCAGGACAGATTGTTCGAGCGGATCGAGAGGGCCTCTGGGTCGCCTGTGGAGAGGGGGCGGTCGCGCTGGGTGCCCTTCAACGGCCCAACGGCAAGCGGCTAGGATTTAGGGAATTTTTAAATGGCCGGGCGGTCACAGCAGGCCAGTTTTTTGAATCTCTGAAGGAGTGAACGCAATGTTCAATTGGTTAAAAACCGGCGTATTGATGGCAGCCATTGTCGCCCTGTTTGGGGTGATCGGCGCAGCTCTGGGTGGCCAGAGCGGCATGCTGCTTGCCTTGGGCTTTGCTCTGGTCATGAACGTTGGCGCCTATTGGTTTTCCGACAAGATGGTGCTGCGCATGTACAACGCCCAGGAGATTGATGCCTCATCGGCTCCCGAGCTTTACACCATGGTCGAAGAACTGGCCCGCAAAGCCGAGATGCCGATGCCTCGCGTTTACATCATCGATGACCCGGCACCGAACGCGTTTGCCACGGGCCGCAATCCCGAGCATGCGGCCGTCGCAGCGACCACGGGTATTTTGCGGCTGTTGACGGCCCGGGAGATGCGAGGCGTTATGGCTCACGAGCTTGCGCATGTGGCCCATCGTGATATTTTGATTTCGACCATTTCAGCCACCATGGCGGGCGCTATTTCAGCCTTGGCGAACTTTGCGATGTTTTTTGGGGGCCGGGACTCCGAGGGCCGTCCATCCAATCCTGTGGTGAGTATTCTGGTCATGATCCTTGCCCCATTGGCTGCCAGCCTGATCCAGATGGCGATCTCCCGTGCACGTGAGTTCGAGGCCGATCGGGGTGGCGCCGAAATGTCGGGAGATCCACTTGCCTTGGCCAGCGCCTTGGAAAAAATCGATCACTATGCGCGCGGCATTCCCTTCGAGGCGGCCGAGCGTCATCCTGAAACGGCACAGATGATGATCATGAATCCCCTGTCGGCCAGGGGTGTCGCAGGCTTGTTTTCTACCCATCCGGCCACCGAGGATCGCGTGGCAAGGCTACGTGAACTGGCGCGCGAGATGAAAGTCATGGGTGCCTGATCCTGCGGATTTTGCGCCGCCGCTTGCTCAAGAGTTTGTGCAGGCGGCGCAGCGAATTCATCGCATTCTTTTTGCTCCACCGGGGAAGGCCCCTACGACGTCACCACACCCGGCGGTGATGGACCTTGTTTATCGGGGCCTTAAACACTGGGGGCTTACCCAGGTCCGCATTGCCCGGTTAGCACCATCGCCGCCGCCGTCACTGGTGTTGGCCCTGTTATCCGTCGCCTGGGCAGCCCTCGAGGAACAACGTCGGCCCGCCCACACTGTGGTCGATGAGGCCGTGGCGGCGGCAAAGGCGCTTGTGCCATCGTCGGCTAAAAAAATCTCGGGCTTTGTGAATGCGTTGCTTCGAAAAACCCTGGCCGATGTGCGATCGAGCCAGGCCGACTGGACCCATCCTGTAGCCCGGTGGAATGCCCCACCGTGGTGGATTGAAAAAATTCAGCTGCAATACAGTGAGCGATCGGAAGAGATACTTTCTGGATTGACAGCACGCGCACCGTTGACCATCCGACTACTGGATGCCGCGCCGATGTCTCGGGCGGAGTTTTTGGCGCAATTGGGTACCCTTGGTCGAGTGGGAATGCCGGTTGGGCCGCATGCAGTGATCATTGATCCGCCAATGCCGGTCGAGGAAATACCGGGCTTCTCCGAAGGTTGGGTGAGTGTCCAGGATGCCGCTGCACAGCGCGTGGTAGACGCCTTCAGTCCTCAGTTGTTCAACTCGTCGAAGACCCACGCGATGGCCGACCGACCCGCCCTTATCTTGGATGCATGTGCGGCTCCCGGTGGCAAGTCCATTGCGTTAGCCCAGCACCATCGGGCCACAGTCTGGGCGGTGGATGTGTCGGCACATCGGTTGGCCCGTCTGCGTCGTGATCTGGTTCGGGTCGGGTCGACCCTTCGGGGGTCTGTGCAGACCGCCGTGGCGGACCTGCTTGATCCGGCTGCGTTGGCACGGGCAGGCCTGCCTGCATCCTTTGATGCTGTGCTTTTGGACGCGCCGTGTTCGGCTTCCGGCGTTGTACGACGTCACCCTGAAATCCCTTGGAAACGTACACCCGAGGCACTTGCCACTGTCGTTCATACCCAACAGCAGTTGTTGGACACGCTTTGGGGAAGGGTGAGACCCGGGGGAGAATTGGTGTTTGTGACCTGCTCCATTTTTTTAGAAGAAGGGGAAGCGCAGCAACAGGCGTTTTTAGAACGCACTCCCGATGCGCGTCTGATGCCTTCACCGGGCCGTCTGCTGCCGACGGCTGCTACGGAAAAAGGTCAGAACCATGACGGGTTTTTTTATGCGCGATTCAACAAACAGTCTTAAGCATTGGTGCGACCTGTTGCAGCAGAGCCCTTTTCTGGCGGTGTCTGGAGTAGGGGCGATCAAGCAACTTAGCCGATGGCTTATCGCAGGCCTTCTGATGGTCGTTCAGCCCGCTCTGGTCGGGGCCAGTGATGCGGAGTCCGTGAGGGTTGATCAGCCCGTTTTGGTATCAGTTCCGCCCAATGCCTGGTCGATCGAGGCCGAGGTGTCGGTCGCGTTAAGCCCTCCGCTGATTGAAGCCGTCAAGCGAGGCGTACCGCTTTATTTTGTTTCGGAATTCGAATTGTTGCGAAATCGTTGGTACTGGTTCGACGAAAAACTGTCAGGCCACGTTCGGGTGGTTCGGCTGATGTACCACGCGGTGACGCAGCATTATTGGGTGACCGTGGGCAGCGGACACCCGCAGACCTACCCGCAGCTGGAGCAGGCTCTGAGTGCTGCCACGCAATTACAGGGGTGGGCATTGCCCGACTCGGTCGCCTCCGTGCTGACTGCCCACAGTAAAGAATTGAAAAGAAATCCAGATCGTTATGAGCTTCGGTTACGTGTACGGCTGGATACCGCCCAACTGCCCAAGCCGTTGCAGATGAACGCGCTGACAAACCGTGATTGGAATTTGTCCAGTGACTGGGTATTGCCCAAGTTCACGGTGGGCACTGCAGTCAGACCTCCCTTGGGAACAGGCCAATCCGAATGAGCCTTGTGCTCCGGTTAGCGCTGGTAGTGATCCTCGTTTTGGCGAGCGCATTGATACTGTTGCTCGCTGCATCAAGCTCAAGCAGTTCTGCGTTTGATAGGTATTACCCATGGCTTGTCGGAGCCAATGCCGTGGTGGTGATCATCATGGCAGGCCTGACGGTATGGGTTGTAATGCGTGTCTGGTCACGGTATCGCCGACGGGTCTTCGGTGCTCGCATTATGGTGCGGCTAGCGATTGCATTTGCGCTCATTGGCGCCGTGCCGGTGTTGCTGGTGTCGTTCGTATCCGCCCAGTTTTTAGCGAAAACCATCGACAGCTGGTTCAGCCAGGGGGTCAATGTCGCGCTCGAGTCCGGCGTTTCCTTGGGCAGGGCATCTCTGGATGCCATCAGTGCAGATGCAATGAGTAAGGCCCGGCGGCTGGCGATTTCCATTGAAGATACGCCTCCGTCGCAGATGATTTTCAGTATTGAAAAAGTGGTCGATAACCGCGAGGGCGTTGATGTTTTAGTGCTCTCGGGCGCAGGAACGGTATTGGCCAGTCGGAGTGCGCAGCTTACGGCTTTGGTACCGGCGTTGCCACCGCCCGAGACCCTGAATCGTGCGCGTGCTGCACGTCAGTATGTAGCAGTCGAGCCTGTGCCCGGAGTCGCAGAACGATCGTTACAGGTGCGCGCCATCGCCATGACATCACGTGTCACGCCAACCGGGGATGAGACGCGATTCGTGCAGTGGGTCGAGCAGATTCCCGCCACGCTGACCAAAAATCTTGAAACCCTTAACGATGGGGTCCGTGATTACCAGCAGCTGGCACTCGGTAAACAAGGCCTGCGCAAAATCTATGGTGTCACGTTGCTGCTCACTGTGTTGCTGGCATTTTTTGGCGCGCTGATCAGCGCAGTATTGCTGTCCGGCTGGCTGGCGGGACCCTTGCGTCAGCTTGAACGGGCGACCAAAGCAGTTGCATCGGGCGATTACCGGCCCCTTCGTTTTGACCCGCAGTCGAGCGATGAGCTCAATGTTCTTGTCGGTTCATTTAATGAGATGACCGCCCAGCTCCATGAGGCACGAGAGGTTGCCCAGAGGAGCCGCCTTAGGCTGGAGGAGTCCAATCTTTTTCTGCAACAAGTCTTGGCCCATTTGACGGCGGGCGTGATGGTCTTGGATGAGCAGTGGAATGTGGTGGACTTCAACGCCAGCGCAGAGCGCATTCTGGATACCGTATTCCTGCGTGATCGGCCCCTTGCTTTGCGCGATGTTGCGCTTTTGGGGGGCAGCGAAGAGCAGCTTGTGAGGGGCCTTGTTCAGGACCAGGATGTCCAGTTCCAATACGAGGCCCAGCGGCCCGATGGCAGTGGGCTTACGCTGTTGGTCAGCGGCTCCCGGCTTCCTGGCAAAAAGCCCCAGTACGTGGTTATTTTTGATGACATCGGCGAATTGCTGTCGGCTCAGCGGTCTCGCGACTTTGCGGAGATGGCCCGGCGACTCGCCCACGAAATTAAAAACCCTCTCACGCCTATTCAGCTCTCCGCGGAGCGGCTCGAGCGCAGGCTGCTGGACCATTTGAATGCGGAGGATGCAGATCTGCTGTCCCGGTCGACCCGTACCATCGTGGATCAGGTCAGTGCGTTGAAAGCCATGGTGGATGAATTCAGAAATTACGCCCGCTTACCCGCACCGAATCCCGAGAAGGTCAATCTTGGTCGACTGCTTCGCGAAATGCAGACGCTTTATGCCAGTGACAAACGGATTGTCTGGCCGTCCGGGGATCACGAGGAATGGGTTCTGGTGGACCGGGCCCAGCTGATTCAGGTGGTGCATAACCTGATTCAAAATGCCCAAGATGCGGTGGACCCTGTTGGCGGCCGCGTCGAATTAAAACTGGAGTCGGTGGGCGGGGGTCCCGCCAAGGTTCGGTTGGTGATCTTGGACAATGGCCCGGGCATTTCGGCCGAGGCCAAGGCCCGCCTATTTGAGCCTTATTTCACCAGCAAAGCCAAGGGCAGCGGACTGGGTCTTGCGATTGTCAAGAAAATCGTTGAAGAAAATAACGGGAAAGTTAGCCTTAACAATTGCTCTGACGTCTGGCCGGATCATGGTGCCGGAGCGGTGGCGATTGTTGAATTTGCGAAACTTGACCACTCAGCAGAAAATTCAAATCAAATGAAGACAGATCCAAACATCCATGGCTGATATTCTGATCGTGGACGATGAAATCGGTGTGCGGGAACTCCTCTCAGAGGTTCTCCAAGACGAGGGTTATTCCGTGTCGTTGGCTGAAAACGCTGCACAGGCCCGTGATCTTCATCTTCAGAAACGGCATGATCTGGTCCTGCTCGACATCTGGATGCCCGACATGGATGGGGTGTCGCTTTTAAAAGAGTGGGCTGCGCAGCAGCGTCTCACAGCCCCGGTCATCATGATGTCAGGCCACGCCACCATTGAGACCGCGGTCGAAGCGACCCGTATCGGCGCCATTGATTTTCTTGAAAAACCGATTGCATTGACCAAGCTGCTTGCCACCATTGAGTCGGCATTGACGCTACAGCCCAAAAAGCCCCAGGAGTTACCACCCTCGACGTATGAGCTCGAGCAAGAACCGGAGACGGAATATGTGCCGGTCGAAGCGGCCGCCCCCAAGCCGGCGGTGTCTGCCGAGCCGGTGGCACCCCCTGCGGTGCGCAGTCTGCGCGAGATGGTCCAACAGACCCTTGCCGAGATCGATGTTGATGCGCCTCTGCGGGAGGCCCGGGATGCCTTTGAGCGGGCCTACCTAAGCTATCACCTCGAAAATGAAAAAGGCAGCATGACCCGGGTGGCCGACAGCACAGGACTTGAACGCACACACCTTTATCGAAAGTTAAAACAGCTCGGCATCGATAAACGCTAGCGCGTCCGGTCGACCGACAGTGTCCTTATGAAAATTCTTATTCTTGGCGCGGGGCGAGTGGGCGCAAGCCTTGCGGAACAGCTTGTTCTTGAAAAAAACGACATCACGATCGTCGACACCGCCTCCGAAAGCCTGTCCGATCTCCAAGAACGGTTTGATTTACGTACGGTCCACGGAAATGCGACCTCCTTGGCAGTGCTTGAAGAGGCCGGTGCCGCAGATTCCGACATTTTGATTGCCGTTACTGCGGACGATGAGGCCAACCTGGTGGCCTGCACACTGGCCAAACATCGGTTTAACGTGCCTAAACGCATTGCCCGCTTTCGCTCGACGCAGTGGGTGCAAAACCCGGATTTGCTTGAGACGTTCTGCGTGGACATGGCCATCAGTCCTGAGCAGACCGTGACCGATTATCTGATTAAGCTGGTCGAGATCCCCGAAGCCCTTCAGGTGATCGAGTTCGCCCACGGACTGATCAGTCTGATTGCAGTACGGGCCGATGGCGACAGCCCTCTGATTGGTCATCCGGTGCGGGACCTGCGTGAACATCTGCCGAACATTGAAACCCGGATCGTGGCGGTATTTCGTGGGAATCGGGCCATCATCCCCGACGGCGATACGCTGATTGCGGCCGGTGATGAAGTATTTTTTGTAGCCGCAACAGAGCATATCCGTCTGGTCACCAAGGAACTTCGCAAGGAAGAGCAGGCAGTGCGACGGCTGATGATTGCCGGTGGCGGCAACATCGGCATGCGGGTGGCCAAAGGTGTCGCATCGGCCATGACGCCCAAAATCATTGAAGGCAATCGTCAGCGCTGCAACATCTTGGCCCAGCAGCTCAATGCACAGGCCCTGGTGTTGCATGGTGACTCTACGGATGAAGAGCTGCTCGCACAGGAAAACGTCGGCAACATGGACTTGTTCATGGCCCTCACCAATGACGACGAAAACAACATCATGTCGGCGTTGTTGGCCAAACGTATGGGGGCCCGGCGGGTGATTGCGCTGATCAATCGTCGTGCCTACGCTGAGCTTATGGAGGGTGGCCGGGTCGATGTGGCCATTACCCCGTCCCACGCCACCATCGGGGAGCTTCTCAAGTACGTGCGCCGGGGGGATGTTGCGGCGGTCCATAGCCTGCGACGGGGTGCAGCAGAGGCCCTTGAGATCGTGGCCCACGGCGATGCGCGCACTTCCAAGGTCGTGGGCAAAATGATCCAGGAAATTCCCTTGCCACAGGGTGCCAGTATCGGCGCGCTGGTCCGCGGCATGGGCGCGGAGAGCCCACAGGTTCTGATGGCCCACCATGACACCGTGATCCAAGGCGATGACCACCTGATTGTGTTTGTGGTCGATAAACGGATCATCCCGAAGGTCGAAAAACTCTTCCAGGTCACGGCTGGCTTTTTTTGATTTCCCCAGGATGCAGGGGTACCGGCTGCCGATACGGGGTATTCCCTAGGCAAAACCTCCTACCCCAGGGCGGATAATCGCGCTTCGCAGTTGAACCCGACAAGGGCTCAAATCAGATCCCCCGAGGCGACATGTCGTTTCGGAGTTGTTGTTATGTGAGACTTATCCACTCAGGAGACATCGATGGCAGACGCCAAAAAAGTAGCCGCTGCAAAAGACGCAGCCCCCAATCGTCGTAAATTCCTTGCTGGCGCTGGTGCTGCCGGTGCGGGCGCGCTAGCGTTCCCCATGATCGCCAAGTCCCAGGGAACCACCACATTCCGTTTCCAGTCGACCTGGCCTGCGAAAGACATCTTCCACGAGTACGCACTTGATTTCGCTAAAAAGGTCAACGACATGACCGGTGGTGAGCTCAAGATCGAAGTTCTGCCGGCTGGCGCAGTGGTGCCCGCATTTGGTCTTCTGGATGCTGTGTCCAAGGGAACCCTGGACGGCGGCCACGGCGTGATCGTGTATCACTACGGTAAGAACACTGCCCTGGCCCTCTGGGGATCGGGCCCATCGTTCGGTATGGACGCCAACATGCTGCTGTCGTGGCACAAATACGGCGGTGGTGCAGCCCTGCTCGAAGAGGTCTACAAGGCCATCGGTGCCGACGTGCGCTCCTATGTTTACGGCCCCATGCCCACCCAGCCTCTGGGATGGTTCAAAAAGCCCATCACCAAGCTGGAAGACATGAAGGGCATGAAGTTCCGTACCGTGGGTATCTCCATTGACATGCTCACCGGCATGGGCGTTTCTGTGAACGCACTGCCTGGTGGCGAGATTGTTCCTGCGATGGACCGCGGCCTGCTCGACGGTGCTGAGTTCAATAACGCATCCTCGGACCGCCTGCTGGGCTTCCCCGACGTAGCAAAGATCTGCATGCTGCAGAGCTACCACCAGAACGCTGAGCAGTTTGAGATTCTGTTTAACGGCGCTAAGTACCGTGGTTTGCCCGCAAAGCTTCGTGCAATTCTTGACAACGCCGTCGAGGCCGCGTCTTCCGACATGTCGTGGAAGGCCGTGGATCGTTACTCCAAAGACTACGAAGGCATGGCAAAAGAGCAGGGCGTGAAGTTCTTCAAGACCCCTGATGCCGTTCTGCGTTCGCAGCTCCGCGTGTTCGACGAAGTGGTGGCCAAGAAAGCCGCTGAGAATCCCTTGTTCAAGAAGATCATCGATTCGCAGCGTGCATTTGCAGCCCGTGCTGTGAAGTGGGATCTCGAGACCAACGTTCAGCGTCGTATGGCTTACGATCATTACTTCCGCTCGGCAGCAGCCCCAGCCAAGAAGGCAGCGGCCAAAAAAGGCTGATTGAAGGAAGTAAAATAAAGGCCCTGTATGGCCTGGCCATCGAAACGGCTGAGAAGCAAAAACCTTTTCAGCCGTTTTGAGGCTCAAAAAGCAGCCCTGCCAAACAGCGGGCTGCTTTTTTGTTTCTGACTTTCTAACCGGATGTCATCGTGCAAAAACTATTCCTGACCGTAGATAAAGTGTCCACCTGGATTGGCCATGCATTTTCTTGGCTGATTATTGGCCTGACTCTTTTGATTGGCTACGAGGTATTTTCGCGTTATGTGTTGAACGACCCTCACGCTTGGGCGTTTGATGCGCAAATGATGCTCTACGGCACGCTGTTCATGATGGCCGGTGCGTATACGCTCGCCAAAAACGGGCATGTCCGTGGCGACATTTTGTATGGGTTTTTGAAACCCCGCACGCAAGCAACCTTAGACCTGATTCTCTATGTTGTGTTTTTTATACCCGGCATTGCAGCCTTGATTTACGCCGGTTATTTTTTCGCAGGTGACTCTTGGCGCATTCTCGAGCACTCCTCGATTACGGCCGACGGACCGCCGATCTATCCGTTTAAGACGGTCATCCCGGTGGCGGGCGCCATCTTGCTGCTGCAAGGCGCAGTCGAAATTTTTCGATGCATCGTCTGCATTCAACAAGGCGAATGGCCCTCGCGTGAAGAAGACGTGGAAGAGGTAGATGTGGAAGAGTTAAAGGCCATGATCTCTCACGAAGGAGAGAAAAATGCGTAAAGAACTTCTCTTCGGTTTTTCCATCATGGCTCTTGTCGTGGTGGGCACTCTGGCGCTGATGCCTTGGGGCAATCTCGAATCGGGCCATGTGGGCCTGCTGATGCTGGCCTTGGTGGTGGTCACCATCATGTTGGGATTCCCTACGGCCTTTACCCTGATGGGCATGGGCGTGCTGTTTACGTTTTTCGCTTACTACTTCCGCGATCCGAATGCGGCATTGACCAACACGCTTACGCTGATGGTGCAGCGGACATGGGGCGTGATGAACAACGATGTGCTTATCGCCATTCCGTTGTTTGTGTTTATGGGGTATCTCGTCGAGCGGGCTAACCTGATCGAAAAACTATTCAAGTCACTCCATCTGGCGCTCGTTCGTGTCCCCGGCTCGTTGGCGGTAGCGACCATCTTTACGTGCGCTGTCTTCGCGACGGCTACCGGCATCGTGGGCGCTGTAGTCACGTTGATGGGTTTATTGGCTTTGCCGCAGATGATGAAGAGCGGCTACGACGTTCGGGTGTCCGCCGGTGCGATCACTGCAGGTGGCACCCTGGGCATTTTGATTCCGCCCTCGGTCATGCTGATTGTGTATGGCGCAACCGCCGGGGTGTCGGTAGTACAGCTTTACGCGGGTGCATTTTTTCCTGGTCTCATGCTGGCACTTTTGTACGTGGGCTATGTGATTCTGATGGCCAAGCTAAAGCCCGAGTCCATGCCGCCTTTGCCAGAAGACGAGCGACGCGTGGATCTTCCCGCAGCTTATGAGCGCATCAAGGGCGCCTTCAGTGATCGTGTGCTGCCCTCTCTGCTTCGCGGACTGGTCGGAGCGAGCAACGCCGGGGTGAGTTCAGGCCAGATTCTGCGAACACTCTTCGTTTCGTTGTTGCCTGCGATTTTCTTTGCAGCCTTTATGGGGTTTCTTTACACCGTAGTGACAGCCCCGCCGAAAGTGGATGTCACGGCAGGCCTGGAGGTTATGGGCTTTGATTCGGAATACACCGCGGAGTCTGCGGATGAGGACGCCGAAGAAGAGTTGCAGGAAATCGGGGCCGAACCTGCCCCTGTCTCTGCCGCTGAGGCGCCTGTTCCTGCGGCCGCTGCAGAGTCGGCTACGGCTGCTGTTGAGGCACCGGCGGCTGAGCGCGTGCCTGCACCAGCTTGGTTCTGGTGGATGCTGGGTATTGGCAGCTTTGTATTGCTCGGTTTTTATATCTTGTTCACCTGGGTTCGTCTTGAGATTTTCAAGATGCTGTTGGGATCGTTCTTCCCCTTAGCCGTATTGATTCTGGCGGTGCTCGGTTCGATCGTGTTTGGCCTTGCTACTCCCACCGAGGCTGCTGCAGTAGGCGCAATTGGCGGGTCGCTGCTGGCGGCCGCCTATCGCCGACTTAATTACACCGTGGTCAAAGAGTCGGTGTTTCTTACGGCCAAGACCAGCGCCATGGTCTGTTGGCTGTTTGTAGGGTCATCGATTTTTTCAGCTGCGTTCGCACTGCTCGGCGGCCAAGAGTTGGTCGAGAAATGGGTGATGGGTCTGGGCCTCACACCGGTTCAATTCTTGATTCTGTCGCAGGTGATTATTTTCTTGTTGGGTTGGCCGTTGGAGTGGACCGAGATCATCGTGATTTTTATGCCGATTTTTATTCCCTTGTTGGATAACTTTGGCATCGATCCATTGTTCTTTGGTTTGCTGGTGGCGCTGAACTTGCAGACGGCGTTTCTATCACCACCGGTCGCCATGTCGGCGTTTTATCTGAAAGGTGTGGCACCTCCCCAAGTGACGCTGAACCAGATCTTTGCCGGAATGTTGCCGTTTATGGGCATTCAGCTCATCGCGGTGGTGTTGCTGTATTTGTTCCCGGCGATTGGAATGTGGTTGCCCGAAGTGCTGTACCGGCAGTAATGCCGGCCGCAGCACCACCGGTGCAGACGGTGTATTGTTAGGGGCTG
>JACCDX010063432.1_pt1 | contig 21382 bp, 16 predicted proteins | sample 7449681 | NCBI WGS metagenome assembly JACCDX01 (sample SAMN15323450, study PRJNA562643) | freshwater metagenome | isolation source: river surface water | place: USA:Blue River Watershed | collected 2017-08-18
GGTTGGGCAGGTTGTTGGGCTCCTTGAACTCGAAGCTGAACTCGGCTTCGGCCAGCAGCGGCGCCACCTTTTCCATGCGTTCGAGCGCCTTGACGCGGCTTTGCGCCTGCTTGGCCTTGCTGGCCTTGGCCTTGAAGCGGGTGATGAATTTCTGCAGGTGGGCGATTTTGTCCTGCTGCTTGGCAAAGGCCGCCTGCTGCAGTTCGAGTTGCTGGGCGCGCAGGGTTTCAAAGGCGCTGTAGTTGCCGCCGTAGCGCGTGAGCTTGGCGTGCTCGATGTGCAGCGTCACGTCGGTCACCGCATCCAAAAATTCGCGGTCGTGGCTGATCACGATCATGGTGCCGCTGTAGCGCTGCAACCAGGCTTCAAGCCAGACCAGGGCGTCCAGGTCCAGGTGGTTGGTCGGTTCGTCGAGCAGCAGGATGTCGGAGGGGCACATCAGCGCGCGCGCCAGCTGCAGACGCATGCGCCAGCCGCCCGAGAAGCTGTTGACCGGTTTGCTGAGTTCATCGACCCGAAAGCCCAGGCCCAGGATCAGCGCTTCGGCGCGGGGCAGGGCGTCGTGGTCACCGGCATCGGCCAGGTCGGTGTAGACGTGGGCCATCTCCATGCCGTCGCCGCTGGCTTCGGCAGCGACCAGGCGTTGGCGCAGCTCGGCCAGGCGGGTGTCGCCTTCGAGCACGAATTCGGAGGCCGGTTGATCGGTCTCGGGCATGTTCTGTGCGACCTGGGCCATGCGCCAGGCTTTGGGCATATCGAAGTCGCCGCCGTCTTCGTGCAGCGTGCCGTTGAGCAGGGCAAACAGGGTGGATTTGCCCGCGCCGTTGCGCCCGACCAGGCCGACTTTTTCACCGGGGTTGAGGGTGACCGAGGCCTGGTCCAGCAGCACTTTGGTGCCGCGACGGAGGGTGACGTTTTTGAGGTTGATCATGAAATAGAAAAAGCCCCGGAGCCGGTCCGGGGTGTGGGCCCGATGGGTGTCAGGCCATGCAATTCAAAAGGGATTCGCGGGTGACCAGAAGGACCTGGTCGTCGCCCGCGCTCGTGTCCAGCCAGGCGACTTCAAGGGTGGGGAAAGCGGCAATGAAGTGGTCGACCTCGTGGCCGATCTCCAGCACCAGCACCGCGTGTTCGCTCATGCGCGCAGGCGCATCTCTGAACAGCTGGCGCACGAAGTCCATGCCGTCATCGCCGCCGGCCAGCGCCAGCTCGGGTTCGGCGCGGTACTCGGCGGGCAGGGCGTCCATGCTGGCCTGGCAGACATAAGGCGGGTTGCACAGGATCAGGTCGAAGGGACCGGGCACCTGTGCGAGGCCGTCGCTCTCCACCAGCGTGATGCGTTGCTGCAAGCCGTGGCGGTCCACATTGATGCGCGCCACGGCCAGCGCGTCGCGCGAGAGGTCGGCCCCTGTGACCTGCACCTCGGGCCAGGCCAGGGCGGCCAGCACGGCCAGGCTGCCGTTGCCGGTGCACAGGTCGAGCACGCGGGTGGTCTGGTCGGACAGCCAGGCGTCGATGGTGCCGTCTGCCAGCACCTCGGCGATCAGGCTGCGCGGCACGATGGCGCGCTCGTCCACGTAAAAGGATATGCCCAGCAACCAGGCTTCGCGCGTGAGGTAGGCGGCGGGCTTGCGGGTGGCGATGCGCTCTTCGATGAGGGCCTGCACCTGCACCTCTTGTTCCGGCGTGACCGTGCGCTCGTCGATCTCGGTGTCCAACGGCAAGCCCAAACGCCAGAGCACGAGCCAGGCGGCTTCGTCGTGGGCGTTGAGGGTGCCGTGGCCAAACGACACGCCCGCTGCGGCCAGGCGGTCTGCGCCGGCCTGAACCAGTTGCTCGAGGGTCATGCGGCGAGCCCGGCGTTGAGGTTCTCGAGCGTGCGGCGGTAAATCGCTTTGAGCGGCGCGATGTCGGTCAGCGCCACATGCTCGTCCACCTTGTGGATGGTGGCGTTGGGCGGGCCAAACTCGATCACTTGCGGACAAATCTGTGCAATGAAGCGGCCATCGCTGGTGCCGCCGGTGGTCGACAGCTCGGTCTTCAAGCCGGTCTCGTCGGCAATCGCCTTCTGGATCGCGCCGACCAAGGTGCCCGGCGTGGTCAGGAAGGGCAGGCCACCGATGGTCCACTTCAGTTCGTACTGTAGGCCGTGCTGGTCCAGCACGGCGGTCAGGCGCTGTTGCAGGCCCTCGGGCGTGGATTCGGTGCAAAAGCGGAAGTTGAAATCGACCACACAATCGCCCGGGATCACGTTGCTCGCGCCGGTGCCCGCATGGATGTTGCTCACCTGCCAGCTGGTGGGCGGGAAGAAGGCGTTGCCCTCGTCCCAGCGGATCGCGACCAGCTCGGCCAGTGCGGGCGCCAGGCGGTGGATCGGGTTGTCGGCCAGGTGCGGGTAGGCGATGTGGCCCTGCACACCTTTGACGGTGAGCTTGCCGCTCATGGTGCCGCGGCGGCCGTTCTTGATCATGTCGCCCGTCTGCTGCACCGAGGTGGGCTCGCCGACGATGCAAAACTGCGGGGCTTCGCCGCGCGCCTTGAGCTGCTGGCAGACGACCACGGTGCCGTCCAGCGCTGGGCCTTCCTCGTCGCTGGTCAGCAAAAAGGCGATGCCCAGTTCGGGATCGGGGTGGGTGTCCAGGAACTCCTGCACGGCCACCACCATGGCGGCGAGCGAGGTTTTCATGTCACTCGCGCCACGGCCATAGAGCTTGCCGTCGCGGTGCGTGGGGGTGAACGGGTCGCTGGTCCACTGGGTGAGCGGCCCGGTGGGCACCACGTCGGTGTGGCCCGCAAAGGCCAGGGTCTGGCCCGAGCGGCCCGGGCGTTTGGCCCAGAGGTTGCGCACGCGGAAATTCTCGGGGCCGGATTCGATGAACGCGCAGTCAAAGCCCAAGGGGCGCAGCTGCTCGGCGATCAGGTCCATGCAGCCCGCGTCCTCGGGCGTGACCGAGGGGCGCGCAATCAGCTGTTCGGCCAGGCGCAGGGTGTCGTGGCAGGTGTTCATGGTCAGGCCTTGTTCGGGTGCTGGCGCACAAAGCGCGCGATGCGCTGCGCTGCCTCCAGGCATTCGGCAGTCTCGGCCACCAGGGCCATGCGCACGCGGCCGCGTCCCGGGTTGACGCCATTGAACTCGCGCGCCAGGTAGCTGCCGGGCAGCACGGTGACGTGCTCTTTTTCGTAGAGTGCCTTGGCAAAGGCCGCGTCGTCGCCTTGCCAACCGGCGGGCACACCGGCCCACAAATAGAAGCTCGCGTCGGGCAGCTTGACATCCAGCACCTCGGCCAGCACCGGCGTGACCTGGGCGAACTTGGTGCGGTACAGCTCGCGGTTCTCGCGCACATGAGCCTCGTCACCCCAGGCCGCGATGCTCGCGGCTTGCACCACCGGGCTCATGGCGCTGCCATGGTAGGTGCGGTAGAGCAGGAAGGGCTTGAGGATGGCGGCGTCGCCCATCACAAAGCCGCTGCGCAGGCCCGGCACATTGCTGCGCTTGGACAGGCTGGTGAAGGCGATCAGGCGTTCAAAGCCACGGCCGAGCTTGGCCGCGGCCTCCAGGCCGCCCAGAGGCGGCTCGTCACGGAAGTAGATCTCGCTGTAGCACTCGTCGGACGCGATCACGAAACCGTGCCGGTCCGACAGCGCGAACAGCTTTTCCCATTCGGACAGCGGCATCACGGCGCCCGTGGGGTTGCCCGGCGAGCACACGAACACCAGCCGGGTGCGCGCCCAGACCTCGGTGCTCACGCTGTCCCAGTCGGGGGCGAAATTGCGCGCCGGGTCGCTGGGCACAAAGTGCGGCGTGGCCCCCGCCAGCAGGGCCGCGCCCTCGTAGATTTGGTAGAAGGGGTTGGGGCTGAGCACGGTGGCGCCCGGCCGGGTCGGGTCGATCACGGTCTGCGTCAGCGCAAACAGCGCCTCGCGCGAGCCCAGCACCGGCAGCACCTGGGTGGCGGCGTCCAGCTTCAGGCCGTAGCGGCGCTCAACCCAGGCCGCACAAGCCTGGCGCAATGCCGGCTCGCCGGCGGTGGCCGGGTAGCCGGCGAGACCCGTGCCCAGCGCATCGGTCAGGGCCTGCTGGATGAAGGGCGGCGTGGCGTGCTTGGGTTCGCCAATGCCCAGGCTGATGGGGCGCTGGGCCGGGTTGGGCGTGACGCCCGCAAACAACTGGCGCAGCCGCTCAAAAGGGTAGGGCTGCAGCTTGGCAAGGAGGGGGTTCATGCCCCGATTATCCGGGATCGCCCCAGGCCGCCGACGCTGGCGGCGCTGGCGGCACACGCTGGGGTAACATCGACCTTTGCCCCGGGCTTGCGCGCCCGGGCCGCAGGTTCGCCAAGCCCGCTGGCATGCGGTTTTTGCGTGCCTTGGTGTTCAATTTTGACCCTCCGACCGCCGTGCGCCTCAATTCCATCAAGCTTTCGGGCTTCAAATCGTTCGCCGAACCGACCAACTTCCTGCTGCCGGGGCAACTCGTCGGGGTGGTCGGTCCCAACGGTTGCGGCAAGTCCAACATCATGGACGCGGTGCGCTGGGTGCTGGGCGAGTCCAAGGCGTCCGAGCTGCGCGGCGAGTCCATGCAGGACGTGATCTTCAACGGCACGACCACCCGCAAACCCGCCAGCCGCTCCAGCGTGGAGTTGGTGTTTGACAACTCGGACCACCGCGCCGGCGGCCAGTGGGGCCAGTTCGCCGAGATCGCCGTCAAGCGCGTGCTCACCCGCGACGGCAACAGCAGCTACTACATCAACAACCAGCCGGTGCGCCGCCGCGATGTGCAGGACGTTTTCCTGGGCACGGGCCTGGGACCACGCGCCTACGCCATCATTGGCCAGGGCACGATCAGCCGAATCATCGAGTCGCGCCCCGAAGAGCTGCGCCTGTTCCTCGAAGAAGCCGCCGGTGTCTCCAAATACAAAGAGCGCCGCCGCGAGACCGAAAACCGCCTGTCGGACACACGCGAGAACCTCACGCGCGTCGAGGACATCCTGCGCGAACTCAACGCCAACCTCGAAAAGCTCGAAAAACAGGCCGAGGTGGCGCAGCGCTACAACCAGCTGCAGGCCGACAGCACACTCAAGCAGCAGCAGCTGTGGTTCCTCAAGCGCCGCGAGGCCGAGGCCGACCAGGGCAAGGTCAAGGCCGATGTGGACCAGGCCGTCAATGCGCTTGAAGCGCGCATGGCCGATTTGCGTCACGTCGAGGCCGATCTGGAAACCATCCGCCAGGCGCACTACGCGGCGGGCGACGAGGTCAACCAGGCCCAGGGCCGTCTGTACGAGGCCAGCGCCGAGGTCGGCAAGCTCGAGGCCGAGATCCGTTTCGTGGTGGAAGGCCGCCAGCGCGCCGAGCAGCGCCTGCTGCAGCTCAAGGAGCAAACCGCGCAGTGGCAGGCGCGCAGCGAAGAGGCCCAGGCCGAGCTGCAGGCCCTGGCCGAGCAAGCCGCCACCGCCGAAGACCAGAGCCTCACGCTGGCCGCCCAGGTCGAAGACCAGGCCATGGCGCTGCCCGACCTCGAAGAAGCCTTGCGCCAGGCCCAGCACAAGGCCAGCGCCCAGCGCGGCTCGGTCGCGCAGGTACAGCAGCAAATCCAGGTGCTGGCCGCCGAACAGCGCAATGTGGAAGAACAAAGCCGACAGCTGGGGCAGCGGCGCGAGCGCCTGCTCGCCGACCGCAACGCCCTGGCCGCGCCCGACGAGGCGCGGCTGACCGCGCTGCGCGAGCAACTGGCCGAGGCCGAAGCCGCCGCACAGGATAGCCACGCCCGCCTCGACGAGCTGCAAAGCCTGGTGCCCCAGCTCGACGAAGAGCGCCGCACGCGCCAGCAGCAGGTGAACGACGAATCGGCGCGCCTGGCCGACCTGAGCGCGCGCATCGAGGCACTCAAGGCCTTGCAGGAAAAAGTGCGCACCGACGGCAAGCTCAAGCCCTGGCTGTCCAAGCACGGCATGGATGGGCTCGAGGGGCTGTGGAGCCGCATCCACATCGAAGCGGGCTGGGAAAACGCGCTCGAAGCCGCGCTGCGCGAAAAAATGGGCGCGCTTGAAGTCTCGCGCCTGGACATGGTGCGCGCCTTCGCCGCCGATGCGCCGCCGGCCAAGCTCGCGTTCTTCAGCCCGCCGAATGCCGGCCACACGCCCGCGCGCACCGGTCTGCCCGCGGGCTGCCGACCGCTGGCCGAGCTGCTGCGCGTGAGCGATGCGGGCCTGGCCGCCTTGCTGGCCGACTGGCTGCAGGGTTGCCACACCGCGCCGAGCCTGGACGAGGCGCTGGCCTGGCGCAGCCAGCTGCAGCACGGCGAAGTGCTGTTCGTGCAAGCAGGCCATGCGATCACCGCGCACAGCGTCAGCTTTTATGCACAGGACTCCGAGCAGGCCGGCCTGCTGGCGCGCGCGCAAGAAATCGAAAACCTCGACAAGCAGTTGCGCGCGCAGAGCCTGATCGCCGAGGAAAGCCGCGGCGCCCTGGTCAAGGCCGAGGCCGCTTACGCCGACGCGGCGCAACGCCTGATCGGTGTGCGCCAGGAAGCCAGTGCCGCGCAAGCCAGCGCACACGGCCTGCAGGTCGAAACCCTGCGCCTGTCGCAACTGGCCGAGCAGATGCGTGAGCAAAGCCAGCGCATCGAAGGCGACCTGGCCGAGGTCGATGCGCTGCTCGAAGAACTGCAGGAGCGCCGCGTCACGGCCGAAGCCCGCTTTGAAGAACTCGACATGCAGCTGGCCGACAGCCAGGAGCGCGACGCCCAGCTCGGTGACCGCGTGATCGAGGCCGAGCGCAAGCTCGCCGAATGCCGCGAGCAGCAGCGCAGCCTGGAGCGCCAGGCGCAGGAAGCCCAGTTCGCCCAGCGCAGCCTGCAGGCGCGCCAGGCCGAGCTGCAGCGCACCATCGAAACCGCGACGCAGCAGGTGCAGGGCATCGCCGCCGAAGAGCAGCGCGCGCACGATGAACTCTCGCGGCTGACCGATGCTGCGGCCCAGGGCGGTTTGCAGGATGCGCTCGCCCTCAAGCTGGCGCGCGAGCAGGAACTCGGGCTCAAGCGCAGCGCCTACGACGATCTGACGGCCAAGCTGCGCGCCAGCGACGAGCGCCGCGTGGCCTTCGAACGCGAACTCGACCCGCTGCGTCAGCGCATCACCGATTTGCAGCTCAAGGAGCAGGCCGCGCGCCTGGGCCTGGAGCAATACACCCAGCTGCTGGCCGACAACCAGGCCGACCTGGAGGCCGTGGCCCAGTCCATCGAAGCCGGCGAGGTGCGCCTGTATGGCCTGCAGGGCGAGATCGACCGCCTGCACCGCGAGATCACCGCGCTGGGCCCGGTCAACCTGGCCGCGCTCGAAGAGTTGTCGACCGCGCGCGAACGCAAGACCTTCCTGGACTCGCAAAGCGCCGACCTGACCGACGCCATGACCACGCTGGAAGACGCGATCCGCAAGATCGACGGCGAAACGCGCGAGCTCTTGGGCTCGACCTTCCACACCGTCAACCAGCACTTTGGCCGCATGTTCCCCGAGCTGTTCGGCGGCGGCCAGGCGCGCCTGGTCATGACCGGCGAAGAGATCCTGGATGCGGGCGTGCAGGTCATGGCGCAGCCGCCGGGCAAGAAAAACCAAACCATCCACCTGCTCTCGGGTGGCGAGAAGGCGCTCACGGCGATCGCGCTGGTGTTTGCCATCTTCCAGCTCAACCCCGCGCCGTTCTGTCTGCTCGACGAGGTGGACGCGCCGCTGGACGACGCCAACACCGAACGCTACGCCCGCCTGGTGGCCAGCATGGGCAAGGAAACCCAGTTCCTGTTCATCAGCCACAACAAGATCGCCATGGAAATGGCCGAGCAGCTGATCGGTGTGACCATGCAGGAGCAGGGCGTCTCGCGCATCGTGGCGGTCGACATGGAATCGGCCGTGGGCATGGCCGAGGTCTGAGGAAGTCAAGATGGATTCGCTGCAAATCGGATTGCTGTTGGCCGGTGGCTTCACGCTGCTGGTGGTGCTGGGCTACAACCAGTGGGTGTCGCGCAAAAGCGCGCCGCGCCAGGCGCAGGCACCCGCCGCCGCGGGCGATGCGCCGATCGAGCCGGGCTCCGATGTGCCGCTCGAGCCGGTGCTCGATGACGACTTCGCCGGCCTGCCGCAACCCGAGCGCAAGCCGGTGCTGGACGCGCTGATCGACGTCATCGCCACGGTCGAGGTCGACCACCCGGTCTCGGGCGATGCGGCCCTGGCGGCCTTGCCGGCCACACGCCGCGTGGGCACCAAGCCCTTCCATGTCGAAGGCTGCAGCGAGCTCAGCGGCGAGTGGGAGCCGTTGGCGCCCGGTCGCCGCTATTCGGCTTTCCAGGCCGGTGTGCAGCTGGCCAACCGCATGGGCGCGCTCAACGAGATCGAGTTTTCCGAATTCGTGGTCAAGGCCCAGGCCTTTGCCGACGCGGTGGGCGGCACGCCCAGCTTTTCCGACATGCTTGAAGAGGTGGCGCGTGCGCGCGAACTCGACCAGTTCGCCAGCGCGCACGACGCGCAGCTGGGCTTCACCCTGGTCGCCAGCGCGGCGGCCTGGAGCCCGGGCTATATCCAGCAGCACGCGGCGCGCCTGGGCTTTGTGGCCGGCGTGATGCCGGGCCGTCTGGTGCTGCCGGCGGCGGTGCAGGGCCTGCCCCCGGTGCTGTCGCTGACCTTTGACACCCAGGCCGCGCTGGCCGAGGATCCGGCGCTCACAGCCGTGCGCGAATGCGTGCTCAGCCTCGATGTGCCGCAGGTGGCACGCGAGGAGCAGCCGTTTGAGCGCCTGTGCCAGGCCGCCCAATGGCTGGCCGAGCAAATGGATGGCGTGGTGACCGACGGCGGCGGCCAGCCGCTGGCGGGCGAGGTGCTGCAGCAGATTGGCCAGGACCTGCAGCAGCTGTACGACGCGCTCGACGAGCGCGAACTCTCGGCCGGCTCGCCCCAGGCGCGGCGCCTGTTCTCCTGAGGCGGCCATGGCCAACCTCGATCTGTTTGACGCGCCCGAACCGGCGGCGCCGGGCCCCGCGGCGCGCGCGGCCGAGCTGCGGCGGCTTTTGCACCGCCATGCGCACCTGTACTACACGCTGGACGCGCCCGAGATTCCCGACGCCGAATACGACCGCCTGTTTCGCGAACTGCAGGCGCTCGAAGCCGCGCACCCCGAACTCTTGAGCCCCGACTCGCCCACGCAGCGCGTGGGCGGCACCGTGCTCGACGCCTTCACCCCCGTGCGCCATGCGGTGCCCATGCTCAGCATCCGCACCGAAACCGACACCGAAGCCAGCGGCGCCGAAGCCTTTGACGCGCGCATCCGCCGTGAGCTGGGCCTGACCGAGGCCGACGCGCTTGTGCGTTATGTGGCCGAACTCAAATTCGACGGCCTGGCCATGAGCCTGCGTTACGAAGGCGGCGTGCTGGTGCAGGCGGCCACGCGCGGTGACGGCGAGACCGGCGAGGACGTGACGCACAACGTGCGCACCATCGCCCAGGTGCCCTTGCGTTTGCCGGACGGCGTGCCTGAGGTGCTGGAGGTGCGTGGCGAGGTCTATATGCGCCGGGACGATTTCGAGGCACTCAACACCCGCCAGCGCGAGCGCATCGCCGCTGGCGCCAAGGGCGAGAAAACCTTTGTCAACCCGCGCAACGCGGCGGCCGGCGCGGTGCGCCAGCTGGACTCGCGCATCGCGGCCGACCGGCCGCTGAGCTTTTTCGCGTATGGCGTGGGCGAGGTGCGCGATGGCCACGCACACTGGGCCACGCAGCATGGCCTGCTGACGCAGCTCAAGGCCTGGGGCTTTCCGGTGGCCGAGCAGACGGCGCGCGTCGAAGGGGCGGCAGGTTTGGTGGCGTTTCACCAGCGGATCGCGGCGCTGCGCGACAGCCTGCCCTACGACATCGACGGCGTGGTCTACAAGGTCGACAAGCTGGCGCTGCAGCAGCGCCTGGGCTTTGTCACGCGCGAGCCGCGCTGGGCTGTGGCCCACAAATACCCGGCGCAAGAGGAGCTGACACAGGTGCTGGCGATCGACGTGCAAGTGGGCCGCACCGGCAAGCTCACGCCGGTGGCCAAGCTGGCGCCGGTGTTTGTGGGCGGCGTCACCGTCACCAACGCCACGCTGCACAACGAAGACGAAGCGCGCCGCAAGGACGTGCGGGTGGGCGACACGGTGGTCGTGCGCCGCGCGGGCGATGTGATCCCCGAAGTGGTGTCGGTGGTGCAGGAGAAGCGCCTGCACGAGTCGCAGATCTTCACCATGCCCACGCACTGCCCGGTCTGCGGCAGCGCCGCCGAGCGCGAAGAGGGCGAGGCCGACCACCGCTGCAGCGGTGGCCTGTTTTGCCCGGCGCAGCGCAAGCAGGCCATCTTGCATTACGCCTCGCGCCGCGCGGTCGAGGTCGAGGGCCTGGGCGACAAGCTGGTCGAGCAGCTGGTCGATTCCGGCCGTGTGCAGACCTTGCCCGACCTGTACCGCCTGCAGCTCGATGACCTGGCGGGCATGGACCGCATGGCCGAGAAATCGGCGCAGAACCTGCTGGACGCACTGGGCAAATCCAAGGACACCACGCTGGCGCGCTTTGTCTTTGGCCTGGGCATCCGCCATGTGGGCGAGGCCACGGCCAAGGCGCTGGCGCGGCATTTTGGCCAGCTGCAAGCCATCATGGACGCCAGCGAAGAGGCGCTGGCCCAGGTGGCCGATGTGGGCCCGGTGGTGGCGCACAGCATCCACACTTTTTTCGCGCAGCCGCACAACCGCGAGGTGGTGCAGGGTCTGCGTGCCGCTGGCGTGCACTGGACCGAGGGCGAAGCCCTGGCCCCCACCGAGATGCCGCTGGCCGGCCTGACGGTGGTGCTGACCGGCACGCTGGCCAGCATGGGCCGCGACGAGGCCAAGGACCAACTCGAAGCCCTGGGCGCCAAGGTGGCCGGTTCGGTCAGCAAGAAAACCAGTTATGTGGTGGCGGGCGCCGAGGCCGGCAGCAAGCTCGACAAAGCCCAGGCGCTGGGCGTGCCGGTGCTCGACGACGAAGGCCTTCAGCGCTTGCTTGCAGGGGAAAAACCATGAGCGTCCAAACCATCTTGAAAATGGGCGATGCGCGTCTGCTGCGCGTGGCCGAACCCGTGCAGGCCTTCGACACGCCCGAGCTGCACGCGCTCTTGCAGGACCTGCGCGACACCATGGCTGCGGCGAATGGCGCGGGCCTGGCCGCGCCGCAAATCGGTGTGAACCTGCAGGTGGTGATCTTTGGCGGCACGCAGCGCAACCCGCGCTACCCGGACCGGCCCCTGGTGCCGCCCACGGTGCTGATCAACCCGGTGATCGTGCCGCTCGGGCCCGAGGAGCAAGAAGACTGGGAAGGCTGCCTATCGGTGCCCGGCCTGCGCGGCTGGGTGCCGCGCTGGGCGCGCATCCGCTACAGCGGCTTCGATGAAAAAGGCCAGGCCATCGAGCGCGAGGTCGAGGGCTTTCATGCGCGGGTGGTGCAGCACGAATGCGACCACCTGTTCGGCCAGCTCTACCCCATGCGCATGCGCGACCTCTCGCGCCTGGGCTTCACGGAAGTGCTGTTCCCCGAGATCAGCGCGGCCGAGGACGACTGAGGCTCACAGCCTCGCCAGGCGTTGCAGCGCCAGCTGCAAGGTCTCGTCTTTCTTGGCGAAGCAAAAGCGGATGACTTTTTGGTCGAAGCCATTGCCGTAAAAAGCCGACAGCGGGATCGCCGCCACGCCCACCTCACGGGTGAGCCACTGGCAGAACTCGGCTTCGGGCCAATCTTTTTCGGGCACGGCCAGGCCCGAGATGTCCACGCACTGAAAGTAAGTGCCTTCGCCGGGCAGCAACTTGAATTTCGTTTGGGCCAGGCCTTGGCGGAAGAGGTCGCGCTTGCGCTGGTAAAACGCTGGCAGCTCCAGGTAGGGCTTGGGATCGGCCATGTAGCGCGCCAGCCCGTGCTGCATGGGCGTGTTGACGGTGAAGACGTTGAACTGGTGCACCTTGCGGAACTCGGCGCTCAGCGTCGCCGGTGCCGCCACGGTGCCGATTTTCCAGCCGGTGACGTGGTAGGTCTTGCCAAAGCTCGAGACGATGAAGGCGCGCGCGGCCAGGCCTTCGAACTGCGCGGCGCTCCAGTGCTGCAGCGGGGCGTAGACCATGTGCTCATACACCTCGTCGGAGATCAGCAGCACATCCGTCGGGTCCAGGATGTCTTGCAGGCGCAGCATTTCCTCGCGGGTCCAGACCATGCCGCTGGGGTTGTGCGGCGAGTTGATCAGGATGGCGCGGGTCTTGGGCGTGATCGCGGCCTGGATCTTGTCGAAGTCGGGTCGGAAGCTGCCCGGCGTGAGCGGCACGCGCACGACCACGCCGCCCGCGAGCTCGATGTTGGGCACATAGCTGTCGTAGCAGGGTTCGAGCACGATGACCTCGTCGCCGGGGTGCACGATGGCCAGGATGGCGGTGAGGATGGCCTGGGTCGCGCCCGCGGTCACGGTGATCTCGCTCACCGGGTCGTAGCGGCGGCCATAAAGCGCCTCGACCTTGGCGGCCACGGCCTCGCGCAGCGGCGCCACGCCGGTCATGGGCGGGTACTGGTTCAGGCCCTCGCGCATGGCGGCGTTCACATGGTCGAGCAGGCGCGGGTCGCAGTCGAAATCGGGGAAGCCCTGGCCCAGGTTGACCGCGCCGGTCTCGCTGGCGAGCGCCGACATGACGGTGAAGATGGTGGTGCCCATGTGGGGCGTTTTGGATGGAAAACTCGGGGTGCGCGGGTTCATGGGGTTCAGAGTTCGTAGTCGTTGACCTGGCCGCTCATGGCCATGGCGATCAGTTTGGGGTTCAGGCGTTCGCTGAGCAGCTCGGCAAAGTGCACGACAAAGTCGCGCAGGTAGGCGCCGCGCTTGAAGGCCACGCGCGCCACGTTCATGCCCAGCAGGGGGCCGAGCGGACGCACGGCCAGGTCCTGCACCGGGTCGTCCTTGACGGCCATTTCGGCGACGATGCCCACGCCCAGGCCCAGGCGCACATAGGTTTTGATCACGTCCGAGTCGATGGCCTCGAGCGCGATGCGCGGCTCGAGCTTGCGCGCGGCAAAGGCTTGGTCGATACGGGTGCGGCCCGTGAACGAGGGGTGGTAGGTGATCAAAGGGTACTGGGCGATGTCTTCCAGACTCAGGCGCGCCTTGCCGGCCAGCGGGTGATCGGGCGGCAGCACCAGCACGTGCTGCCATTCGTAGCAGGGCAGGGTGACGAGTTCGTCGTAAGCGGCCAGCGATTCGGTGGCTATGCCAATCTCGGCCACGTCCTGCAAGAGCATCTGCGCCACCTGGTCGGGCGCGCCCTGGTGCAGGCTGATGTTGACCTTGGGGTAGTGCTCGCGCAAGCGGGCCACCGGCAGCGGCAGCACATAGCGTGCCTGGGTGTGGGTGGTGGCGATCGACAGGGTGCCGCTGTCTTGCGTGCTGTACTGGTCGCCGATTTTGCGCAGGTTGCCCACCTCGCGCAGGATGATCTCGATGCTTTTGAGCACGTGCTGGCCGGGTTCGGTGATGCGCTTGAGGCGCTTGCCGTGGCGGGCGAAGATCTCGATGCCGAGTTCTTCCTCCAGCTCGATGATGGCTTTGGAGACCCCCGGCTGCGAAGTGTGCAGGGCCTTGGCGGCTTCGGTGAGGTTGAGGTTGCGGCGGGCCGCTTCCTGAACGAATCGGAATTGGTGCAGGTTCATACTCGAATTGCCATATCAGCAGATCGAATTATGCCTTTGGGTTTTAAGTTTGGTTGGCGGGTCGCAGCGCCAGATCGGCCAGGCAGCGCGTGAGTTCGGGCATTTCACCGACCGCGGGTGTCAGCTCGATCGCCAGCCCGGGGTGGCTGCGGCGCAGCTGGTCGACCAGCTGCGGCAGGTCTTCGCGCGCATGGCGGCCGACGCCCAGGAACATGGGCACGATGCGCAGGGCGCGGTGGCCCTCGGCCACCAGCGTGGCGACGGTGCTGGGCAGGTCGGGCGCGGTCAGCTCGAGGAAGGCGCAATGCACCGGGGTGGCCGGCGCCTGCAGGCGCATTTGCGCGGCCACGGCGTCGATCGGCGCGCGCCACAGCGGGTCGCGCGAGCCATGGGCAAACAGGATCACGGCGGTGTTGTTCATCGGCGCAGCACCATCCAGCCAAAAGCAGCCAGTGAAATCAGGGTGTAAATCAGCGAGGGGGCGGCCGAGGTGATCCAGGGCTCCCAGTTGCGCAGATTGCCCACGTGGCCGAACACGTTGTTGAGCAGGAAAAAGCTGATGCCCGCCAGCACGCCGCCGAACACATGGGTGGCGATTTGCCCCGAGCGGAAATGCAGGTAGGCAAAGGGCAGGGCCAGCGTCAGCATCACCAGGCAACTCAGCGGGTAGAACACCTTGCGCCAGAGCTGGATCTCGTAGCGCTGGGCGCTTTGGTTGTTCTGACTCAGGTGGCGCGTGTAGACGATCAGGTCCCAAATCTTCATGCGGTCGGCGCTGATCAGCGCCGCGCCCACCATGTCGCGCGAGATCGCCGTGGGCCAATCGAGGCGGTCCAGCGTGCGCGTGTTGAGCGTGCTGTGCTGTGCCTGCGCCGGCACATCGACCGCCTCCACTTCGAACAGGTGCCAGACCTCTTCGCCGAACTCGCCACGCCGTGCGTGCCAGGTGCCCAGCAGGGCGCCCTGGGCGTCGAAGCGGTGGATGCGAACGTCGATCATGCGCGCCTGGTCATCGAGCGCGCGGATGTTCACCGCCACCTGCTGCTCGCCCTGTTTTTCCTTGAGCCAGGCGCCGGTGCGGCCGGCGGTGAGCTCGCCGCGAAAGCGCGACTTGAGCAAGATGCCCTGTTGCTCGGCCCAAGGGGCGACATAGTCGCCCAGCGTGAAGGTCGCGGCCACAAAAATCCAGCCAGCCTGCAGCAGCAGGCCCAGCGCCCGCCCCGGGCCAAGGCCGCCGGTGCGCAGGATGGTGAATTCCGAGCTCTGGGCCAGGCGCGCCATCACGAAAATCGTGCCAATCAGCACCGCGATCGGCAACAGGTCATACAGGTGGCCCGGGATTTTGGACGCCACCACCAGCAGAGCATGCGGCATACGGTAGCCCTGGGCCGACAGGCGGTTGAGGTGCTGCAGCTCGTCGACCAGGTCAAAAAAGACGAACAGCGCCAGAAAGCCCAGCGCGACAAAGCCCACGGCCTGAAAAATTTCCCGGTGCAGCAGGCGGCGCACGGTATTCATGCGCGCTCCTGCAGGGCGGGCGCAGCGCGCCTTGGCCACAGATCGCGCCAGGACCATTGGCGGTGGCGCAGCCACAGCCACAGGGCCGCCAGGGCGAACACGCCCCCGTGCAGCACCAGCAGCCAGGGCAAAAGGCCCACACGGCCATGGGCGATCCAGTTCTGGCCAATGTTGACCAGGTTGTAGTAAACGACAAACACCAGCAGCGCCAGGCCAAACTGGTAGCTGCGGCCCACGCGCGGATTGACCGCCGACAGGGGCAGGGCCAGCAAGATGAAGTTGAAGCTGCACAGGCCCAGGCCCAGGCGCCATGAGAGCTCACCCAGGTTGACCGCGTTGGGCTCGCGCACAAGGGCGGCGGTCGAGAGCTGCCGGCTGGCGACCGTCGGATCGGGGCCGAGCGCCTTGCTGTCGATCAGCAATTCGTAGTGCTCAAAGCGCGTCCAGCGCGACTCGCCGGTGTCGCGTCGCAGCAGCCATTGCTCACCGCGCGCCAGCGTCAGGTAGCGCGCGTTGTCGCGGATTTCGATGCGGCCCTCGCGCGCGGTGGTGATGGTCTCGATGGCGCCTTCGGTGTTGGAGATGAAAACGTTGGTGCCGGTGCTTTTGTCGGGCGAGTCCTTGTCGATGAAGAACACACGCTTGCCGCCGGCCGACTCCTGAAATTGCCCGGGCGCCACGCGCTCGACATCGCCACGCTTTTCGTAGCGGTTTTGCAGCTCCTGGATCTGCTGGTTGCTCCAGGGCCAGGCCAGCAAGGCCAGCAGACCAATGGCCAGCCAGACCGGCCAGGCAAAGCGCAGCAGGGGCCGCAAAAACGCCAGCAGCCCGCGTCCGCTGTTGAACCAGATGGCCATTTCGCTGTCGCTGTACATGCGCGAAAAGGTCGCGATGATGCTGATGAACAGGCTCAGCGCCAGGATGGTGGTGAGCTGGCTCACCAGCGTGAAGCCCATCACCAGCAGCACTTCCGAGGGGTTGACCGCGCCGCGGCTGGCCTGGCCGAGCGTGCGGATCAGCAAGATGGTCATGACGATGGTCATGAGCACCACCACCGTGGCCACAAAATTGCGGGCCAGGTCCTTGCGCAGGGAAGAATCGAATAACATTGAACGGCTATGGGAAGGGCCAGACGATGAAATTTGAAATCCGCGCACGCAGCTTGCCACAAGCCCTCCAGGGGCCGCAGGACGCCTTGCTGGTCTTGTGGTCCGACACGGCCTCCGGCGATGGGCCGCTGGCCGACTGGGTGGCCCAGGCCCGGGCCCATGGCGATTTCAAAAACACCGCTGGCGCGGTGCTCCAATCTTACGGCATGGCCGGCGTGAAACCCCGCCATCTGGTGCTGGTTTCGTGCACCGCCGATGCGCGCGATCTGCGCAAGGCCGTGCGTGCCGGCTGGGCGGCGCTCAAAGCCGCGCCCGTCAAAGCGCTGGCCATCGCCTGGGCGGGCGAGGCCTTGTCGGCGGCGGCCGTGCACGCCCTGCTGGTCGAGCTGGCCGATGCCAGCTACGCCTACACCGCGACTTTGAGCCAGGCCAAGCCGCGCGCGCTGCGCCAGGTCGAACTGGCGCTGCCCCAGGTGCTGGCCCCGCAACGCGAGGCGGTGGCGCAGGCGCAGGCCACGGTGCAGGGCATCGAGCTGGCCAAGGAATGGGCCAACCGCCCGGCCAACCACGCCACCCCCAGCCATCTGGCCCAGGCCGCACGCGCGCTGGCGCGCGCCAAGGGCGTGCGCTGCAAGGTGCTGGGGCCCCAGGAGGTGCGCAAGCTGGGCATGGGCGCTTTCCTCGCGGTCGCGCAAGGCGCGGTCGAACCCCTGCGTTTCATCGTGCTCGAATACCGGGGCCCCAAGGCCTCGGGTGCGCCGGTGGTGCTGGTGGGCAAGGGCATCACCTTCGACACCGGCGGCATCTCGATCAAACCGGCCGCCGAGATGGACGAGATGAAGTTCGACATGAGCGGCGCCGCCAGCGTGCTCGGTGTCTTCAAGGCGCTGTCCGAGCTGCAGCCCGAGCTGCATGTGGTGGGGCTGATTCCGGCCACCGAGAACATGCCCAGCGGCCAGGCGGTCAAGCCCGGCGACGTGGTCACGAGCATGAGCGGGCAGACCATTGAAATCCTCAACACCGACGCCGAGGGCCGCCTCGTGCTGTGCGACGCGCTCAGTTATGCCGAACGCTTCAAGCCGCGCGCCGTGATCGACATCGCCACGCTCACCGGCGCCTGCGTGATCGCGCTGGGCGCGCACCGCAGCGGCCTGTTCAGCAACAACGAGCCGCTGGCCCGGGCGCTGGAGCAGGCGGGCGAGGCCAGCGGCGACCTGTGCTGGCGCATGCCGCTCGACGAGGACTATGCCGAGGGCCTCAAGAGCCGCTTCGCCGATGTCGCCAATGTGGGCGGGCGGGCCGCGGGCTCGGTCACGGCCGCCAAATTTCTGCAACGCTTTGCCGGCCAGTTCGCCTGGGCGCACCTGGACATTGCCGGCACCGCCTGGCGCAGCGGTGCCGCCAAGGGCGCCACTGGCCGGCCGGTGGCGCTGCTGCTGTCCTACCTCACGGCCCTGCCGGCCGAGACGGCCAAGCCGGCCGCCCGCCGCCGCACGCGCGCCTGACCGGCCATGCCCCGCATCGAGTTCCACTTCAACGCGCCCGCGCTGCTGCCCTACACCTGCCGCCTGCTGCGCAAGGTGCTTGGCCAAGGCCTGCGCGCCCAGGTGGTGGGTCTGCCCAGCATGCTGGGCCAGCTTGACCAGATGCTGTGGACGTTTTCAGCGCCCGATTTCCTGCCGCATGCCGGCCCCGAGAGCGCGACCGCCCTGCGCCAGGCCTCGGCCATCTTGCTGGCCGAACAGCCGCAAGCCGACTGGGCGGCCCCGGTGCTGGTCAATCTGGGTGAGTCGGTGCCCAGCGGCTTTGAGCGTTTTGAACGGGTGGTCGAGGTGGTTTCGCTCGACGACCTGCAGCGCGCGCAGGCCCGTGCCCGCTGGCGCGAGTACAGCCAGCGCGGCCACGCGCTGATCCGCCACGACCTGGCCCAGGCCCCCACCGCATGAACACGTCCCCTCCCGTTTCCAGTATTCCCGCACTCGACGCCTCGCAGCAGCTGGGCCACGTGCCCGAGCGCCTGCAAACCGCGCTGGATGCGCGTGACGCCGAACTGGCCCTGCGAGAGCAGCTGGTGCAAGCCTGCCTGCAGACCCTGCGGCCCGAGCTCGAGCGCCTGGTGCGCGAGGCGCTGGCGCGCCAGCTCCCCCCGCTCGGGGCGGATCCGATTGCCCCTTCGGGCCTGCGCTGAATCGGGCTTTTCCCGAGCACGCCCGTCCGGATTTCAGCTATCGTCGGCACTTCCTGTCCCCTGTGACTTTTTTTGATGGAGTGCATATGCAGATGAAGTTCAAGCTGACCGCTCTGGCAGCCCTGTCTTTGGCCAGCGGTCTGGTGCTGGCCCAGCAAGTGGTCAAGATCGGTCATGTGGGACCGGTCAGCGGCGCGATCGCCCACTTGGGCAAGGACAACGAAAACGGCGCCCGGCTGGCGGTGGAAGAGCTCAACGCCAAGGGCGTGAAAATCGGCGGCCAGTCCGTCAAGTTCGAGCTGGTGGCCGAAGACGATGCGGCCGACCCCAAGCAGGGCACCGCCGCCGCTCAAAAGCTGGTGGACTCCAAGGTCAACGGTGTGGTGGGTCACCTGAACTCGGGCACCTCGATCCCGGCCTCCAAGATCTACTCGGACGCGGGCATCCCGCAAATTTCGCCCTCGGCGACCAACCCCAAATTCACCCGCAACGGCTTCAAGACCACCTTCCGCGTGGTGGCCGATGACGTGCACCTGGGCGGCACCCTGGGCCGCTACGCGGTCAACACCCTCAAGGCCAAATCGATCGCCGTGATCGACGACCGCACGGCCTACGGCCAGGGCGTGGCCGACGAGTTCAAGAAGGCCGCCACCGCAGCGGGCGGCAAGATCGTGGGCCACGAGTTCACCACCGACAAGGCCTCGGACTTCATGGCCATCCTGACCAGCCTCAAGGCCAAGAACCCCGATGTGGTGTTCTTCGGCGGCATGGACGCCGTCGGCGGTCCGATGATGCGCCAGATGAAGTCGCTGGGCATCAACGCCAAGTTCATGGGCGGCGACGGCATCTGCACGACCGAACTCGTCAAACTCGCGGGCGATGCCATGGCCGACGGCCAGGTGGTCTGCGCCGAGGCCGGCGGTGTCGACGGCAACCTCAAGAAGGGCATGGACGATTTCGGCGCGCGCTACAAAAAGCGCTTCAACGACGACGTCAAGCTCTATGCCCCCTACGTCTACGACGCCGTCAATGTGATGGTCGACGCCATGGTGCGCGCCAAGTCCGCCGACCCGGCCAAATACCTGCCCGAGCTGGCCAAGACCGATGGCTACAAGGGCATCACCGGCACCATCGCCTTTGACGCCAAGGGCGACATCAAAAACGGTGCGCTGACGCTCTACACCTACAAGGGCGGCAAGCGCGACCAGATCGCCGTGGTGCGCTGAGTCTCTGGCCGCAGTGGCAACAAAAAAGCGCCCTCGGGCGCTTTTTTGTTGGGTTTCTGGCGGAGCAGGCGGGATTCGAACCCGCGGTGGGCTATTAACCCACACACGCTTTCCAGGCGTGCGACTTAAACCACTCATCCACCGCTCCAGAGCCCGCCATTGTAGCAGTGTTCGAAGGAGATTCCGGGTCCGCAGCCGGCCACGGATCCGTCACACAAATGCAGCAAACTTGCAGTCGCGCGGCCGCAGCGACCGCTTTTTTCCTTACACTTCGCGCCTGTTTGTCCTCATTGGGGCCCAGCCGGCCAGCCCAGCATGAAATTCCGTTTCCCCATCGTCATCATCGACGAAGACTACCGCTCCGAAAACACCTCGGGCCTGGGCATCCGCGCCCTGGCCCAGGCGATCGAGTCGGAAGGCTTTGAGGTGCTGGGTGTGACCAGTTACGGCGACCTCTCGCAGTTCGCCCAGCAGCAAAGTCGCGCCAGTGCCTTCATCCTCTCGATCGACGACGAGGAGTTCACGCCGGGCCCGGACCTGGACCCGGCGGTGGTGAACCTGCGCGCCTTCATCGAAGAGGTGCGCCGCAAGAACGCCGATGTGCCGATCTACATCTACGGCGAGACCAAGACCAGCCAGCACCTGCCCAACGACATCCTGCGCGAGCTGCACGGCTTCATCCACATGTTCGAGGACACGCCCGAGTTCGTGGCGCGGCACATCATCCGCGAGGCCAAGAGTTACCTCGAAGGCCTGCAGCCGCCGTTCTTCAAGGCGCTGCTGGACTACGCCGAGGACGGCTCGTATTCCTGGCACTGCCCGGGCCACTCGGGTGGCGTGGCCTTTTTGAAGAGCCCGGTGGGCCAGATGTACCACCAGTTCTATGGTGAGAACATGCTGCGCGCCGACGTGTGCAACGCCGTGGAAGAGCTGGGCCAGCTGCTCGACCACAACGGTGCGATTGGCGAGAGCGAGCGCAATGCGGCGCGCATCTTCAACGCCGACCACTGCTTTTTTGTGACCAACGGCACCAGCACCTCCAACAAGATGGTCTGGCACCACGCGGTGGCGCCGGGTGATGTGGTGGTGGTGGACCGCAACTGCCACAAGTCCATCCTGCACTCGATCATCATGACGGGGGCGATCCCCGTCTTCCTCAAGCCCACGCGCAACCACTTCGGCATCATCGGCCCGATCCCCAAGAGCGAGTTCGAGCCGGCCGCGATCCAGGCCAAGATCAAGAAGAACCCGCTGCTCAAGGGCGTGGACGGCAAGAAGGTCAAGCCCCGCATCCTCACGCTCACGCAGTCGACCTACGACGGCGTGCTCTACAACACCGAGGCCATCAAGGGCATGCTCGACGGCTACGTCGAGAACCTGCACTTCGACGAGGCCTGGCTGCCGCATGCGGCTTTCCATCCTTTCTACGGCCCCTACCATGCGATGGGCAAGAAGCGCGCGCGTCCCAAGGACACCATGGTCTACGCCACCCAGTCCATCCACAAGCTCTTGGCCGGCATCAGCCAGGCCAGCCATGTGCTGGTGCAGGACGCCCAAAATACCAAGCTGGACCGGCCGCTGTTCAACGAGGCGTATCTGATGCACACCTCGACCAGCCCGCAGTAC
>JACCDX010872841.1_pt1 | contig 21380 bp, 17 predicted proteins | sample 7449681 | NCBI WGS metagenome assembly JACCDX01 (sample SAMN15323450, study PRJNA562643) | freshwater metagenome | isolation source: river surface water | place: USA:Blue River Watershed | collected 2017-08-18
CCCCAATTGAAGCCTTTCTAATTTCTGCCTCTCTGCTTCGGTGAAAATGAATTCCGACTGCTCAATTTTGTCGAACAATGAAAAATTAAACGTCCTTAAAATTGACCGCTCATCGGCCTCTAACTTAAAATAATCATCCACATCAACGGCCACCACCAACTGGAAATTTGAATCCACATGGTACTTCGTACCTTTGCCGTTCCCAGATGTATAAACCAAATTTTCCTCCGAGAGAACCTGCAATATCCTTTTGGTAGTGGCATAACTTACACCCAACTTCGCCGCATCAAAAATATCCTTCGACGACACTCCACCATGAGCATCAATAAATTGCAAAACCTTCTCTCGTATTGCATATTTCCGTTGTTGCATTTCTGTACCCATTATTTTGTGGCTCACAAAAATACAAAATATAGCTCATATTTCCGTTTTTTGATTGTTTTTGAGGGATATTTGAGCCAGAAATGAAAGTTTATAGTTGAAAGTTTAATGTTTAAAGCTCTGCCTAAATTTAACCCCAGCTTTAAACTGTAACCTTAAACCGTAAACTGTAAACCATAAATCTAAAGTGGTACTTTAAATTATCCATATTTTTTTAAAGTGGTACTTTAAATTATTGAGATATTTTTACAACTATATTAAATCGCAAATGAACCATTCGAACGCCAAATTAAAAATATTCGAATTATACCGGTCCATGAATTTCTTCAACAACTTTGGAATGGAAAAGTGATATAAAGTTTACATTTAACCCCAACCCTAAACCCTAAACCCTAAACTCAAAATCTATCGGTATTCCGATAGATTTTTAAGCGCCAGCTTCAAATCCCCATCCGGCTCATACCCCAACACCTCTTTCGCATGCGACACGTCCGCCAAACTGAATAAAATATCGCCCTTTCTTACTGGGCCGAACACCGGATCTACTGTGCTGCCAGTAATCTCTTTAATCATGTTCCAAATACTGAGCAAATCTGTGGTGGCACCACACGCAACGTTGAAAACATAATGCCTTCCCTCATCCAAATTGCCCATCAATCCCAATGTGTTGATGTTCACTACATTCACCACCGGTGTAAAGTCCCTCGTGATGCTTCCATCACCATTGATGGTTGGAGGGACATTCGTTAACGCCGCCTTCATGAACAAGGGGATCACCGCCGCATACGGACCATTTGGATCTTGTCGGGGACCAAAAACATTGAAATAACGGAACCCCGCAATGCTCAAACCATAGTTTTTCGCATAGGCTTCGGCATACAATTCATTGGCCATTTTTGTGGCTGCGTAAGGACTTAAAACTTTGCCCACACGCACTTCCACCTTTGGCGACTCATTCAAATCTCCGTACACCGAAGAACTCGAAGCATATACAAAGCGTTTGATGCCGCAAGCGCGAACCGCCTCTATCATGTTCAAAAATCCGTTCACATTCACATTGTGCGAAGCAATCGGATCGGCAATACTCCGCGGCACAGAGCCAAGCGCCGCTTGGTGACTCACCGCATCGATACCCTCACAGGCCTTCAAGCAATCGCTGTAATTGCGAATGTCGCCTTCAATAAATTCAAATTTAGCATGACCCAGAAACGGCTGTATATTGCTCAAATGACCCGTGGCCAAATTGTCTAAAACCCTCACCAACTGAACGTCATCGCGCTTCAACAACGACTCCACCAAGTTCGAACCAATAAACCCCGCCCCACCGGTAACTAAAATTTTCATGGCACAAAGATAACGGAATTTACAGTTGAGGGTTTAAGGTTTAAGGTTGTGGTTAAATTCCTGCAGAACTTTAAACTGTAATCATTCAACTCTAAACTAAGAAAATCTAACCATTCACCAAAATTGCATACCAAAATTCAGGTATACAGAGATTTGTCTACAAAATAATCAAACAAAACCCATTAGATTTGTCACAGAAATGTTTCAAACCTCTTCATTCATTTGCGTATCTTCACAAACTCTTTGGAAATTTCACCCATAAAAACAAACGTTAAACACTAAACTGTAAACTCTAAACCCCATGTGCGGCATAGCAGGTATCATCACACATTCAAACGATTTGGTTGACCAAAATCAACTCAAATTGATCAGTGATATCATGCAGCACCGTGGCCCAGATGCACAAGGGTTTTATACCCACAACAATGTTGGATTTGCACACAACAGACTCAGTTTGCTCGACCTTTCCACAAACGCCAATCAACCATTCAAAAACGAACACTACAGCCTCGTTTACAACGGTGAAATTTACAATTGGAAAGCCATTCGCACCGAACTCAGCGAACTCAATATACCATTTCACACCTCATCAGATACCGAAGTCTTGTTTCAAGCCCTCAACCATTGGGGAGTTGAGAAAACGCTTACCAAAATAAACGGAATGTTCGCATTTGCTTGGTACAACACCCAAGAAAACTGCGTCATTCTGGCAAGGGATCGCGTTGGCATTAAACCCCTCTTCTACGCAAACATCAATAACCAAATCCTGTTTGCTTCAGAAATTAAAGCACTGTGTACCGATTTAGGCATGTTTGATTTGAACATGCACTACCTCGCTCAAGCATACTATGGTGTGTATGAAACTCAACGACATATCTCTCCGTTCAAACAAATCAAGCAGTTAGAACCTGGGCATTATCTGAAAATCAATACCCAAAGCCTCGATGTGCAAGACCATCAATGGTTTGCTCTTCAAGATTGGGCCGATGAAACAGCCTTCCGAAACCGTGAGAAAAAAAGCCAAAATGAAATTCGCGATGAATTTGCTCACCTTTTCAAACAATCCGTTGACTCAATGGCCGTTTCTGATGCTCCAATGGGCGCTTTTGTCTCTGGGGGACTTGACTCATCACTCGTAGCGGCAACAGCAAACGAATCAGACCATCTGCAATTGTTTACTGCCAATGTTGTTGGTAAATACTCCGAGTTTCAGTCTGCACAAAAACTCGCTCATCATTTAAAAACACCCCTCAACGAATACCATTATTTACCGGAATATTTCATTCGAGATATTGTCGATACCACCTACCATTACGATACTCCCATCACCTTATTCACCAATTCAGTAGCCTTTTCGGGGGTGGCAAAGTTGGCGAGAGAAAAGAACGTAAAAGCCGTTCTCACAGGTGAAGGTGCCGATGAGATATTCTTAGGTTACCCTCAGCTGCTCACACGCAGATTAGATAACCTCATACAAAGTCCATACAAACTCATCAACGGCATCTACAAAAAAATACCCGGACTTTCGAGCTACCTCAGAATCAATGCGGTTGACATGCAAAAGGAAGTCATCCAGCAACATTTAAACGGCTACAAAGAAAAAACCGCGGATCAAGAGGCCATGCATGCGTTTTCGTTCCTGAATGAACAAAAAGAAGACCTTAGGTGCCAAAAAATCACCGTGAACTTGATTCACAGACACCTTCATTCTCTGCTGTGGCGAAACGATCGAATGGGCATGATGCATTCTATTGAATCCAGATTCCCCTTCCTTGATGAAGAAATTATTAAGTTTGCATTAAACCTACCAGGTAAATTCAAAATAGGTAAAACCAATAACTTGTACAACTGGAAGCATCCTTTCATGATGGACAAAGCCGTAGCCAGAAACTATGCTTCTACCATTTTGCCAAAAGAATTGGCCTTAAAAAAGAAGTTTGGATTTGGCGTTCACGGACATGCAAAAGCCGAACTCAAAGTAGATATCAACTTTTTCAGAAACGGCTTCTGGCAAAACGCCTGCGGCATGAGCAACACCTCCTTGGAGCTCATGTACAAAGAATGTTCTCCCAAACTCATTGCCAAACTCAGCTCTGTAGAAATCTGGGGATCCCTCTTTGTCAACAAAGAAAACTCAGAATTGGTAAAAAACCGTGTTGAAAATAACTTCAAAATGAAGATTTAATCCAACTTCAACCTTAACCTCAAAACCATATACATCAAGGCAATGAAAGCAAAGGCAACTAGTCCCATTGTAAAGCCATTGCTCACTACAACAACATTGAGAACCAATTGTGTGATTGCATAAATCAGAGAAACACTCAAATGACCCATGTTGCGTTCATTGGCCAAGTATTGATACAAATGGGTTCTGTGTGGTTTGAAAATGTTTTCCTTGCGACTCAAACGGTACAAAATGGTCACAACAGCGTCTATTCCATATACACCTAACAGCAAAATCCATTTGAGGGTACCTGTGTCAACCATCAATTTACAAATGCCAAAGGCCACGATGAAGGCAAGGCTCACCGAGCCTACGTCCCCACTAAAACAAATAGCTTTCTTTCGGAAATTGTAAAATCCAAAAATCACCAATGCCATCATTACGTATTCTAATCCCAAATTTGGCATCAGATAATACAACGTACCCACCACAACCATGGAATACATCCCTGTGATGCCGTTGATGCCATCCATGAAATTATAGGCATTGATGCTACCAATAACCAAAATGAAGGCAATCAAGATGGTGAAAAAATGAAACTGCAAGATGCCCGTTTGCCAAAACATCAAGTCAACTGCCGTTACATGCACCAAAACACGAATCATTGGCGACAATGTCTTTACATCATCCCAGAAGCTAATTCCAGCAATCAAAAAAAGTCCCACCAAAAACCAAACATGTAAAATATTCCCATGCATCCAATGTTGGTACAAACTCATTCCAATAAACAACAACGGGAACAAAATGCCACCACCCCTCAAAGTGGGCTCCAGGTGAGAACTACGTTTGTTGGGTTTGTCTACAATTTCAAATTTTTTTGCAACCAAAAAGTAAAGATTGATCAACACAATCCCAAGAACCAAGGATACCAGAAGATTCAGCTGCATGAAGTTTCAAATATCCCCTGCAAAAACCCTACCACCAAATGCGCTCACAAAATAATCCGTTCAACCACCAAATCATCTAGAACGCCAATTCAATTCGCGAACCGCCTTTTCATCACTAAATGTCAAACTTTTCTCAAGTTTTGTCAAGCGATAAGTATTCAACGGAAATCCGGGCACAAAATCTCCCACTTTGGCCATCATTTTACCCATCCACACAGGAATTCGTTTGACACGTTTTCCATGTTTTTGAGCCAATTCCGTATCAATTTCTGCATAACTCTTGTGCAACTCATTACATAGATTAAATATGCCATTTTTATCAAGTAATGTTGGAATCAGTTTCGCAATATCCACCGCATTCACCATGCTCCTTCGGGCATTTCCAGAGCCCAACCTGAAATAATAACCTTTTTTAATGGCCCTTTCCATGGCACCCAAATTGCCTGGTGCATTTTCTCCCACCACCAACGGTAAACGCAAAATGACACAATTCACACCCTGTTCTTCCGCCCATTCCTGCACCAATTTCTCGGCTTCAATTTTGCTCTGTGCATACGGTGTAGTCCCCTTCAACGGGAAATCTTCCGTAATCTCAACACCAGATTCCAGTCCATACACTGCCACCGTAGATATCAATACAATACAGGTTGGTTTTTTTTCGAGGGACAAAAGTCCTTGCAACAAATTCCTCGTCCCATCCGAATTCACATCAAAGAACGCCTGCGCTTCTCTTTCATTTTTTGGGACTTTGTGCGCCAAACCTGCATTGTGAACCACCAAATCATATTCCTGTTGAATTTCTAATTTTGGCATGTCCCTCGCCAAATCACATACAATTGAATTCACAAATTTCCGACCTACAGTATCTGTCACAATTCCCAACGAGTGAAAGTGATTCAATAAATAACCACCCAAAAATCCAGATGCCCCGGTAAGTAGAATTTTCATGTTTCAAATATGCACCAAAAAAAGAATGCGCCGAAGCGCATACAATAAATTTATATTGTTGTAAACTATTATTTAAATCTCTGAATCAACTTCTTGAGCCAGTCTTTATCCATACAAGGTCTCTCAATCAAAACATAAAAGATTGTTGAAACCAGCAACATTACAGGTATTGCCACCAGTATTTGAATACCATAATCTAATTTGTAACCCATTCCTAAGCCAAGTTTTGATGTGTATGGAACCAAAAGATGAAAAAAAGCATAATGTAACAAATAAATACTATAACACATACCACCAATGATATACACACAAGATCTTGTGTAAAAATAGTTCAATATTTTACCCTTAAATGCGGTCAACATCATACCAAACACACACAAGTTAAATATTACATTGTTCATGATATCATGTTGTGGCTTGTAAAAGTAGAAAACTCCAAACATAGCAAGGAACCCCAAGAAATCATACACAAAAAATTTAGATTTAAAAAAATTTGATTTATCTAATACATAGAAATACGCAAAAATGATACCCACCCCAAAATTTCCAAAGTAACTTAAAATAGTTACAGAAAACCTTGTATCTCCAGCATGAAAAAAATAATTTTTTGCAAAAATCGCAAGGATAACCAATGAAGCTATAAGCAAAAGTCTCAAACCATGATTTCGCAATTGAAAGACAATCCAAAATAATAAAGGCACCAAAACATAGAATTGCGCTTCGACTTCCAAACTCCAAGTAACAGGATTTATTGGATTGGGTTCACCAAATATCAATCCATGTAAATATACCAACCCCGCAATGAAATGACTTCCTAGCTCTCCCCATGATTCATGTTTAATCAATAAATGAACAAACAAAAATAAAATTAATGATATTACAAATGGGGGTTCTAATCGGGTAAGTCGACGAATAAAATATGAACCTATTGAAACTTTCTTTCCTTCTCCCACCAGATCATATCTCATAAATGGAAGTGCCAGCACGAATCCGCTAATAGCAAAAAAGACCTTAACTCCAAGATCTAAACGCACGACCCACCAACCCAAATTCAAAAAGCTCTCTTTACCGCCCAAAGCAGCAATTCCGAGATCAACACCCAGGCCAACATTTCTACTTAACGCCGTATTTAAATGAAACAACACAACCGTTATAATTGCAAAAAATCTCAAGCCATCTATTTCTGGAATGAAATTGGTAGAATGTGTTTTACGCTTAAGTGAGATGTTCATTAAGTTTGCTTAGATATCTATTCGCCAAAACAATTCTATCAAAATCAATTAAAGCCAATGGTTCTATATTCGTTTTAAACTTTGAATCATTCATTTCTAATTCTAAAAAAGTTTCTATCGCTGCTGACATTTCTTTTGGGTTGTTAGGTTCAACATTGATTCCAACTCCAAAATGATTAATCAATTCCCTTATCCAACCCTTTGTATTCTGAATAATTGGAATATTTGCTGCAAAACTATCAAACATTTTATTAGGTGAACTAGTGCCCAGAATCGGGAAATTCTTAAAAACAACAAAAGAAACAAGCGATCGATGATACCACCGAACTACATCTGTTTTGGGTATTAATCCTAAAAAATACACATACTCGTCTAGTTGATACTTTTTTACTAATTCTTCCAAATGTTTTCTTTCTATCCCATCCCCTATAAATACCAATTTAACGTTGGTTTTATTTTCAACAAGATTAAAACCATGAATGATTTCATCGCAAGCATCCATCAATCCTAAAGATCCTGCGTAGATTAGAACTTTGTCTGAATTATTTAACCATTCAGGAAATTGAAAATCAACATTTATAGTCTTAAATAAGTCATTGTCGCAAGCATTTGGAATAACCAAGGTTTCTACTTCAGGAAAACGCGATTTAATGTGTTCTTCCATACCCATACTCAATGGAACCACCAATTTGCTCCTACGATAACAAAGTGCTTCAAATTTCAGAAATAACCATTTAATAAACCGAGATTTTATCAAACCCAATTCAATTGCTCCAGAAGGCCATAAATCTCTTACTTCAAAAACCAATTTTTTTTTAGAAAACCATGTTGATAGCAAACCAGGTATTCCAATTGTGATGGGTCCTGAGCTTGCAATGACAATATCACTTTTTATTTTTATCGCATAGTATGTTGATATAATTGCGAATAATATAGATCTATATGCACGTTTGAATAAACCAAATCGATTTGAATCACCCGCGTTGATGATGATTAAGTTAATACCTTCAAAATGTATTTTTTCGACAAGTTTGTCAATTGCGATATCAGATTTATCGTAAGGTGAAGTTATAACAGTAACTTCAACTCCTTTCTCAATCCAAATTTTACACATTTCATAGACACGAGTACTCCAGCTTCCATTTGGTGTTCCGAAATATTGATAGAGATAGGTAATTTTCAATTAATTTCTGAAAAAAAATGTTTCAATTTGCCTGCCTTAGTTCTTTCAATAAATTCACATTTTATAAAATCAAATCTCAAACCAGTTTCCAAATAAGTATCCATTGCCATTTGTAATTCAATTTTATCTGATTCAGTTAATTCAAAATTTGACACATATTTAAATGTAAAGGTATCAATTGATTTTTGAACAATAATAAATTCCTTAATTCTACCACCAGATTCCAATAATTTCTTTGAAATATAATAGAAAGTCAAACCCGGAGATATTTTGCCACTAGGCAATTTAATGATATCATTGGTTCTTCCTACAACCTTATCTAAAACTCTGTTACCATGCTTAATTTTCTCAGACAAAATAGCACGATCTCCTAATTCATATCGAATAAAAGGCATAGCCTTATTGTATAAAGATGTAACGATTATTTTACCTTCTATACCTGGCTCAACTGGTTGATTGTTGTCATCCAAAATTTCAATGAAGAGTGTTTCTTCATTCAACACAAAATCACCATCTTCATCTTCAAAGGCAAGTATATCCAGCTCTGCTGCACCATATTCATTTCGCACTTTCACACCAAACCCTTTTTCAATTGTTGCGCGATCCAAATCATCAACAACTTCCGATGTAGGGAAAGCTACCCTTAAGGTTGGACAAATGTTTTTTAATACAATGCCACGCTCAATCAAAAATTTTGCGAATACAACCAGTGAACTTGTATAACCATTGATGTATTCAAATTTCTTAACTTCAAAATCTTCCAATACTTTTTCTAATTTGGCTTCAGATAAATCAAAAACCGGATAACGATACCTGTTTGCCAAAAAATCTTTAAATCTTTCTTTGTAATATTTTAAACCAGACATAGGTATGCCATAAAATCGAGCTTGTTTAGATTCACCAATATTAATTCCATGCTTTAGGAGATGAAGATCTATTTCAACCCAATTCATAGCATGACAAAACTTATCCTTCGCGAAATAAAAAGGTGTTCCAGTAGAGCCAGAAGTATTGTGGATATGTAATGATTTTTTATTTAAACCTCTGGTTATTATTTCATCAATATTCACTTGAAAATCCTTTTTCTGAATGATTGGGATTTCATTCCAATTAAAAATATTTGCAATACCATGAGCAGATAAAAATGACTTGTAAAACGCATTATTTGCCAAATGAAATTTTAAAATAGAATTTGCTCTTTCTCTATTAGATTGTTTTTTCTTTGCATAAAATTCTTGACTCGCAATTGAAATTGGAAACCCATTCAATTTCATTGTTAATTTAAAAATCCAGTTCACTTCAACAACTTTTCAATTTCCGGCCAAACAGTATCAATATGAAAATCTTTAGCTTTTGCCTTTGAATTCATCCTCATTTTCTCCAATTTCATCGGATTCTCCATCAGTTCAACCATCGCAGTTACCAAGTCCTTTGCGCTCTTTATTGGAATAATTATTCCCGTTTCCCCATCCTCCACGACTTCTTGATTCATGTTCCAATCCGTTGCAATTACGGGCAAACCCGCAACATAAGCATCAATGACTACTCCCGGAAATCCTTCACCCTGCCAGTAAGTTGGGAACAACATACAGGAATATTCAGACAATTTTTGATAACTTTTTTCTGGATGACTCATAATATCCAAATACCCTTTATATTGAATTGGTAAATCATCAGAAAACTCAAATTGATCCTCAATTGGTCCAAAAAAATCAACCTCAAACTTTAGATCAGAATGATGCGTTTGAATAAATTCCACCGCATCAAAAATTTCATCAATACCTTTTGCTCTTGATATTCTGCCAACAAAAACAAATTTAAATGTTGATTTATCGCTCAATCCATTATTCAACGATAAAGAGATGTCAAACTTTTTAAAATTAGGCACAACACGAATATTTGTTAAATCTGTACACTCTAACAATTGATTCTTCAAGATTTCTCCTTCAAGAACAATGGATTTTAACTTTATATAAGTTTCCCAATTGTATCTCTTGGTTTTAATACCTTCCGGAAAATAACCTCCAATCACAAAATAATGTGTTTTTGCAAGTAAATCTGATTTAATTATTTTAATGATTTGTAACAAACGAAACGTAGAAGCCGAAGAAGCGGAAATTATTACGTAATCAAAATCATTGAACAACAATTGATAAAATAACTTGACCCAAAGAAAAGGTTTATTTTTCCAATTATAAGTGTCAATAACACAGTTGGAATATTCGGAGATATGTAGAAACTTTTCAACCAACAATTGATTTTTGTATTCTTCTCCACCTCTAGGTGAATTTATTTGGTTAATTGCTCCGAGAAATAGAATTTTCAATAAATTATTTGACAAAATTTTTCCAAATGTACGCTGGAATAATTGAAGAAGATAAATCCATATCACTCAACGGCCTAGATTTGCCGCTTGCACGATTATCATAATATTTAATTACAAAATCAAATTCCTTCTCAAAACCCTCAAAATAAGAGTGAAAATTTATTCTATTTTCAGTGTGGTTATAAATAAGTTTCCAATTTTCTGTTTTAAATAATCTATTTTTTTTAAATTCCAATCTGTTTGCAATTTTCATATAAAATTGATCCGTAAAACTACGAAATCCCCAAACAAAATATTTTAAAAATATAGGAAAATTATATGGAATTATAGGTATTTGGGATGTTGGAAAGTAGGATAGTTTATTATTTTTCAAAATTTTATGCACTAATTTATCCTCAAATCTATTTTTAATTGGAATTGATAAACAGTATTTCACAAATTTTCGATTTGCTAAAATCGTATAACTTATAAAAAACTGATTTAGCCACCTTGACTGATTGCACATGCTGCCTTTACTCCATGTATGAATATAAAATAATTCTTCAAATTCATATCCACTTTCTGGTTCAAAAACTGTTTCTATATGATTAAATAAATCTTTTAATATTGTAATTTCATTATCCTCAAATTCCTGTTGCGTAATGTCAAATCGCTTAAATATTAATTTATAATTTATTAATGCTTCTCGAATATTTTTTAAATGATTTCTAATTATAAAATTTTTTGCATCGTTTATTGAAAAGGTCTCATTTTTAAACTTATACAATCCAAGTTGAATTAATATTCGTTGCTTTTTAGACCTGATTGACCTTATGTTTTTCGCTCTTAATAAATCAAATAAATCACCGAATAAAATTAAACTATCCTTATCAATATCATCTAATTGCTTTTTCAAAGGAACCCATTTTGCAATTAAAAGATTTAATCCATTTTTCAAATACGAATTCAATACAATCTTATTTGGATATAATTCTTTAATTGACAATAATATATGCTTTAAATTAAAAAATTTAGCTATCTTATGTGAAATTCTATATTCTATATCATCAAATTCACCATGGGTCATCAATACTAAATCTATTTTATTCAATTTTTCGATCAAACTAAACAAAACTATTCTTGAATCTATTCCACCAGAGAATGGAACAATAAATTTTTTACATAAATTTAAAAAAACATCCGTGTTTTGTTTTAATTCTTTTTGAATATCCTTAACTGAAAACTTTTTAACGTTAGCAACTTTGTTAAGTTTATCATTTTTTATTGTTTCAAATCTATGGTTAACTTTATTTAACTTTAGGAGTGATGCATTTGGAAATGAATATACATTCTTTAAAGGAGTATGATTATGAATATTACAGTAATTTCTTGATAATAATTGAAAAAACCCGTTAACATCTATACTTTCAATATTTTTATGTGGAAGAAGCTGAATAAAATTGTTCAGATTATTTGAAACGAATACACCATCACTACTAACATTAAAAAAAGCCCTATTCACATTCAACAAATCAGTAATTACAAACATCGTTTCACCATTAATTACATATATATTGAATTGTCCATTGAATAATTCATCAAGATAACTTTCATTTAGAGTATTTTCCAATAATTTTTCAATTAATTTATTTTCATTTTCATAAACTAATACACCATCAATAATTATTGAATGATTTTTAAAATTAAGAATTTTAAAATTTAATCGTGGTTTGTAATATAAATAATAGTTATGTAATTTAAGTGTAATAAAATCACTCTCAATAGATATTTTGTTATTGCTTATTATATAATCGCTCATTCTTTTACTAAATTAAAACTTCCAATAATAACAAACAATGGCGTAACGAAAGTTCTCATTGCAGCATGGAATGTAGTTGATAGTGCAATAAAAACTATAACAATTAATATATTGTTAAATCTATTCCTATTTTTTCTATAACTCAAAATTATTAATTCAAAAAACAAAAATGCATAAATCAAGCCAAATAACCCATGATCTGCTAATAAACGAGATAGCTCCACATGAGCAGCCACTATTTCATCTTCATCTCGCAAATACTTTGAAGAGCCCAGTCCTACTCCACTTAATGGATACCTGAAAAACAAAGCCATATCTTTTTCAAAAATACCCAAGCGTCCAGTAACAATTTGATCCGCTGTTTTTTCCTTTGAACCTAATAAAGTTCCCTGAGTTTCACCTTTATATCTCAACAATAAATTACCTTTTGAAATATCATTAGCTAAAATAAATGCACCCACAAGCAAAACAATTCCAACAACAGCAAAAAACATAGCTCGGGTATTTTTGAAAATACTCCTTTGACCGATCATTACATGTAATACTATTCCCAACCCACCAACCATCATGCCACCACGTGAAAAACTCAATAATCCTTGAAATGTAAATCCAAGTAAAACTACTACATCTAAAACAAAATTTCCTGTGAAATTCAATCGATTAAAAACACTGTAAAATGCTAAAAACATACCCAAACCTAATATTGTTGATACTTGGTTGCTAGAATGCCCACCCGTTGTTTCAAATTGGGCTTTTAAAGTAAATTGAATTTCATCTAAATCCGGGGTTTTTATGTAAGTAAACACCAGACTTGTAAAACATGCCCAAAAAATTAATTTCAATAATTGATTCAATTGAAATTGTGTAATTTTCAATTTATCAGAAAATGACAAACCCAAACCCACTGCCAAAGGACCCAAATAATAATTTATAATATCTGCCATTACTCTTTCATTACTGAAATCATAAAACAACGCGGGAGTAATTAACAATGCCATTAAAATTCCTTTTTGAGAACGAACCCAAAAAAAAGTTATGCCCAAAATTCCCAATAAAACCAACATATACTTCCCCAATTCATAAGGTATAAAGGGCGAAGTTTTAGCCATGCGATCCAATACTTCAAATGATATTAAATATGAAAAAAGAGTAATGAAAAATATAGATTTACGCTGTTTTAACAAATTCATTGATTTATTGAAATTACCCACTAATATTAAATAAAACCATCCTATAAAGACAAACGGAGTTAAAGTTGAAATGACTCCAATAATAGCATGAACAACTGTCCAAAAAAGATTTCTTTTATTTGATATTAAACTCTCAAATACCATTAAAAACCTGTTGTTTTAAATTAGTTAAATAGTTTTCAAAAGTAAACTTATGTGCCAATTTTTTGCTTTCAAAAATAAAATTATCCAATTTCTCTTTGGCTAGTTCATTAAAACTATCCCAAGATTTGGATAATTCATTATGATTTAATGTTCCTAAAATAAATCCCTCTATTCCGTTTCTGATATAATGCCCAATACTACCTACACCGCTCGCAATTGGAATACAACCAAAATTCATCGCCTCTGCCAAAACCTTTGGAAATCCTTCCGATTTTGATGGAAGCAAAATTGCATGTGAAATAGACAAAATTTTGAATAGTTCTTTTTGACTCAATCCACCGTAAAATTTATATTCAATTCCCTTTTCTTTCAATGCTTGTTCCAAATTAAATTTTAACTCACCCTCTCCCACAATATGAAAAAATCCAATGTTTTGTGGATTTCCATTCAATATAAACTCTATAATAATATCAACACCTTTGCGCTCATCTATCCTGCCAACAAAAACAACATGAAATGGAGGATTAAAATTTTTATTTTCAATGATTTTTTGACCATTCTGTATGTCCGCCTCTGTCAAACAAGGATTCTCAAATGATAGACAATGTTTCGGTTGATCTGGCCAAAACCCATTAATGGTAACTTTACATCTTGTAATATTCTTTTTTAATAACCACCGTTGCATTCTATAACCAAAGGGGACATTATTTGAACCCCAGTTGTTCGCATATTTTACCCAGAAAATATACTTGGATTTTCTTCTTAAAGCGAAATATGGTATCAAAAAAATCCCAATACCCATGGGTACCCTCAATTGGACATGACTAGCTCCTTTCAATGATTTCTGAACTTTCCATAAGATCAGCGGCATTTTCCAAATTATATCCAACTTTTGCCAAAATTTCTTCCCCCCAAATGTAGGTATTGGTACAAATCGAATATTGTTATTATTATAACCAACAGAACTTCCTCTTGCCTTAACATTTTTTTCCAAGCACGCTACATGGACAACTTCTTCCCAATGATTGCTTAAATAGTTGATTTCATTTACTGTAGGGCCCCATCCAATATAATTCCCATCCTCACTGATTTGATGCTCTGTATGCGATATGATGACCAACTTCCTCATTGTATCAAAGTCTCATATTGCTTCACAATCTCTTTCCATTGATGCTTCACAGCCCATTCTCTTGCTCCCACTTTTAATTCCTCACGATGGTTCATGCAATCAATAACAGCACTACAAATTTCATCAATGTTGTTACCATCAACTAAAAATCCAGAATGACCATGACTTACTGCGTCCTCTACACCGCAAAATTTCGCACCAATGACAGGTAAGCCGCGCTCATTGGCTTCCAATGCAACAATGCCATAGCCCTCCACATCCCCATCGTCTTGATTTTCACTCAATAACATAAAAATATCCGCATCTTCATAATAAAATTGCAAATCTTGGTGGTTCTTAATTCTACCATGAAATTGAATGTTTTCAAACACCCCCAAATCTTTTGCCAAATCCTCCAATTTCTTTTGATTTACAGGTCGGCCAACAATATGATACTTGATTTTTGGATACTTTTCTAACATTTTTGGCAATGCCTTTATCACCCTGTGTTGGCCCTTTCTTGGCGAAACATGCCCCACAGTAATTAATTTTGGTGAACCGTCAAGAAGAACTGAATGGTCTCTGATTTCATTTTGAGTCAAAAAAATTGCATTGGGTATTACCTCAATTTGTCGGCTTCTCAAAATCCACTTGGGCAAAATGTCCCTCGTAAATCGAGAAACAGCAACAATGATATCCGATGAATTTATTGCGATATGCGTAAATTTACGCAACAACAAATTCTTTAAATTTACTTCAGAACCATGCAGTACGGCAACTGTTTTTTGTTTTGGGAAAACTCTTTTGATCATCCAACCTTGCCACAAAGAGAATTTACCCGTCAGAATGACTGATGAATGTTCATTCTTTTTTAATTCTTCTTTGGTTAATTTCCATCGATTGAAATACGTTCTCCAACCAATTCTCGGATATCGAATAATTTTAAAATTTTGAGCAAGATCAAAATCCTCAACTTCTGAATTAGAAACAAAGTCGGCTGGCGACATTACAACAACTTGGTATCCAATTTTATGCAGAGAAAAGCAAAGCGAATAAGCATGATATCCAATACCACCTGGACCTGGAGGGAATTCTGAAGATATGAGCAGAATAGATTTCAATCAATTAAAAGATTCAATTTTTGACCCTTCTTTTAACATCATACTGGACCTATTCCATGCTTTATAGACTACGATAAACATCAAGGGCAATAACAAGGGTAAATTCAATATAAACATCAATTTCAAACCCTTACTTTTCTTGAACTTGTATGGAATAAAAGAAAATGGAATATTTTGAATCAAATAATAAACAGCAGATTCGTTTCCAAAGTATTTCCTAGCCAAATACAAAACTGATGGAACCGGCCTCGGTGCAAATAAACTCTTTGGCCTCAATGCATCCCAACTGCCCATTTGCCTTAAGCCTCCTGTCTCAACTTTTAAATGGATTCTTTGAGCAAACGGATTCGAAACAAGCAAAAAACCAGCCAAAAGTGAGCGTAATCCAAATTCGCCGTCTCCCATTCTTTGTTTTTCAAATTGCCGATCAAACAAACCAGCTTTCCGAAAAACATCTTTGTGAACCATGCTATTCCCTGTATCAAAAACATCGCTCAAGTGAAAATAAGTTTCCTTTTTACCCAATCCATGACCAACCAAAGTATGTGTAACTCCTGCTGAAATTTTCACGTTAAAATAATCCAAACACTTTAAATGATTGCTAATCCAATTCGATTCAACCCTTGAATCATCATCGAAAAGTAAAATATACTCCCCATTTGAACGTTGAATGCATGTATTTCTCGCCAACCACAGAGCCTTTTCTTCTTGCATGATCAACTGAATCTTCAAATTCCAACCTTCGTAAAAATTCTGAGGGACATTTTCCGACTGATCACATATTATCACCTCAAAGTTTTGATAATCTTGGGCTTCCAAATCTTTCAATACGTCTTTCAAATATTCATAACGATTCAATGTTGGAATCACCACCGTAATCAACGGATTCGATTGAATCAATGGAGATTGAAACGTTTCGAAATCTGGATACTCTTTATGATTTAAGGTTATGTCAATTCTTTTTATTCTTAAAGCTTGAATAAATCCAAAAATTTCCAAAATAGGATTTTTCAAGCATAGAATTCTCAATATCAATATATAAATCAATTTGGCCTTACCAAAATATTTGGCCACAAATTTATAATTGTCGTAGCGATGGACAACGCTGTTAACCGCAACTTTCTTGCTATTAGAAACATGATTTCCAGGAATAATACCCAATTGCAAGGCCCTATATGCCCTATCCATATTCTTTGCTTCTAAACTTGAATATCGATTGTCTTCAAATAATTTTTTGAAATTATAATCAAATAAAGTATTTAATTCACCATTATTTGGTGATTGAAAAGCCAATCGATAATACCAAAGTGGTTGGATATATTTTAAGAAATCAAACATTAAGCTTCAAAGAATTTAAGCCAAGATTGTTTTTGATTTTCATGAGAAAAACTATTGAAAACTCGATTAGAAGTATAAATTTCTCTTTCTTTTCTTGAATTAATGTCAATTTGATGTATTTTTTTGATGGCTACTGATACCAACTCAGGTTTTCTTTCATTCACAATGAATCCGGTTTTTTCATTTTCAATGCAAGCCGACATTCCACTCACATCCGTAACAACACACATCAAACCCTGAGATTGAGCCTCCAAACAAGAATTTGAAAAGCCCTCTGCAAGGGAAGTTTGCAAATACAAAGTTGAATTTTGTAGTTCTTTCTTTATTTCAACCGCATTTTTTGAACCCAAAAAGTTTATATTTTCTGAAATTGAAAATAAATCTGCCAAATACATCAAATGCTCTTTATCTGGACCATCTCCAATAATATTATATTCAAATTGAAAGCCTTCTTTTTTCAATATACCCAAGGCTTGAAAACTCAAAGCATAATCTTTTACCCAATGCAATCTACCCACAGTGATTATTTTTTCAGTATTGTAATTACGCTGTGAAATAGCTGATTGTAAAACTGAATCATTCAATTCGTAGTCTGACCTGATTGCTGAATGGATAATTGTCACCTTTTCTAATTTTAACAATCCGTGATTGCTCAATTTGTTTTTTAATTCAATTGAATTGCAATGAATCTTATCACTTTTTTCTAATACCAAACCATAATTTAAATTATGGAAAACGGGATAAACATTTAAGTCAGAACCCCTAAAGCTTATGGACATTTTACAACCCATCACTTCTGCATAATGTTCACGTCCAAACGCCAAATTTCCAAAAGGAAAATGTATATAATCCAATTTTGGTATTGTCCATAAACCGGCATCGGATATGAGTTGTTTTGATAGAATCCCTTTGGCTCTCAGCACAAAATATCGCTTCAAATAAAAAAAAAATTTACATGAAATTTTAAACTTTTCAATTATTCCAAGTCCCTTGAAATTTAAAAAAGGAAGAATTGTAATTGAGGTTTTTTTCTTTGTCTTTTTATCTATTTGAGTTATCAGATAAACCTGATGTTCCTCCTCTAAATGACTGATAAACAAATCTATAAATGGCTCGGAAAGCTTAGGATACGAATTTAAAAAAAGGGCAATTTTCAAATTTTTAACTTATTTATAAAACGCTGAAAATAGGATTCTTTGAAATTATAATCATAAGCCCATATTTGCTCACCTTTAAAATTAATCGTTGATAGATGATGTCCACCATTTTTTAATTTTAAAAAATTTCTCATATAATTAGAAAGCAGTAATTTGTCCTTGTATGACTCTTTAGTTAATTCCATTATTTCAAATAAGTGCACATCATCCCCATATCGTTTGTCACAATCTTGAACTGGTCTCATTAATTTTCCATCTTGTTTAAAAAGAGAACCAGCTGAACGACCATATTTTCTGCCTATCGCGATAGGTGAGTGCGGATGTCGGACATAGTCTGAATCAATATTATCCGAATAATATAATTCCAAATGATAATCATAAGAATTGCTGCCTGGGATTTTAACTTTTCGCGTTGTAAATAAAAAATAAATTCCTTCATATACATATATATGACTATCGACAAAGTTTCCAGTAAGTATTGTGGAGCACTTTTTCCATTGAACAGGAAAAATTTCTGATTGATACAAATTAACTTCACCCAATTCTGAGGTTTCAGGTATCATGTAAACATTATTGTTATCTTGAATAATAAATGGAAATGAGATATGGCAATCAATGTTTAACTCAACCATAAAACTGTTCCAGTTTTTTAAATCCGTTGTTCTCAGTCCAAGAATTGTTCCTTTTTTTTTGTTTCTATATTCTTCATAAAAGCAAAATACTTCATTATTCTTTTGAAATATAAACGGATCGGCAATTTGAACAATTTTATTAAATCTCCCCAGTCTCAGTGGACTACTTTGGAATAAAGTCGTTTGGTTTGCAATTTTTAATCCAATTAAATAATTATTCTGATTAATTAGAAATGGAAGTACTTTCAACGTTTGCGAATAGTTACCGAAACCCCAAGAGGAGCATTATCATTTGATTTATCGATCAATTTTGAAATAAAAGTAAATGGAAATGATAATAATTTATCAACTATTAATCTAAAACCAAACCAATAACCATAGGGTCGCATAAACAAATTTGATGTAGCAGCATACTTATTGCCAATCAATTCAATTTTAAAATCAACATTCTCATTTTCCAACCTTTTTTCCCAAAATTTAGGTGTAAATCGAAAGTAATCCTGTTCCATACACACTGGAAACATAAATCCGTTGGTTATCAAACATTCACCACCTGGCTTCAAAACTCGAATAATTTCATCAATTGCTGCATCATATTCATAAATATGCTGCAGAACCGATATACAAATAGCTGTATCTATTGAATTTGACTCAAATGTTAAATTTCTTAGGTCTTCTTTCCTGTCAACTTCACCCTCAATGTTTGCTATTATATAATTGTTTTTAGCAAAGTTCTCATAGTAATTTAATTCTTTTGTTCCACCAAAATCAACAATAATATCGCTATTCAATTGATTTTTCAAAAAATCACTGACAATATTATTTTGCAATTTTCGGAATAAAGATTTTTCTAAATTTTTATTAATGGCCTAAATGAATTTTAAATGGTGTTTTTTGTAGGAATAAGTGGAGTACTTTTGAGCCCTGAATTTTGATTAATGAAGAATATCTTGATCTACCGAGAATGTTTTTCTCAGTAATAGAACCGATTTTAAATATACACCACATATATCTATTTAAAATTATAATTTTATAAAATATATTAAATTTAAAAAAACTCATTTTTAATATATATTTGTATAATTTATATCTATTTTTTATGATAATTTCTCGTTTAATTATATTTACTCTATTGTTTCCAACAGTCTCATCTTTTGTACATAGAACTTTTTTTATTGGACAGATTTTATTGTTGTATAAGGATGAATCAAATTCAAATAAAGAATCTTGATTTGTAGTTAAATCTTTCCATTTAGCACAAAATTTTTTATTCCATAATAAACTAGATGTTGACCAAGGGTGGCCATACTTTATCAATGTTTCTCTTATTGTTTTAAAGTTATTACGATTGTGTTTTCGTTCTCTAATTTCACCATTCCCAAAATGAGTTACAGTAATGGCCCAAGTAAAAGCAATTTTGTTATTATGCATTTTATGAGCTCCCAAGGAATGTTCAAAAAAACTTGACTCCCACCAATCATCTGCATCCAAAAAAGCTACATAGTTTCCATTTGCCAAATCCAAAGCCTTTTGCCTCGAAGGTCCTGGTCCTAAATTATGCTCATTATACAATAAATTAATGGGTAGATTCTTCCATCTCTCTTTTACTTCTAATTTAATATCGCTACAATCGTCAACTATCCAAATTTCCCAATTTGAATGTGTTTGATTAATCACAGAATCAACTGCCCTTTCAATGGTATTAACCTTGTTGAAGTAGGGAATTATAACCGAAACTAAATTACTTTTCTCAACCATTTAATTATAATACTTCTTTTATATGAATTAACAGATTCAACAATCCAATTGTAATACTCTCTTGTTCTCAATCTGCCAATTTTTGTGAGTGTTTCTAATTCCCATTCTGAATAATTTATTTTCAAGAACTCCTTTCGCTGTTCCAATCTTTTCTCATTTTGTTGCACACTCAAACCCTCGTTGTTGTAAATGCAAATTGCTCGATCTATATAATTGACAGTTGGATTTTCATTTTTCATGATTCGAAACAATTGAATCCAATCACCAATAATGTTAAAATGATATTCAAATGGATATTTATTACATAAATTTCTTTCTATAAAAACCGTTTGATGGCATATTGTTCTGCTTAATAAATAAGCAAAATCAATGGTTTTGGTTTGCTTATAAAATTGATTTACTCTGCTATTTCCTTCGAAATAATTCCCATAAACCAATTTGGAATTAAAGTTTCTGATTAATGTTTCATCCAGTACATTTGGACAAAAAACATCGCCAGAATTCATGAAAATTACATATTCACCCGTTGCCTTTTGAAGTCCCTTATTCATTGCATGGAAAATTCCTTCATCTTTTTCTGAAACCCAATATTCAAAATTCTGTTGATTC